>Ga0182027_10008498_pt1 | contig 14933 bp, 13 predicted proteins | sample 712E1DmetaG_FD_121300 | JGI IMG/M metagenome (GOLD analysis project Ga0182027, IMG submission 121300) | Permafrost microbial communities from Stordalen Mire, Sweden - 712E1D metaG (Illumina Assembly) | ecosystem: Environmental > Terrestrial > Soil > Wetlands > Permafrost | place: Sweden... | reverse complement strand
TAAGAGAACTCTTTCCGCAAGAGCCAAGCATTAATGCTATTACACCGGTCAATACAATTAATCCCTTGATTTTCATATGATACATTTTTTAAATTTAAAATTTCCGCTAAGATAATACTTTAGTTTTGTTATTAATTTTATTTTACTATATTTGTTAAGTAATTGACATTATGATTTTAACCATTTTCAACCGTCATTAAATACTGTAGCATAACTGTAGCATTCAGCACAAACTGTAGTAAAACTGTAGCAAATATTAACTGAAATAAGCACTGTTATGAGAATTAAAAAGTACACTTTGAAATTTATTGGTGGCAAAGATAACAAAATATATTTACGGTACTTTGCAACCATTGAAAAAGGTGTTGGTAAAACCTATGATAAACCAATTGATGCTAAATTAAAAAAAGAAGACCTGTTATTGCTTAATAGTAATAATCTTGGTGGCATAGTTCAGAAAGAATGCAATAGGGTTAAAGAACAACTGGTAAATGACATTGAAATGTTCAATGCCAAAACTAACACATATCCAACACCTGATCAACTTCGGACATATAATAATGCTATCTACAGTGTATTTGATATTGATTATCATATTAATCAGTTTTACAAATCCCTGACAATAAAACCAAGCAGTATAACCACCTATGGTTATACTTTAAGACAGTTCAAGCAATACTTTATAATGAATCTTCTTAATTATACTGTTAATGAAATGATCAACCAGACTGTTATAAATGAGTTTGGCAAATGGTTAGTTACAAGAAGAAAAGCTATTGATAAAATTATCAAGAAGGATATAAGCAAGATTAGTGTATATAACCAACAAATGATATTGTTTAAATTTCTTAATTATGTAGCCAAAGAATATAATTTATCCAAGATTAATGATTTTCTTTCAAGACCTCATTCGGGTCAGAAGTATCATATATCAGAAAAAGATTTTCAACGCATTCTTAAATTTAAACCAACATCATTACCACAGAAAGAAGTGCTTGACATGATCAGAATTAATAGATATGTTGGTTTAAGAATTGGTGAAATATTAACAATTGACAAACGCAATATAAAAATTAATGGTGTGTGTGAAATTGAATTTAAAGAGCACAAGAAAAACAGACCAAGAACAGTTGTTATTGTTGACAAACCAGCAGTTGAAATTATTAAAGATCATATGGTAAATAATTATAATACTAAAAATTCTAATTTATTATTTCACTTCAATGATAGATCACCATTTAATAAAATGCTTCAAGTTATATGTAAAGAAGTTTTCAAAGAAGAAAAAGTATTGATTTATAAACAAACTGAGTACTTCAATGACTATAAAGAGTATTTCAAATGGCAAGCTATAAGTTCACACGCTTTCAGACGCTTTGCCATTGAACGCAATGTTGATGAATTTGGTATTGAGACTGCCAGAACTCTTTCAGGTCATTCAGACTATGCCACCATTATAAAACATTACAGTGATTATATGAATGCCAATGATCTTAAGAAAAAATTATTAAAAAAGTGAATAATAGTTAGTAGGGTAGTGTTTGCATTGTGCCAGAATTTCAAACTATTTTAATAAAAATATTTAAGATTAGTGTAATTTTTTATAAGCATCAATTTGTTCTATAATATCAGATTTCACCAGTACTTTCAAATATTTCAGATATGGTTATATCTTTTGTCCGATAATTGTGAATATAACTTCACGTGGTTACAAATATTTTGAACATTTTTGGAACAAAATTAATGAACCCTACTCAAATTTTTGAGCAGGGATTTTTAATTATAAATACTGGTACTACGAGACATCATATAAAGCGGTTTAAGACATTTAAACCAGTTCTGATATGTTGAATTATCTTTGTTATTATTGTCAATTCTGGCTTATGTGGTGAAGCTACTTTCTCATTGTACTTGAGTTTTAATCTACTCCGTATTCATTGACCAAGGGTTAATTATTTATGTTTATTCTTACTATGTAATTTAACTAATTTTTGCTCACAACCCTCGCCAATTCCATATCTTTACGGTAAAATTACTGTATTTATTCTTCGTCAAAATAGCTGTTATCAATTTTTTGGAGTTCGTAAGTGTGTAGTATTGTACAACCAATACTATAGTCTATCATAAGTTGAACCAGTTGTTCACCGTCAATGAGAATGATTTTACTTTCATTTTTTGGTATATAATCCTTTGCTTCTTTTGTAAAATTTGATGCCGTGATGAAGATGCCCTTTTTAGCACCTTGTCCTGCTAACGCACCAACAAATTTATGTAACTCAGGTCTCCCCACTACATTGCCAGACTTCCAACGTTTAGCTTGAATGCAAATAACGTCAAGTCCTAATTTATCTTCTTTAATAGTGCCGTCTATACCTTCGTCATGACTTCTGATTGTTGTTCTTGCGTCTTCTTCTGAACCACCATACCCCATTTTTACTAAAAGTTTAAGAACCAGCGTTTCGAAAAAAGTTGGAGATAAGCTAATTACTTTGTTAAGCAGATCAGATGCTAATGATTTTCTTATTTGCTGGTATATTATGTCCATATTTTCATCAGGAGTCTGGTCGGTTGGCTCTGGGGTAAATGTTCCATTTTCATTGTCATTGCGGCTTGGGTGTAGAAACTCAAGAAAAGCTGGAAACTGTTTCAAATAGTTCGCATCAATACGATCAGGATTTTTCTTTAGTGTCTGAATTCCAAGTTCCGTAATATTAAATGCAGCTCGTTTTGGAGAATCAAGAAGTCCAGCCTTTTTTAAATATATTTTTGCCCAACCAACTCTGTTATCAAAAATTGTTTGGTTGCCACTTGCTAAAAGTTCTTTCCGTTCTTCTTCAGTCATTTTAAACTCGGTCGCCAAGTCTTCGATGAGGTCTCTGTATTTATGTTCCTGTTTGTCCGAAACAAGTTTGAGAAGAGGAAGCATTAAAGATTGATAGTCGGGTATCATATTTCTGTTTTATTATGTTGTTTTATCAATTTGTGATCATGTTTGTTAGTTCATTCACGAAGCAATTTACAATTTTTTAAAACATCATTTGCTATTTTGTGCTGATTAGTAAGTAAATTACAAATCATGTCTTTAAAATTGCACCGTTAGCGGTGTTTTTTGCTGGTGATATAATCAATAATTATTCCGACAGGATAATCATTGCATGGTTACCATCATATAAATTAACTCAAAGAGGATGATTATCCAACCATCCAGTTTTTGATTATCCGATTTGCGGAAACTGCAATTCGGTAGGACTTTTATCATTATCTCACTACACCATATCTTCAAAAAACTCTGCTGGAGTCAAATCCATCGCATCCAAGCAATCAAACAAGGTCAGAATTGTAATATTTTTACCTGATTCAATGTTGGAAATGGTATTGGCATGTTTATTTGTTAAAATGCTGAATTCATATTGGCTGTAATCTTCATTTACTCTCCAATTTTTAATGAATAACCCTATTTCTTTAATTCGTTTTACTTGATCTTCTTGAATCTTTTTTTTGGACATTGCTATTATGGTATATCATATAAATACCAGACACAATAAAATGTGGTTCATGCTGTACTGAAAATGATTTTAATGGTACTATTCTTTACAATTATACCGTTTTAAAGTCCCCCAAAGAGTAATAGAGATGTTGTAAAATGCCATTTTAAACACCAAAACAACCTGATTTTGAATATATATCTCTTTATAAGTGTACCGACAGACGTGTTTGACAGGCTTAAATAAATTTTCATGAGCTTAAAGAAGCAAATCTTCAATTGTAATCCCAATGGAGTTTAGTAATCGTAGAAATGAACTCATGGTGTAGTTTTCCCCATTTTCAATTCTTAAAAGCGTTACTTTATTGATTTTATATGTTTTTGCAAAATTTTCATAGTTGTTTGAAATTGCTTTTCTCCTAATTTTCACTTTATCACCAATTTCTTTCAGTTTCTGATCAATATCAACAGGAATGCCTGCAACAGTTTTCTTTTCCATAATACAAGAATTTTAACAAATGTACGAAAATACATAAAATATTATGTAATATTTTTGATAATACATAATATATTATGTATTTTTGAATCATGAAAAAACATAACCGAATCTATCAGTCCAAAATCTGCACCCAGAATTCCAAGTCCTTCTTGGTTCTGGTCTTCATGACTGGCGATACTATTGTATCCACGATGACAGTAGAATTTCCTTGCTGGTTCAATTATTATGATGAAAAGTATGAATATTACTCATTTTGTAACAATTAAATATTAGTATATGAAACACATCGCATTATATGTAAGAGTCTCCACCAGTGAACAGACTGTAGAGAACCAGAAAATCAGACTCATTGAATATGCTAAGAATAACGGCTGTACTTATGATATTTTTGAAGAAACTGAATCAACACGGAGAACCAGACCCGTAAAACAATCATTGCTGGCACGATTGCGGAAAAATGAGTATGATGCTGTTGTAGTCAACAAACTTGACCGCTGGGCACGATCATCAACAGAATTGATATTAAACGTCAAAGAATTAATTGATAAAAAAATTGGTTTTATATCGGTAAGTGATAGTTTGGATTTTACCACTGCATCAGGAATGCTTCATTTTCAAATCCTTAGTGCTTTTGCGGAATTTGAACGTGAACTTATACGTGAACGTACAATTCAAGGTTTGCAACGGGTCAGAGCACAGGGATACAAATTTGTCGGCAGACCCAAAGGTAGTAAAGACTTACGAAAAAGAAAAAACGATGGGTATATATTGCGTGAAGAAATGAAGCGTAAACTGACACAAACCAAAATAGACCTTCCTACAAATAATTAAAGAATTAAATTATTGCAAAATACCCCCTGATTTTCCGTATCCATCCCCCCCTGTAAGACCGACCCGATTTTCGACCAAAAAAGACGGACGGTTATTTTGCATAAACACTTGTAGTCAAATATTTTTTAGCGTTTGTTATGACAAGTTGTTTCTTTTATATTTTTTATTGTTATGTTAGTAAAGGAGAAAAATAAAAGGATAAATATTTTCAGAGAAACTGCTTTTAATTAATCCTTTCTCTATAAAATATTTGATTACTATATCAATGTTATTTATTTCGCAATCAAATATTTGACATTTATTAGTTATATTTTTTGAATGCAGTATTGTAGCTAATCTTGTCTGGGAAAGACTACCAATTTCAACACTTAAAGGATTTAGTCCTTTGGCAGTAATAAATTCTTCAATTAGATTTATTATTTCTTCTGGCGAAAATTTTGTACCCATAACTTTAATTTTTATTTTCAAACTTTTTGAAAGTCAATTTTAATTAACCATACAATTAATTGATATTAAATCACATAATATGTAAATATAATATATTTTGACATTTGATTTATATGTGCTTTGTACGTTACTGATATACAGCATGATATAAATGTAGATATTTTTATAACAAGACTATATTGCTTAATGTCAACCAAATAAAATATTATAAACGTCCTTTTTATTAATGCAATTTTAAGAAGTCTGAATTTGATTATATTATAAAGTTCTCAAAAATGTTTTAATCTATATCAACAGAATGTATTTTTAAAAAAGACTGTACTTTTCATTTAAATGTGGTTATTATGTTGAATTAAATTTATTCTTATATTAACGAAGGTAATAATTTTTTAGTTATGCCTTAATTCAATATTTAAAGGGTAACGTAAAAAAATAGTATATTTGGTATTATTATCAGTGAATTACATAATTATGAATAAAATAATTAAGTGTTATCTGGCACTTATTATTATAGTAGTAACTGTTTTGAATGGATGTAAGAAAGAAGCAGTGCCAGTCCTAACAACTACTGCTCTTTCAAATATTACTGCAATCACTGCAACAAGTGGTGGCAACATTACTGATGAAGGCAGTGCAACTGTAATAAGTCGTGGTGTTTGTTGGAGTACAGGTATTACACCTACAATTGCTGACAATAAAACAACGGATGGTGCAGGTGCAGGCAATTTTTCAAGCAACATGACAGATTTGAATGGTGCTACAATTTATTATGTCCGTGCATATGCTACGAATATTGCTGGAACAGGATACGGGATGCCAATATCCTTCACAACTTTAGGACAATCACCCACTCCAACAATTGCATCAGCAACAAATATTAATATAATGAGTGCTACATTGAATGGCTCAATTAATGCCAATTATTTATCAACTATTGTAAATTTTGAGTACGGGACAACAACAAGTTATGGTAGTATTGTAACAGCCACTCAAAGTCCTGTAACTGGCAATACAAGTACTAATGTAAATGCGGATATTACGGGATTAACATCAGGTACAACATATCATTACAGAATAAAAGCAGTAAATTCTCTAGGAACAACCTATAGTAATGATATTACATTTACAACATTAGGTCAAGTTCCAACAGTAACAACACTTGTTGCAACAAATATAAATGCGACAGGTGTAACATTGAATGGTTCAGTAAATGCCGACTATTTATCTACTGTTGTGACATTTGAATACGGAATAACTACAAGTTATAGTAATACAGTAACAGCCACTCAAAGTCCTGTAACTGGAAATGCGATTACCAATGTAAGTGCAAATATTACAGGATTAACAGTAGCTACTATCTATCATTTCAGAATAAAAGCAGTTAACTCACTTGGAACAACCTACGGAGATGATTTGACATTTACTACCGTAGGTCAAGTTCCAACAGTTACGACTCTCGCAGCGACAAATATTAATATAACGGTTGCTACGTTGAATGGTTCTGCAAATGCCAATTATTCATCCACATTAGTAACGTTTGAATATGGGACAACTACAAATTATGGTAGTATTGCAACAGCCACTCAAAGTCCAGTAACTGGAAATGCGATTACCAATGTAAGTGCAAATATTACAGGATTAATAGCAGCCACTATCTATCATTATCGAATAAAAGCAGTAAATTCTTTTGGAACAACTTATGGAAGTGATTTGACATTTACGACCATATCTTCAAACATCGTAACTGATATAGACGGAAATATTTATAACACAATAACTATTGGCACTCAGGTTTGGATGAAAGAAAACCTAAAAACAACTAAGTACAATAATGGTGATTTAATAGGGACAACCACTCCTGCGACATTAGACATAAGTTCTGAAAGTACACCAAAATACCAATGGGCATGTAATGGTAATGAGAGTAATGTAGTGACATATGGCAGATTATATACTTGGTATGCAGTGGCAGACAACCGTAACGTATGCCCAACTGGATGGCACGTACCCACCAAAGACGAATGGGAAATATTGACCAATTATATTGCCAGTAATGGTTATGGTTATGGGGGCAGCGTCTACAACATTGCCAAATCAATGGCTTCCACATCGGGATGGCAAACATTTGGAGTAGCAGGTACTGTTGGCAACGACCAATCGAGTAATAACACAACCAGTTTTACAGCCCTTCCAGCTGGAGACAGAAATTATAGTTATTTCAACTCCTTAGGCACTTTCGCTGTTTGGTGGTCGTCTACGGAGTGGAATACTACTCAATCTTATCTACGTGTCATAGAATACCAAAATAGTGATGTGGGCGGTAGTATGGACGTTAAATCTTATGGATACTCTGTTCGTTGTTTGCGAAATTTTTGATTATTCGATTTTTTTTGAACTAAGCATCTAAAGTCTTTTATAATTCTGACTAAAGTCAAATTAATCAACTAATAAACTGTATAGTAGAATTTATTGAAAAATAATTATATTTTTCATCACTCGTTAGCCTAAGAACTAACCTAAGTCTCTCTGTTGAGGGGATTGTAGCCAACGTTTTGATTATGAAAAGTTGCCGATTGAGGGCAACTCACACATTAATATTTTCATTGCACATTTTGATACTCAAGAAAATTATGTTTCATAATCAAATATAGATATTTGAATAGGTTTATCATTTGATTCATTTTCATGAAGTTCTTTTAATAAACCTAATTCATTCCAAATAAATATCTGTCGATTGAGAATTTTACCATCATTGCAATTATTGAGTTTTTCAATTAAATTCTTGTTTTCATCATATTTGTAATAAAAAGTCGAATTATCGCTTCTTTCACAAACTATCTTGTCTCCATCATATTCATAATAGGTGCAGTATTCATTTCTTTCATTGTCAATAATTTCAATCTCTTTTTCAATTATTTTTTTACCATTCTTATATTCCCATTGTTCAATAAAATTGACGTTATTATTTAAATATCTAATTTTCTTAATGAGTTGTTGTTTGTCATTGTAAATAAGTTCCCAAGTGTAATCAACTTTTTCTTTTAAAAACAATTCTTTTCTAACTATGCTGGTCAACAAATCGCTTTGACCATAAAAGTATTCCCATTTATAAGTATCACTTATTTTTTCGACTAATTTGCCCTTTTTATCATATTTAAAAGAAAGAAATTCTTCAATATCATTACCATGAGAATATTGAATCGAACTAATTAAATTACCATTTTCGTTATATTGACCTCTCCAGTTTCGTCCTAACACTGGCTTCCCTAATGAAATTACATAATTAAAATGGAATTTACCTTCTTCAATCAATTTATCATTATTATCATATTTCCATAAATATTTATATTCCATATTTCCATCTAAAGAATAATGAGTTTTTTCCAGTGTCTTCTTTTCTAAATTAAACAAAAATCTTGCTTTTATTTTTTCCCCATTTGCATAAAAATCAATCTTTTCTGTGATATAACCATTTTCAAAATATTTTTCTATTGATGATAATTTTGCTTTTTTTATAAGAGTCCCTTTACGATTATATTTTTTAATAGTGATTATTACTTTTCGAATTGATAGTTCCTGATATTTTGAGTTATGAATCTCTTCCATGGTTTTTTAGTATGAAATGCAACTTGGGTTAGGTATTAGATTCTCTTTCTTTTCTTATCCATAAGTAAAATATTATGGTATAAAGGTATATATCTAAAGAGAGTGAACAATAAAATCAGGTATTTTTCAGCCATAATTAGTGTTAAAACTCAAAATCCAAAAGATCATTATGGCTATTATGAGAGTCGCTTTTTGCAATAGGCTTCATCTGAGTATCAGTACATTTTTTGCAATACGCTTTTTTTGTTTTGTAATAACTTATTTTATTGTAATCTTCCATGTCGCACATTATCCATTCACATTCATCAGCAGGACATGCTAAATTCAGATCGAGAATAAAACTCTTTTGGGTCAGCAAATCTGTAACAAATAAATACAGACATTCAGTATTGAAGAATACATCCATAAGTTTCACTTGTTGTACAATAGGTTCTGACCCTTGATCTCTTATTGAAACGATCAAATACTTTTTCCCATTTGTCACGATCTTCTTTTGTGTCTGTATGCAATCTGAATTTACATAATGGCTACGATAACCGACAGGATGGTAAACATTATTAATGCCATAAAAGAATTCATCAAAGGGATATTGGTCTTGAAATTTCATAATATTTGGACATTCTATTTAATACATGTAATGTACACATAAACAGACACATCAACGGTAACCCCCTCTATATGGGGGGTGGGGTATTTAGTACCCACCCCATGCTGTCGGTGCACCAAACGTATTTCTCTGTACATATAATAAATACTTCTATTTTATTTTTGGAAAAAAATTACAAAAAATTTAAATCTGGGATATTATGCGTATGTCCCTACATTCAAGCATCCCAAAAATTTTACAATTATTTTTTTCAAAACTTGGAAAACATGATATGATTTGTATATCAGCATATTTCAGCATAACAGGATATGTGTTGTAAATTTGTTTTTTCATAATATTAAATTTTAGTTATTAATTTACATCCCCTGCTGATAGCAATATCCAGATTTTTTTGATTGATGTCGCAACCTTTACCAACCCTGCCTAATGTATTGGCTGCAATTAAAAATGTTCCAGTGCATGTGAAAGGGTCAATTACAATATTATTTGGTATTGTTGTATGTCTGATCAATCTCATTGCTAAATCATCAGATTTCTGCCATTCATGTAGTCTGTTTCCTTGACGACCATCAGGTGCATTATCTTCCTGTACGGAAAACATTTCACTTGTAATAGATGTGTCCAGTGGTGAAGATTTATTTGAATATAAATGCCAAATCATTTGATAATTAAGATTGTATTTCATATCAGGTGTCTTTGCTAAAGTATTCTTATATGTCCAGATCAGTGGGTTATCAACCTTAAATTTGGTCTGTTTCAATAATACATTTAAAAACGCTTGTATCTCTTTAGGATATGAACCTGAAAACACGAGCATTCTACCAGACTTTTTAGATTTTTGTATAGCAAGAGTAAGCCACTTTTCTGTAAACTCACCAATATTTGGAATCTCTGTCATATATGGTGGGTCAGTAAAGAGTAAATCAATTGAATTATCTTTAAAAGTGTTAAGAAAATCATTGGCATCCATTAAGCTAACTTCAGGTGCATCAACCATTACTGCTTTGGCTTGTTCAATATAAATTTCTTTCTTTTTCTCAAGTTGTTTAGTTTTTTCTTCTTTTTTAAGTCCAGCAATTGTCAAGTCTCCAGACTTTAGTCTTTCAAATACATCAGGATTATCCATTTTTATTTTTTGTGCCTCATTGACATAAGTTCTGTTAGTGCCAAACTCTTTAGCAATTTTTGCATTAGTTGAATTTACGTTTTTATCTTTTTTACCCTGCTCAAACTCTTGAGTAGGGTCTGTTTTGCCTGATAGCATTCTTGCCTTTGCTTCTTCTTTAAATAATGCAATCGTTGACATTGAATCAACTGCAACACAAGCACGTTGAAAGGGGGATAAATCTCTCCTGTTATTGCTACGGACAACGAACCAAAACGCATCCGAATCTGTACCTTTAAAATCTTTAAAAATTGGTGTTACGCCAAGTTCTTGACACGCACGCCATCGATTCCAGCCATCCAGAATATCACCATGGTATAACCAAATAGGATATCTTTTGTCATAGCCATTAGTTTTAATGTCATTTTTTAATGCTTCATATTTATCAGTTGACATTTCTGGTAAATTATTATAAAGATGCTTTTTCATTTAAATAATTATTATATAATGTTATTTTTTTGTTATAAATGATTCTCCTGTAATATATTCAATGCCAAGTTTTTTATAGATTAAATAATCGGCAATATCTTCTCCCGATTCTAAAGTAAAATCGTCATTAAAATTCATAATTATAAACTGGTTTGGGTCATATAGTTCAATGTCAAGTTTTAAATTAAACCTGATGATCTCCATTTTTCTTTTCCAGTCGCTTTGTGCACCAACATCAGGAATTAAAGTTATTTCAACAGCACGGTCTTCAAAAACTTTAAATCTGTCAAGAATTAAATCCTGTTGTCCACCTGTCGCCATAACAATTATGTTATTGTCATCCATGTATTCACTTTTTAGTATTATGGCTGTCTTTTCTGATTCAACAATTATGATCTGTCTGGCTTTCGGATAATGTGCCAATAAATGTTCCCCGTAAAGGCATTGTTTAACGGTATAATCATCAATTTTAACCCTTAAATGCGCCCAATCAATACAATTCTTCAATCTCTTGCCCTTATCGTTAAACCGCATTATTTTGCCCGTACGGATGTTATTCTCGATATCAACCTGCCAGTATATTACATCAGTATTTTTGCCTGTTCCGATTTTGTACATTTTAATCAGGTCAAGCAATTTTTGTGTATCCTTATTTAGATATTCGTGTAAAAAAATAGTAAAAGAATTCGCACAATTATTAAATGAAGGTTTAAAGTACTTTTCAGGGATATAATCACATGGGATTACTAATTCACAATCATTTAAAGCATCATTTTTAATACTGTTTAAAGCATCATACTCGTTTCCGTTATTAATGTTAATACTGTAACAACTTTCAGGTGCTTCAATATTATTTTCATTGAAAAATTCATATGGTGTTTTCCAGTACTTGCACTCAATAATTCTTTCACATTTGCCAACAATAGGACTTATTATCTGATAATTATTAAACGCATCTTGATAGTGCACAAATGTTTTTTTCTGACAATTCGGGCAAATATGCTTCCCGATCTTCGGGTTATATTTTTCAAAAACATACCTGTGACGTTTGCTTCGGCATGTTGTATTATCAGATTCTTCTTGTAACCTATTTAATTCATCCCGTATTTCCTGTAAATTATTCATGCTATTAACTAAAAATTTCTGATTATACGTTGTTTATTATGCACTCTGTCAAGTATTACGGTAAATTGTTTTGATTTTTTTTGTAACATTCTGTAAAATGTTGCATCCCCAGCAATTCTTTTCTCTGTCACTATTTTTAAAAGAATATCAGTGTCGTAAACTTTCCCAACATTCAATAATTCAATGATTTTTAATTGTTTGTTTGTCAAATCTGATTTTAATTCTGTATCAAATATGCTAATGGTTTGTTGCAGGAAGAAACGATAGTAATTATAGCCTCGCCTGATTTCTGTTTCGGTTAAATCCACTGGGTTAAATGAAAAACTAAGATTGTCATCATGACTATGATTCATCATATAAGTTTTAATTATGCTTTTATTCAACATAGTTCCTAATCTTGACTTAAACGTTTCTTTCTGATGGTCAAGCAAACAATCAGCATTTTTAACATAGTCATTCCAAAGACTTAATAGAAGTTCATTGTAAATCTTCAAAGTATGATCATCATTTATCCTAAGTGTTTTACATTGCCCTGCTGACATGTAAATCATATTATAGAAGTATGTTTCAATAATACTTTTAACTTCTGCTTGGTATCTTTCATAATAACTAATACAATCATTCGATTTTTCGGCAAGGTGAGGGTCGCCAAGGTCAACGACATTATCGAAATAAAAGAAAAACCGATAACCTGCACCACTTGGGAAAAAATTTGACAACCTTAGTTCTTCAAAAGTGTTAGGCGGAGTATTAATAAGAACGCATAATTTGGCATCTTCAATTATAACATCATCTTGTGTCTTCCTTATTATTGTTCCCGACCTTCCTTCATGGTAGGGAATCAAAAAAGTAAAAATGTCCTCAACGGTTTTAGTACGTCCGATATTGGTTTTTAATTCTTGAAATTCAGTTGCATTCAATAATAAAGCACCATTACGACTACTGTTAAATCTGTCTGATAATGCTTCTGGTGTATACTCTAAAGGTGTGAAAAGCTGTGGTTTTATTTCTTTAGTTAAAAACTGGTCAAAGTTTGTAAAATGACTTTTATTATAACCTTTTACATAACCGTCCTTTTGTTCATCTGTTAAATCAGTGTTACTATAATTGTAGGCTTTGCATGCTTTAACAAAATCATTAAATTTTTTACCTTCATTAACCAGCACCGATTGGATTTCGTTAATGGAGTCTTGAAAAAAATCATTCATGTATGTTTTGCCCTTTCCACTGTACCCGACAAATACAATAAATGTGTTTGCATCAGTCGGGCGATTTTTACCAACCTGTAATTTGACCCTGTTGGTTGAAAAAAATGAAGCTATGCTGGCAAAATTCAAAATAAAATAGTCTGGATTTATAAACTTATCTTCTTGGCAAAACTTCGTAATCTTGTTAAAGAGTTGTTCACATAGAATTTCTTTAGACAATAGTGTTAAAGATGGTGATGATGGTGATGGTTGTGCAGGTGGTGCAAATGTTACATTTGCTGTTCGTGATACTGTCAATCCTGATAATGCGGGTGTTATACTCCCTGTTTGTGTTACTGTTAAATCTGATAGTACAGGTGTAAAATTTTGAAAGGTTTGTGCGGTTGTCCCGCTTGTTAAATAATTGTCCATTGTAAACTGTTATTAATAATTCTTATTTTTTGTCACTAATAATTGCAACAGTAAACTGTTAAAAACCTCATGGCGAGCACAGTTTACGAAACTCGCCAGAGGTTTAAAAAGATTGCTTGGTGGCTATCTTTTTATATAAATACTTTATGTTAACTTCAAAAAACGCTTATTCTTAAAATAAAAAAACGATACGCTAAAGTCAACCCTTGTATGGTTGTATTCTTCCGTAATCGTTTTACAGTGTTGGATTTTGCAGTTTTTAGGCTGTCTTCAGAGTGGTTGCCACTTCAATTGGTGGTGTCAGTATGGTATTCTTCAGTATTGCCCTTTTGGCACAGTAAATTTAATTAGAAAGATTCTAAATAGCAAGGATTTTTGAAAATAAACTTGTCTCATTGTAATCACTTGCAGTAAAGTTAGTTACAATACAAATGAGACTAATGAGACAATAATGAGACAAACAACAACCAGTAAATCTGGCAGTTAGGTCTTTCAGTCTCATTTTCTTATTACTCTCTGGTTTCTTGCTTGTCTCATTTTCTCAGATTCTCACAAAATATATTATTGAATTATATATATTATATTGAATATCTATATGTTAAATTAAATCAGGTATTTTTTGAAATATTTTCAGGAGACAAAAAGGCGAGGGATTATGAGAAAATGAGACAAAAGGGGTTATTTTACAGATAATCAGTACATTGCTTGTCTCATTATTGTCTCACCAGTCTCATTTTGCTTACAATTTAAAGATAATGAATTAGTTACGATGAGACTGAGAAGACTATATAACAATATAAATTTGCTATTTAATTCAAAATTAAACGAAAAAATTTACATGTATTACTGGAAGTTTGTAAAAAGTGCCCGTATACAGGAAGCACCATTCTTTTGGTATCTTAATAATGTAAATAATAAAAAGTGTATCAAAACTGTATCTGAAGATATTAATAAAGTATACAAATAAGTATAAATCAAATATATACAGGTGTTAATGTCTAAGATAATACTTTAGGGGAAGCAAAAAAGCCATGGAAAGAATAAATTTTAAATTTTCACCGCCCTGATCATTTGTCTTTTCCCTGGAGGACCAGGAAGCAAAGTTACTTCAAACCCACATG
>Ga0182027_10008497_pt1 | contig 14933 bp, 12 predicted proteins | sample 712E1DmetaG_FD_121300 | JGI IMG/M metagenome (GOLD analysis project Ga0182027, IMG submission 121300) | Permafrost microbial communities from Stordalen Mire, Sweden - 712E1D metaG (Illumina Assembly) | ecosystem: Environmental > Terrestrial > Soil > Wetlands > Permafrost | place: Sweden... | reverse complement strand
GGGAGGCAGGAAAGGAAAAGTGCGGTTTTGGCGCGCATCTAAATTGACCCGGCGGAGTTAAATGATACAAATAAGGACGTGCATCGTATTGCAAAAGCGGGAAAAACGCTGGCCCTGCTGGTGATTCTGGCGATGGTGGCCATTGGCGCGGGGCTGGTCATTGCCCGGTATATGGGCGACCGCGATACGGTGGGGCCGGTGGTCTTGAACCCCGAGACTCCAATTCCCCAGCCGTTCCCGACCGAGCCTCCGCCGGTGACACCCGCCAAAGGGCCGGCCCGTGGTTTGGATTTGCCGCCCCCGTCGCAGGCCTGGACCAACCCGGTGGATCCAGCGGACAGCCTGCCCTGGGAACAAAGATTGGATAAAATCCTGCTGGAAGGCGGAGAACCCAACGACAAGTCGGACATGCTGACCAACCTGATGCAGGCGGCGCCCGCGGAGGCCCAGGTGGAAGTGGCGCAACACTTGATCAACATGACGCAGGACGATCACTACGATGGGGTGGCGGCATTGCTGACCAACGCCAACACCCAGGCGGCCGTGGCCACGGTGCTGATGAATGATTTGCTCAACCGCCACAACAACCTCAAGCTGCCGATGCTCCTGGCCATCGCCCGCAACGAGGACCATCCTCTCAAGGACCAAGCCAGGGACATGTTGGAACTTTTTCTCCAGGCCGATTACACCAACAACTGGGACCAGTGGGCCGGCGCGGTGGATGCCTGGCTGCAGCAGAATCAGTAGCGGCGTTTTAGGATGCGCGCAAAAATAACTTGGGATCTTCGCCCAACCGTTCCTGCGCCGCAGCCCACAGCCCGTTGAAGTTCATCCGCAAATCGCACGGCGCGGTCGCCAGGAACACCTTGAGCTGCGCATGAAAACTCAGCATGGCCGGCCCTCCTGGAGAATTTGCAGCAGGCGCGCGGCCAGCGGCAATTGCGCTACCGACACCACACGCAACCGGGCCGCGCCCATTTCAATCACCAACTCCGAGGGCGGCGCGGGCGAGGCCAACTCCACCTGGACAAAAGCAGGAGACGCTTTGGCCCGATCCCGGCGCTGCCGCCAGCCGCAAAAGGTGGTGTAATGAACACCATGCTGGCAGACAAAATTCGCGGCGGACAATCCGCTAGAGTCAAACGCCTCGAGAAGTTGAGCGCGCCGGGCGGCATCGGTGCGAGGGGCGCGGCGACGTGGAAAAACAGCGTTTCGTTTCATCGCCCTGATTTTACCACGGCCCGCTGACGACTAATAGGGGGACTCCGCTTTACCGCTTACAAGCCACTGGCAAAGGGCTATGTCATATACAGCATCGGGGCAGATTTCACCGACGACGGCGGCAAGGAAAAGACCGGCGACGCTGCCGGCTCCGACCACTACGACATCACGTTTTCGGTCGAACGATAGCAATTTGCAGCGTACCTTCTTTGCGGTCAGGAAATACAGGCTGGAATCCCCGGTCAGTTCAGCGCCACGCCCCGGCGGATGTAGGTGGCCACATCCAAATCCTCGCCGTGGCGGATGGTTGGCTCGCTTTTGTCGAATCGGCCCTTGAAGATGATTTCCAGGGGAAGCTCCTTCTGCAAGCGCGCGGATTTCCTGCGGGGCTGGCCGGTTTGACGGCTGTAAAGCTGCTCCTTTTTTTCGTTGGACATCTCCGGGGGAGGCGCGACGAATCGCGAGGGAGGATGCGGCGTGGCCGAAGGGTCCAAAAATTGCATGGCCGGGGCGTCCGCCGCCGGCGCGGCAGCCGCGGCGGACGGCTCGGCGGGCAACCGCGCCGGTTCCGCCGCGCGACGGCTCGATGCAATGAGTGTGACGGAGAGACGGCCGCTGAATGCCTCGTCAATGACGGCCCCGAAAATCAGATGCGCGTTTTCACACCGCCGCTGCACCGGCCCCATGATCTTGTTGACTTCGCTCATGGTCATATCCGGGCCGCCCGCCAGGCTGACCAGGACGGCGTCGGATTGGTTGAGGGCCTGCCCGCCGTCCAGGAGCGGATGGGCCAGGAGTTTTTCAATGACTTGTTCGCTGCGTTTCTCGCCGGCCGCCTCGGCCGCGCCAAAGGAACTGGCCGCGTGGCGCCCGCGGGTGACGGAACAAAGATCGGCGAAATCCACATTGATCAAGCCGGTGTGGGTGAGGAGACGCCAGATGCCGCGCAAGCCGTCGGCCATGAGGGTGTGGCCGACGGCAAAGCTCTCCAGGACGCTGGTCTTTTCATCCAGCAGCTTGAGCAGTTTCTGGTTGGGCAGGCAGATGACGGCGTCGGCGGCCGCCTTCAACTGCTGCAAGCCGGCGTCCGCCTGGCTCTGGCGGCGCGCGCCCTCGAAGTCGAAGGGCAGGGTGGCCATTGCCAGAACCAGGGCGCCGCTTTCGCGGGCCACGCGGGCCAGGACGGGAGCGGCGCCCGTGCCGGTGCCGCCGCCCAGGCCGGCCAGGATGAAAAGGATGTCCGTTCCCGCGCAGAACGAAGCGAGCTGGGCCGCGTCGTCCTCGGCGGCGGCGCGGCCCTGTTCGGGATCGCCCCCGGTGCCCAGTCCGCGCGTGCGTTTTTGGCCGAGGACCCATTTGCCCGGCAGGGGCGAGGCGGCCAGGGCCTGGGCGTCGGTGTTGAGCAGAAGGAAATCAACGCTGTCAATCTTGGATTGCGCGATGAAGCCGGCGGCGTTGCACCCCGCGCCGCCGACGCCGCAGACTTTGATGGCGATGTTCTTCTTGAGCGCGGCCCGGTCCGTGATTTCCGCGGGCGCGCCCCCGGTATTTTCAAGGGGATTGGTCATGGTTAGGTTTTGAACATTTCGGCCAGGGTGCGTTTGAAGCCGCCGGCCAGGCTGCCGTTGCTTTTGCGTTTTTGCTGGAGGGAGCCAAATCGGACCAGGCCGATGGCGGTGGCAAACTCCGGCTGGTCAAGGGCTGACTTCAAACCGCTGATGGAATTGGTTTTGCCGGGAAAAGCCGGCAATTGGAAGATGTTCCCCGCCAGGGTCTGGAGATGGGGGATGCGGGCGCCGCCGCCGCAGAGGAAGACGCCGGCGCGCAGGCGCTCCAGCCAGCCCAGGGGGGAGAGTTCGCGCTCGATCAACTCGAAAATCTCCTCCAGGCGCAGGGAGGTGATCAGGTGGAGGTGTTCCAAATTGATGCTCTTGAAGGGCAGCCCCATTTGGCCGGGCAATTCAATGGCCCGGCCCCTGGCCTCCGGCTGCAGGATCGCGGAGGCGTGGTCCAGTTTCAATTGTTCCGCGCGGCCCAGCGGCACTTTGAGTCCGACGGCCAGGTCGTTGGAAACATGGTCGCCCCCCACCGCCAGGACGCCGGTGTGTTTGATGATGCCGTCGGAATAGACGGCGTAATCGGTCGTGCCGCCGCCGATGTCAATGACCAGCGAGCCCAGTTCCTTCTGTTCGTTGGAGAGCAGGGCCAGGGAGGAGGCCAGCCCGTTGAAGACGACTTCCTCGACTTCCAACTGCAACCCTTTGACAACGGCGATGGAGTTCTTGAGGCGGTTGCCGTGGCCGTGGACGACATGGACATCCACTTCGAGCTTGGCGCCGAACATGCCGACGGGGTTGAGGATGCCGGTCTGGGCATCCACCTGGAAGTGCTGGCGGATGGCGTGGATGATGGTGTTCTCCAGCGGCAGATTGATCGCCTTGGCGTTCTTGACCGCGTCCTGCACATCCTCCTCCGTGATCTCCCGGTCGGCGGAGGCGACGGGATGAACGCCATGATTGCTGAAGCCGCGGATGTGATTGCCGGTGACGCCCAGATAAACGCTGCGGATTTCGACGTTGGCCATTTGTTCGGCCTCGACGATGGCGTTGCGGACGTCCTCCTCGGCCAGGGCCGGCTCGGCGATCTCGCCCTTGCGCACGCCGCGGGAGCGGGCCTGGCCGACGCCGATGATGTTGAGGGCGCCGCCGGCATTGATCTCCCCGACCACCGCGCATATTTTTGAGGTGCCAATTTCCAGTCCGACTATGATGGAGGGGGAATCAAACATTTTTCCTTTTCAGTTTATTGGGTTTGGCAATCTGGCCGGGCAGCGGAGGCATCGCGTTGCCCGCCACCCAGCGCACCGGCAGATGGTTGGAGATGGACAGGTCCAGGGTGGCGATGGCCTTGCCCTGTTCCTGGCCGTGATTGTAAATCGCCCGCCAGCGGCGCAACTGGGCGTCGAATTGGTCGAGCGAAAAAGTCACCCGCGCCCCCTGGCTCGTCGTCGCCTCCAGAATTTCCGGCGACGCCACATTGATGATCTGCAACTCCACCAGGCCGGCCATGGGCGAGCGATCCAGTTGCGTGAGCAGGCGCAATGCGGCCAGAACCTGGGGGGATTCGGCCTGGCGGCCGGGGTTCAAGTCACCGGGCGGCACGCCGGTCAGCGTGGGCAGGAAGGTGTTGGTCGGAACGGGCGTCTGGCGCCAGGCCGGATCCAGCGGCCGCATCACCACTCCCGTCTCATCAAAATCCTCCGGCACCGCGTCGAACCCGCCGCCGCGCCGCGGCTGCAAGGAGAAGGCCCGCGCCACCGGCTGGCGCTCGGTCACGGAAATCCGCAGCGTGCCCGGCAGCACCCGCTCGACGCAGACTCCGGCTATCGGCGAATACATTTCCAAGTCGCGCTTGACACGCATCAAATCCAGCGACAGCAAATTCTGCCCGGGCCGGATCATGGCCCAGCGCCGGATGACCGCCGGCGCGATCACCCCGTCAGTGCGAACTTCCACGCGTTGGATGGCGAAGGCCGGATTCCCATACACGGCATCGTTGAGAAACCACTCCCCGCCGCGCCACAAAAGCAGGACGAACAAAGCCAGGCCCATGACGCCGGCCAGCCCCGTCCCGGCCGCGCGCCAGCGCGCCACGCGCATCTGGCGCGTGCGCAACTTCACGTCGAGCACGAACTGCCGCTCGCCGAAGCGGCGGTTGCGATTGGGATGGAGCCAGCGGAACATGTTATTTTCGGGCAGTCCGCCGCAGCGCCAGATCTATCATGCGCTGGCAGAGTTGGCCGTAATTCAGCCCGGCGGCGGCGGCGGCTTCGGGCATGATGCTCAACTCCGTCATGCCGGGCAGGGTGTTGACTTCGAGCACCACCGGCTCCCCCGCCGCGGTCACCATCACATCCACGCGCGCGAAATCGCGCCCGCCGACGGCGCGAAAGGCGCCCAGCGCGGCGGACTGGATTCTGGCGGTGGTGGCGGCGTCAAAATCGGCCGGGCAAAAATGCCGGGCCGCGCCCGCCGTGTACTTGTTGCGGTAGTCGAACGCGCCGTTCTTGACGCGGATTTCCGCGACGGGCAGGGCGCGGTCTTCCAGGATGCCGACGGTGGTTTCGCGGCCCTGAATTTTTTCCTCGAGCAACACCTCCGTGTCGTAACGAAACGCCTCCGCCAGCGCGGACGCCCACTCCTCCGCGCGCTCGACAAACCGCAGCCCGATGCTCGATCCTTGCCGCACCGGCTTGACCACGACCGGCGGGGTCCAGCCGGGCGGCAAATCCGGCCGGGGCGCGCCCAGCACGGCGAAGCGCGCGGTCGGAATGCCTTCGCGCAGCAGTCGTTTCTTTGTCAATACTTTATCGAAGGCGGTGCGGCTGGCTTTGGGGCCGCAGCCGGTGTAGGGGACGCCCAATTCCTCCAGGCGCGCCTGCACGCCGCCGTCTTCGCCATAAGTGCCGTGCAAGGCGAGAAAAACAACCCCGGTGTCCGGCGGCAACTGCCAGGCGCCGCCGGCGGGGTCCAGTTCCAGCACGTTGTGGCCCAGGGCGCGCAAAGCCCTGGCCGCCGCCGCGCCCGAGCGCAGCGACACCTCGCGCTCGGCGGACGGCCCGCCCAGCATGACACAGATATTTAGGGATTTGTTCAACATGCGATAAAATCCTCCACGGCTTTAATTTCTTCCGGCGTCAGGCCGTAGAGGCGATAGACGATCTGGTCAATTAACGCGTCCGTGAAAGCAATTTGCCTTTCCAGCGCGATAAGGCGGTCCTTGGCTTTGTCGAAGCGCGCGAGGATTTCGTCCTCGCTGGAAATCGTAAGGCGAAGTTTGTTCGCGCGGAAATGGGCGAAGACTTCGGCGGCTTCAAGTTTCCAAAATTTGACGAGCGCGTTTTTTGGCTTCAGCACGCTAACATCAACCCCTTCGAAATCTTTGAGGTCGGCAGGGAATTGTTTGGCAGCGGCGCGTTTCTCATCATTTAGAACGGTCATCCACTCGGCCAAAAACTTGAGCACATCATGGACCACGTCCGGTCGCTCGGGTTTGCAATCCAACTGCTGCGCCACGAAGGACAGCACGGGATCTTGGTTTTCATCCGAAACACTCTTTTGGCAAAGCTGCTTGGCCTTGGCCAAAGATGACCTGCGTTCTCTTTCAGGTGTTGTGATTTGAATGGATCGAACAGGGAACAATTCCATGTATTGACCAAAGAATCGGAAGTACGCATTGCGGTTGGCATCTTCAAGGGCGGCGCAATGCGTTTGGAAATAGAAAAGCGACAAGGATGAATTCAAAAGAGCAAGAAGGTAGAAATCTTTTCGAGGAATGAAGTAAACGGTATTGGTCGAGAAGTAGCCTAAATCGTCATAGCAGAACCTGCAGGTTTGAGCGATGTCAGGATAGACTATTTTAGGTTGCTTGAACTGTTGATAATATGTGCATGCCCGAAGCTCGAACCAATAGTCGCCTTTATCACACCTCTTTTCGAGCCGATCGCGGAATTTACTCAGGTGCTTCATGATGGCGGGATAACGGCGCATATCTACACCGACATAAGTCCAAATCAGAAAACGCTCATTGAAATCGAGTCCATACCGGCCAATGTCGCTCCCCTCAATAACTGGTTTGATGATATCGACGCTTTGGGGATCCTCGGCGATTAAGATGGCGCGTGTTGCACCATCGATTAGGAAAGCTTCATTGAAGCCTGTCTTGATCCCGAATCGAATTTCTCCACCTGCATACCTGCCTAAAACCTCGCTTCCTGTTTTCATCTTGGCGATAACCCGATTTTCAGGTTCGCCAGTCAGCGACCAACTTGTACTTGAGAATGCGGCGGCTGGGAGTTCGGTCCCGACTTGCGCCACTTCAGTCTCCAAAGAATCGAAGGCCAATGTTCTAACAGGCGCGAAAATAGTTGTGCGGTTATTGGCAGCAGATTTTTCGATCAGCATTATGGCAGTCCGCACCGTAATTGCATGGAAGACAGGCAGCATGGCGAAATCCACAATTTTTGTGATGTGGGCCGTCTTAGACAGATAAGCCCGCAGTCCAGAGCCGTAGTTCGCGCGCATGAACTTGTTCGAAGTGATCATGCCGAAATGTCCGCCTCGACGTAACAAATCCAGTCCGCATTCGATGAAAAACACATAAAGGTCAGCCATCCCATTATAAACATCATAGACTGCTTGCAAGAATGGCTTTTCGGCTCCCAGTCCCTCTTGTCGTACATAGGGCGGATTGCCAATGACCGCATCGAAGCCAGGAACTTCTCGCTGAGTTCCATCGTCATTGAAGAAGACTTCGGGGAATTCCAGTTCCCAATGGAAGAATCGGCGCTCTTCTGCGCTCTCTTCGGAGCGGAAAAGGAACGAACAGAGATGTTTGAGTTGATTTGTGTCGAACTCGCGTGCGCCGAGTTTAAGCCGACCCTTTGTGACGGCGTCCATGACAATGGCCTGGAACTCATGAGCGCTTTGCCAGGGTCGGATTTTGTCGGGATGAATGTCCAGCAATTCAATGAGCGCTTCGTAATCCTTTTGTGGAATATCATTCCCGAAGAAACACGCATTCCAGAGATTGGCCACGGTGCGAAACGGCAGGAGGGCCGGGCGAACGGATTCCAACCAGAGCTTCTCCTTGCTCTTAATATCGCTGACGCTAGCGGAGGGTTTATCTTCAATGTTGTGACTCACCATTTGAACCGCTTTCCTAAGCGAGGCGCGAAGGTTCTCCGTGGTTTTCCAAGAAAGTTTTAGGCCGTCCGGTGCCTTAAGGTTCTTGTCCGGTACCTGGCCCAAAAACTCAAGCCGCGCGCCGATGAGCGAGTTGCCGCAGCGCAGATGGTGGTCGAGGAAGTTGAGCGGCTGGTCAGTGGAAATCGTCATGATCCAGAGGGAAAGTTTGGCAAGCTCCACAGCCAGCGGATTCAAGTCCACGCCATAAACACAGGCTTCGACCACGCGCCGCCGCCAGTAGGCGATCTCCGCTTCTTCCTGCGACTCGCCTTTGACAAATTCCGCCTGAAACTTCGTCGTCGGATGATAGACGATTTCGTCAGCCAGGAATATGACGGTTTCGACGAGGAAATGGCCGGAACCCATGGCGGGATCGCAAACGGTCAGCCGGAGGACTTCGCAGGCGAATGAATCGTCTTGTTTGCCGGCGGCGCGGGCGGCTTTCACCGGCTCGCGTTCCTCGATTTCCCGCAAGAGCGGCGCCAGCGTTTGCCGGACGATATATTTGACAATGTAATCGGGCGTGTAATACGTGCCGGTGGCTTTGCGTTCCGCCTTGCCCGTCCGGAGCGCCAGCCTGCCGCGCTCCCGCGCGAAATGATGCTCGAGCAGTCCCTCGTAGATGGAGCCCAGTTGCTGGACGCTGAGGTCGGAGTAATCCACCGATTGGAAGGGGACAAACGTTTGCCGGCCCTTTTCCGGCGTGAACATGAGCTGCCGCAATACCTCCGCCAGCACGGTGTCAGATACCGCCCACTTGTCCAGCAGCGGGTGGCGGGCGGGGTCGAACAGCCCGCCGTTGTAGCGGGGAACATTGAATTCTTCGTTCGCCTTCCAATCACTCCCGTTTATGAGCAGACACAGCGCCTGGATGTCACGATAAAACCGGGTTTGGGTGTGGCTGTCGTACTCTGTAAAGTTCTTCAGCGGCGCGAGAAGGCGGGCGAGGGAGAGTTGCTTGTAGTATTTGCCTGACTTGGGTTCCACGGGCAGCAACGAACGGCCCTCCGCGTAGAGAACGAAAAGCAAACGATAGAGAAAAATGAGGCAGCATTCGTAAACACGCGGCAAGTCCGCGTCGGTTATTCCGTTTTCCGTCCTTGCGGCAAAGCCGTTGGCGAGAATTTCGACGATAGTGAAGATTCGACTACGCAGGTCCGCCTCCAATTCGGCCTGGGTGGCGAGGGCGCTTTCGCGGACTTGATCCAGCCGGCATTTTCCCTGGGCGTCGCGCGCGAAGGCGGCGGGACTGAACAGCGCGAGAAAGAACTTAAACTCGTCGAGCGAGCGGATGGCCAGCTCGAAGTTGACGGCAAAGAAATGGCTTGGCTTGGTGTCCCGGCAATAGAGCCGCCATTCGGCGCCATTGGTGAGGATGCCCCAGGCCAGCGATTGCGCCTCGTTGAGGTAGTCGCGGATTTGTTGGTGGGGATAGCGCTGCTGGGTTCTGCTTCTTTGCGAAAGCGGGTGCCCGAATTTCTTCGCCTCGAGAATGGCGATGGCCGCCTGGTATCGCTGGAGGACATCTTTATCGAGCACAGCCTCCTTTGCCTCCGGGCTCGCGTAGAGAAGATAATCGGGTTCCAGTTCCTGCTGGGTTTCGGGGAGGCGCAGGTTGTCGGACCAGGCGAAGCCGAGCTTTTCAATGATCTTGTCAATAAACTCCTGGCGCGCGCCCATTTCGTTGCCGTATTTCCGCAGGGAGAACGCGCGCTTTTCATAAAGGGCCTTGCAGAACTCCCAGATGGGACGCGCCACCGCATCCGACGGCCACCAATCGTTCAAGCGCAGGCGGGTTCTGAGGTAGTGGTCGGAGAATAGTCCTTCGGTCTGCCAAAGCTTGCGCACTTCCGGCATTTCCAAAAGCTCGGGATCGTCCTGGTTGTTTTTTCGTTTTGGCATGGGTCCGTCAGGAAACATCCTCGCCCACGATTTCCACCTCGGTCTGCAGGTCAATGCCGCGCCCCGCCTTGATCCGCGCCCGGATCTTCTCAATCAATTCCAAAACATCGCGCGCGGTGGCCTTGCCGTCGTTGATGATGAAATTGCCATGCACGGCGGATACCGACGCGCCGCCGACGCGCGCGCCCTTCAGCCCGGCCTCGTCTATGAGCCGGCCGGCGGAAAGCGATGGGGAAGGATTCTTGAAAATGCAGCCCGCGCTCGGCTCCTTGGGCTGGGAACGCCAGCGGCGCTCGTTAAATTCCCTGGTCCGGGCGGCAATGATTTCCCGGGAGGCCGGCTGGCCCTGGAAGGCCGCCCCCAGCGCGATGCAGGTCTTGAGCAGCGGGCAGGAGCGATACACCGGGTTCATCCTGGCCGCGCTGCGCTCATGAATTTGCCCCAGATCGTCCATGAACCGGACCTGCGTCACGACATCAAAAGTGGCGCTGCCCATCGCCCCGGCGTTCATCCGCAACGCGCCGCCCACGCTCCCCGGAATGCCATCCAGAAATTCCAGCCCCGTCAAGTCCGACTTGCGGGCGCGGGCCGACACCGCCTTTAATTTTGCGCCCGCGCCGCAGCGCAATTGCCGTCCAAATACTTCAATCCCGCAAAAACTCGCATGGGCCAGGCAAACGACCACCCCGCGAATGCCGCCGTCCCGAATCAACAAATTGGAGCCGCGCCCCAAAATCATCATCGGCACGCCGCGCTCCCCGCACAACTGCACGGCGAGCGCCAGATCCGCCTCCGAGGACGGCTCGACGTAGATATCGGCCCGGCCGCCGGCGCGCAACGTGGTCCGTTGCGCCAGAGGCTCGCGGGCGCGCACGATGGCCCCGGTCAACGCGGCCCGCATCTCGTCAAAGATGAGCTTTTCCCCGGCCATGATTTCAGACATGGAGCACCCCCAGTTCCGGCGCGTCCGGGCCGGCGGCAACAGAGTCAGGGCTAAGTTGGGCGCTGGCGGTCCAACGGAGCATTCGGTCGGCGATTTGGGCGGCGGCGTCGGGACAATGCCAGGCGCGCAGGGCCTGGCGCATGGCCGCGCGCCGGGGCGCGTCGCCCAGCAAGGCCACGATTTCCCGCAGCAACAGCTCCGGCGAAAGCGCGTCCTGCTCCAGCGCGCGGGCCGCGCCGCTTTGCGCGAAGGCCAGCGCGTTGTGAAATTGATGGTTGTCCGCCGCGGCGGGATAAGGAATCAAGAGCGCCGGGAGCCGGCAGGCGGCAAATTCGGCCAGGGACGACGCCCCGGCGCGGCTGACGGCGAGGTCGGCCGCGGCCAGAGCCGGCGCCATTTCCCCCAGGAAGGCGCGCACCACCGCCCGGCACGGCCGCGCCGCGTAGGCGGCCCGGACCCTTTCCAGGCCGTCCGTCCCTGTCAAATGCACAAATTGCAGCGCCGGCATGGCCTCCAGCAACCGCGGCAAAATGGCGGCGATCCACTCGTTGATCCGGCGCGCCCCCTGGCTGCCGCCCATGACCAGCAGGACCGGCGCGTCCGCCTGCAATCCCAGCGCGGTCCGCGCCGCCGCCGCCGCCGGCAATTGCAGAAATTCCCCGCGCACCGGCGTGCCGGTGAGTTCGATGCGGCGGGCGCGCAAGCCGGCCCTGGCGGCGGGAAAGGAAACAAACGCGCCGTCCACCCGCGGCGCCAGCCAGCGGTTGGCGCGCCCGGGAACGGTGTTGGATTCATGCAGGAAGGCGCGCGCGCCGAGGCTTTTGGCGGCGAGGAGGGGCGGGGCGGCGGTGAACCCGCCCATGGCCAGGGCGAGTTGGGGCGGGCGGCGCATAAAATATAGTCTTGACATCCGGCGGGACTGCCAGAAGCGCCAGAGAAACCCCGGCACGTTGCCCCGCGACAGCCCCACCGCCGGCAGCCGCACCACTTCCATCTCCCCGGCCGCCGCCGCCGCGGCCTGGCGGTCAATTTCCTTGCGTGAAACCAGCAGCGTGACGGCGCAGCCGCGCCGCCGCAATTCCCGGCCCACCGCCAGCCCCGGGAACAAATGGCCGCCCGTGCCGCCACAGGCGATGGCGGCAACTTGGGGAAGGCCGGAGGTGGCGGCGGGTTTATTCATCGCTCAATTTGGGGGAGGCGTCGAAGGGATTGGATTTGGCCGCCGCCGGTTCGGCGGCCGACCTGGAAATACTCAACAAAAGGCCGACGCTCACCAGCATCAACAATAAATTAGATCCGCCGTAGCTGATAAAAGGCAGCCCCATGCCTTTGTTGGGCAGCAAACTGGTGGCCACGCCCATGTTGACGAAGGCCTGGAGGCTGATCATGAACGTGATCCCGCCCGCCAGCAGCATGCCAAAAGGGCCGCCCGCCCGGCGCGCGATGTAAAATCCGCAGAACATCAGCGCCACGAACAGCAACACCACCGCCAGCGTCGTCACCAGGCCCAGTTCCTCGCCAATGATCGCAAAAATAAAATCCGTGTGATGCTCCGGAATGAAACCCAGTTTCTGGCGGCTGTTCCCCAGGCCCAGGCCCATCCAGCCGCCCGACCCGAAGGCGATCATCGCCTGCCAGGGCTGATAGCCGACGCCATCCTTGGTCAGTTCTTGATGGAGCCAGGCAAAGATGCGGCCATGGCGCATCGGATCGCGGAGCAGGGACCAAACCAGACCGCCCGCTCCCAGCAAGCCCACCGGCGCCAAATAGCGCAGGGGCGTCCCCGCGACCAACAGCATCGCCCCGGCGATCGCGGCCATCAACATGGCGCATCCACGATCCGGTTCCACAAATACCAGGCCCAGCACGACGGCAATGACGGCCGCCGGTATCAGGAAACCGCGCTTGAAAGTCTCCATTTGCCGCTGGTAACGGTCCGCATAAGCGGCCAGGAACAGGATCAGGGCCAGTTTGCCCAGTTCCGACGGCTGGAAGTGCGGCAGGTGGGGAAGGCCAATCCAACGATGCGCCCCCTTCAATCCGTCTCCGCCGCGCCCCGCCGTGGCCGCCCAGCCGATGTGCGGCACAAAAACCAAAACAAGAAGAATAACCGAAAAACCCAGAATCCACGGCCCCATCTTTTTCCACCGCCGGTAATCCACCGCCGCCGCCACGGCGCAGCCCGCCAGCCCAAAGACGCCCCAAACCATCTGTGACTGCAGAAGATCGGAGCCGACCGCCGTGCGGTGCAACTCCATGTTCATGCTGGAACTGTAGAGCGTGATCAATCCCAGCCCCAGCAATACCGCCACACAAAAAATAAGGATGCTCGTGGCTCTCTTCATAACAGCCTTCTTCGCCTCGCGGAAAATCCAAAAAAAGAGGGGACGTCCGGCTGAGGCCGCCGGACGTCTCGCCTAAACCATGCCGCTGACCACTAATTCGCCCTGACGGCGGAAGACGGCGGGATGCCGGTTGCGGGCGCCGCAGGCGGCGGCGTTGAGACCGGGGCGGGAGTCACATCCGCCGAGGCCATCTTCATCACCGGCACTTTCAGTTTGTCGCCGGCTTTGATGGAGGCTGTCTTCATGTTGTTGAGCGTCTCAAGCGCCTTGACCGTAGTGCTGTGCGCCTTGGCGATCTTCATCAAAATGTCGCCGGATTTGACGATGTAGATGGTGGAATCGCCGGAAGCTGCGGGCGCGGAATCGGCGCCGGCCTTTTTCGAGTCGGAGCCGGCTGCCGCGGTGCTGGCCGGGATCTGCAATTTTGCCTTGATTTGCAATTTCTTCGAGTCAATGCCCGGATTGGCATCCTGGATGGCCTTGACCGAAACGCCGTTCTTCTTGGCAATCGAGCCGAACGTGTCACCGGCCGCAACCGTATAGACACTGCCTCCAGTAATCGCCGGGATTGGCGGCGGGACTTCTGTTTGCGCGACCGCCGGACCAATCGGCGCCGGTCCAGTGTACACAGGCACTGCGGTGCTGCCGCCAGGCAACGGTGCCCCGGGGGCTGTCGGAGTGATGGCAGGAGGCGCGGGCGCAATGTCTGGGGATGCCAGCGACATGGGGTCCGTTTTGGCCGGGCCGCCGGCCATGTCCGTACTCTGATCTAATTTTGCCTTATCCTTGGCCGGATTGCAGCCCACCATCAAGATGCCGCCGAGCACGACAATATGGACGGCGAAGATCATCAGGATTTTGAAATAAAGGCTGGACCGTTCCCGAGGGGGCAACGCGCCCTGGGGCAGGAGTGGATTTGGAGTATTCATAATTTATAGAGTTGATTTGCTATTGATTTTTTGAGGTTTATTTTTTGGTGATTTGCGCCGGGGTTTTTCCTCAAAAAACCCCGGAGCAAAGCTGAAATTCATTATTTTTGTTTCCAACATTTTCTAATACATCGCTTTCGCATTACTGATGCGTGCTGCATCTTGTGGCCTCGGCGCGGCGAACCACAACCGATTGCGCGCCGCCGCCCCCGTTTTAACCCAGGCAACACAATCCCCGGCAGTTGAGTTGATTGAACTTTTTCAATGCGCCAACGAGCCGGACACGACCGAACCACGTTCGTTTGAAACGGAAACATCTCCGTTTCCAGGTTCGCTTTTAACAATGTTGGCCGCCGCTGGCAAGCAGCAAAAAGCAAAATATTTTCGGGCCTCCGGGGCGTTGAAAAGTTCATGGGCTATCGGATCTTGAGGGTGGAGAGCGCCACGACGGCAAACACCACGCAAAGGATGTAAAAACGGGTCACAATCTGGGATTCATACCAGCCCAACAACTCGAAATGATGATGGATCGGCGTCCTCAGAAACACCCGCCGGCCCTCTCCATAACGCATTTTGGTGTACTTGAACCAGCTCCTCTGAATGATGACCGAGCCGGCTTCGGCCACAAAAACCCCGCCGGCGATGGCCAGAACCAGCGGCTGGTGGATCAGCACCGCAATCACTCCCAGCCCGCCCCCCAGCGCCAGCGAGCCGGTGTCCCCCATAAAAACGCGGGGGGTGGCAGTTGAACCAGAGGAACCCCAACCCCGCCCCCAGCATGGCCGCGCAAAAAACCGTCAACTCCCCCGCCCCAGGCACATGCGGGATTTGCAGGTAGGCCGCGGCC
>Ga0182027_10008496_pt1 | contig 14935 bp, 15 predicted proteins | sample 712E1DmetaG_FD_121300 | JGI IMG/M metagenome (GOLD analysis project Ga0182027, IMG submission 121300) | Permafrost microbial communities from Stordalen Mire, Sweden - 712E1D metaG (Illumina Assembly) | ecosystem: Environmental > Terrestrial > Soil > Wetlands > Permafrost | place: Sweden... | reverse complement strand
CCGGGTGCGGCGAGCCGAGCCCGGGAGCCCGCTCTACTGCTGTTCGGGCTGTGCGCTGGCGAGCCGGCTGCCGCCGGTGGGACCACAGGGGCAATACCCCGTGACCCCGGCCTTGGTGGTGGCTCTGGTGGTGGGGTTTGCGTTTTTCAACCAAGTGCTGTTCTGGACGGTGGCCGTCCTGCTGGCGCGTGAGGGCCGCGCCGACACGGCGCGCATCTTCGCGGGGGTTTCAACCGGGCTCGCCGTACTCGTGTGGGTGGCGCTGGCCGCCGGCATGTGGCGGACCCCGGTGCGGCACTGGACCGACGCGGCCGTCGCCCTCGCCGGGCTGCTCGTCATGGCCACCGGGTGGCCCCGGGAATGGCCGGCGGGCCGGGCGGTGGGCGCCGATGCGGCGCTGGTGCTGTGGCTGGCCCGCGGCTGGTGCAAGCAGAAATTCCGCCGAAAACCGGTGCTTCCGGTTTGACCGCGGCCGCGGGCGCCATAGGGTGGCACTGACACCCTGCAGTGTTCGAGGTGCTTTCAATAACCGCTCTTTGCCTTTGCGATCTTCCGGGAGTTGAACCGTTGGTGGTGGCTGCTAGGCCGTAAACCGGAAAGCAAAAGCCACCCGGAGACTCCCACCTTTACCACAAAAAGGACTAGAGCCTTTGGGCATACGGCACAGGTGGGGTGTCACTTTTTTTGTGTCAACCGTCGCGCCGGCGACTCGCACTTGTCCCGCATGAATTTCACCGAATACGAGCTGCTGCATGTGCTGCATGTCGCGGCTGCCTTTGCCTTGATGGGCCAGGTGTTTTACGCCCTGGCGGCGCCTTCGGAAACGCGACGCCGAACCATGATCTGGGCGGGTGGAGCCAGCCTGGTGATCCTGTTGGCGGGATTGAGGCTGTGGCAGACGGTTTACGGTTTTGCGCCGGCCGGGTGGCTGGTGATCAAGGTCGTCTGCTGGCTGGGGCTTTCCGCCCTGGCGGGAATCGCCTACCGCCGCCGCGCGCAGGCAGGGTTGCTGGCCGGGGTGGCGCTGGCCCTGGCGACCGCGGCCGTAGCTGTGGTTTACCTGAAACCATTTTGATTTGAAGCGACCGGGCGGGCGTCGTCCATTTGAGGATGATCTTGGAGGGCCGGGCTCCGTCCCGGCCGGAGCGGCGCCGAGGGACCGGCGCCCTCCATCGTTCAAAGTCGCCGGATTATCCGATGGCCATGCGATGGCTCGCCACTCTGGGCTTTGGTTTCGGCCCGGGGAATGCCATGCTGGGAATCGCAGTACCTGGATTCCGTTTTTCCAGCCCGATTCCACATGATGCCCGGCACCCCAACGCCTTCCGCTGATGCCCTCTGCGGCGTCTGGCTCGACGACGCCGGCCAGGTGCATCTCGCCGTCGCGACGGCGGACGGCGGACGGGTGGAGCGGGTGGAGAATTTCCGGCCTTTCGCGTGGCTGGGCGATGCCGCGGTTGTCTCCGGCATGGCCGGAGTAGAGGTAGAGGCATTGCAGGGAGAGGGCGCCTTCCGCTGGCTGGCGCATGCGCGTGACCGCGGTGCCTTTGAGGAGTTTGTCAAGAGGGTGCCGGATGGCTCTACCGTCGACTGGATCCGTCCGCTGGAGAATCAGTACTTGCTGCAGCGCCGCCGCCGGCTGTTCGGAGATCTTGTCTTTGGGCAACTTCGGCGCTGCCAGCTGGACATCGAAACGGGACACGCTGCAGGCGAGGGGTTCAGCGACGCCCACAACCCGGGCGACCGGGTGCTGGCGATCGGGCTCCAGTTCGGCACTCGTCAGCGCCTCCTCGTGCTGGCGGAGGAGAGCGATGCGGCGGAGAAGCGGCTGCTGCTCGAATTCAACGATGTGATCGAAGAGGAGGACCCGGACATCGTCGAAGGCCACAACATCTTCAAATTCGACCTGGAGTATCTGCGGTTGCGCTGCCGTCACCTCCGCGTGCCTTGCGACTGGGGCCGTTTCGGCCAGCCGGCGGCATTCCGCAACGGCCGGTTGAAGGTGGCCGAGCGCTGGATCGATTTTCCGCGTTGCGACTTGCCCGGGCGCGCCGTGATCGACACCTACCTGCTGGTCCAACTCCATGATATCGCCACGCGCGAGATGCTCTCCTATGGGTTGAAGGAGGTCGCCATCTCCCTCGGGGTGACGGATGAAGCCGAGGGCGAACGGACCTACATCGAGGGCGGGAGCATCCACGAAATGTTCCGCGCCGACCGCCCCCGGTTTCTCGCCTACCTCGCGGACGACCTCCGAGAGACGCGGGGCGTGGCCGACCTCCTGCTGCCAACCTATTTCGAGCAGGTGAAGACCTTTCCTCTCCTGCTGCAGGAGGCGACGCTGCGCGGCACGACGAACAAGATCGATCTGCTTTTCCTCGAAGAGTACTACCACGCCCGGCAGAGCTGTCCGGCGCCGCCCGAAATCGAGCCGTTCGAAGGCGGCTACACCCGGAGTTTCCAGGAGGGCGTGTTCCGGCAGGTGCTCCATTTCGACGTGGCGTCACTGTATCCGAGCCTGCTGCTGCAGATCGGAGACTGCCCGCGCAGCGACTCGCTGAAAGTCTTCATCCCTTTGCTCGCGCGACTCCGCGACTACCGATTGGACTGCAAGCAGCTCGCCCGCACCGCGCCTACCGAGGAACTGCGCGCCGAGTACCAGGCGCGCCAGGCCAGCTTCAAGATCCTCATCAACTCCTTCTACGGGTACCTGGGTTTTTCCGGTGCGCGGTTCGGCGACGGCAAACTGGCGGCAGAAGTGACGCGCCGCGGTCGCGACTTGTTGTTGGCGCTGATCGACGAGTTCGTGCGCCACGGCTGTACGATCCTCGAGGCGGACACCGACGGGATCTACCTGTCCTCCCCGGAGCATTTTGCCGAACCGGCCCGACTGCTGGACAAGGTCACGGGCATCCTGCCGCCGGGCATCGAGCTGGAATTCGACGGGCGGTATGAGGCGATGTTCTGCTACAAGGCCAAGAACTACGCGTTGTACGACGGCCGGAAGATCATCCTGCGCGGATCCGCCTTGCGGTCCCGCGGGATCGAGCCATTTCTCAAACGGCTCACGGACCAGCTCATCCGGCATCTGCTGGGCACCGGCGTGGAATCGCCGCTGGCGTTGGTGGACGACTATCGTCGGCGGTTGGCGGCCCGCACGGTGGATATCACCGAAATCGCCAAATCGGAGGTATTGGGCCAGAACCCCGAAGCCTACGAGAAATTCGTGGCGGAGGGGGGAAAGCCGCGTCGCGCGGCGGCGGAGGTGGCCCTGCAGCTGCACCCGCGGCCCCGCATGGGCGACCGCGTGGCCTATTACGTCACTGCGAAAACCAAGGGCCAGACGGCAGACTGGCAGCGGGCCCGTGCCGTGGCGCTCCATGATCCGGAGCGCGCGCCCTACGATCCCGCCTACTACGCCAAAAAGCTGGATGACTGGCTCGAGCGGTACGGGGCCTTCCTCGGCGCGCCGCCACCAACCAAGCCGCAGGGCGAGCTGTTTTGAAGGGCTACATCCCGGGCATGCCGCCCCGGCCGCGCATGGCCTCCATCTGGCGCATGAGTTTTCGCGCGCCGCCGCCCTTCATCATTTTCATCACCTTCTGCATCTGCTGGAATTGCTTCAGCAGCTGGTTGACGTCGACGACCTTGACGCCGGCGCCGTTGGCGATCCGCATCCGGCGGCTGCCGTTGAGGAGGGCCGGGTTGCGGCGCTCGCGGATCGTCATCGACTGGATGATCGCCTCGGTCCGGGCCATCTGCTTCTCCGCGCGGTCGTCGATCTTCACGCCGCTCATGCCGGGCATCATGCCCAGGATCGATTCCATCGAACCGAGTTTCTTGACTTGGTGCAGCTGCTCGAGGAAATCCTCGAGGTTGAAATCGGCCCGGCGCAGCTTGTCCGCCATCTTCTCGGCCTGCTGCTGGTCCATCGTCTCCTGCGCCTTCTCGACGAGCGAGACGACGTCGCCCATGCCGAGGATGCGTGACGCGAGCCGGTCCGGATAAAACGTATCGAAATCCGCCAATTTCTCCCCGGTGCCGATGAACTTGATCGGAACACCCGTCACGGCCTTGATCGAGAGCGCGGCGCCGCCGCGGGCGTCGCCGTCGAGCTTGGTCAACACGAGGCCGGTCAACTGCAGCGCTTCGTGGAACGTCCGCGCGACGTTGACCGCCTCCTGTCCGAGAGCGCCGTCTGCGACCAGCAGCACCTCGTCGGGCGCGACGCGGGTGCGGAGGCGTTTCACCTCCTCGATCAAATCCTGGTCGATCTGCAGGCGGCCGGCGGTGTCGAACAGGATGGCGTCCGCCCCGGCTTCGGCGGCGGCACGCAGCGCGGCCGTGCCGATGGCGGGCACGTCCTTGGAAACGCGGTCACCGTAGAAACCGAGATTCTCCTGTCTGGCCAGGATTTCGAGCTGGTCGATGGCGGCGGGCCGCTGGACGTCGCAGGCGGCTACCAGCGGCCGGTAACCTCGCTTTTGCAGGAGCCGACCCAGCTTGGCGGCCGAGGTGGTTTTGCCGGAGCCGTGCAGGCCGACGAGGAGGATCTTCAGCGGACGCGTGGCGCTCAGTTCGGTGGCGCCCTCGCCGAGCAGCTTGACCAGTTCGTCATGGATGATCTTGACGATCAACTGCCCGGGCGCGACCGATGTCAGCACCTCCTGACCGACGGCCTGGGCCTGCACGCGCTCGACGAACTCGCGCGCGACACGGAAATGGACGTCGGCTGCGAGCAGGGCGGTCCGCACCTCCTTCAGGGCCTCCGCCATGTTGTCCTCGGTGAGCCGGCCGACGCCGCGCAAGTTGCGCAGGGCCTGACTCAGACGTTCCGTGAGCGATTCGAACATGGGAGCGGGACAGTAGGAACGACGGAGGACCCCAAATCAACACGGATGATACCGAACCCGGCTTCGCTGCTCCAGGGCTTCCTCCCTCCGGCGGCGTGCTAAAGGTTTTTGTAACGTATTACGTTACGAAGCGATCCCCGGGGCGGTGACTTTCGGTAGCGACCCTTCGGTGGGTCACGCGAGGTCAGCTGGGCGGGTTTAACTGGTTGGTGTCGCGGTGCCGTGGGGCCGCGCGGTTACGTGGTCCAGAGCGTGACCAGGGATTTCGCGTACAGGCCCTCGGCATGTTCAAAAACCGGCGCATACTGTTCGATGGACATGCCCGTTCCGGCGAGATGATGGGTGGCCAGGCGCAGCGCCAAGCCGCTGTAATCCTGGTGATAGAGCTCCGAGGCGAGGGGGATCGTCAACACCTGCAATCCGGAGAACACCTGAACGACGAAAAAGACGATATTGGCGACCAGGAAGAGGTGGAAGGGTGAGACATACGGCCGACGGCAACCTGTGAGAAAAGCGACGGTGAGTCTCCCAGGCTCGGTAAGAAGAACCCGTGTCGTACGGAACATCCGGCCGTCCAAATGAAGAAATGACTCCAGCACCTGTCCGAACAGATGCCGGAAGGTGAGATCGCGTTCGCGCCAGTGCCGCTCACCGCAACTCGGGCAGTAGGATGAGGTGGAGGACGCACCGCAGCTGGGACAGGTCCACGATTCGGACGCGGACAGGGAATTGCCCACTGGAATGACGGTTGCACCAACGGCGGCCAGCGTTAAGGTGGGCCCCCAAACCCGTCATTGCGAGGAGTCCTTCTCCGGAGGACGACGAAGCAATCCAGCTGAATCGCCGCGGCCCGCGCTGCGGGCCGTGCGATGACAGCGGGGTTTGTCGACACACTTTCGTTTCCTGCGCCATCCAAATTCATCTTACGTGCGCATCATCGACTGCCATGTGCATTTGTATCCAGCCGAGATCGGGCGGGCCCCGGCGGCGTGGGCCGCCGCACAAGGGGAGCACCACTGGGCCGCCTTGTGCACCCGCCGCCGCCGTGACGGCCGGCCGGTCCAGACCTTCCCCTCGGTCGACGACCTGCTGCGCGACATGGACGCGGCCGGCGTGGACCGCGTCGTGCTGCTCGGCTGGTATTGGGAGAAGGTGGAGAGCTGTGTGCGGCAGAACCGGTTTTATGCGGAGTGCGTGCGCGCGCATCCGGATCGGCTCGCGGCGTTCGCCACAATCCACCCGGCGGCAGGTGAGGCGGCGGTGTTGGCGGAAATCCAACGGGCGCACGCGGACGGAGGGCGCGGGCTGGGGGAGCTCTCGCCGCATTCGCAGGGCTATCCGGCGAACGATCCGGTGTTGGCGGCGGCCCTCGCCCGAGCTGGTGAACTAGGGCTGTCGGTCAACCTCCATGCCACGGACCCGAGCGCCCGCCGGTATCCCGGCCGGGTGGAGACACCGTTGGACGACTTTCGGCAACTCGCCCGCCAGCATCCGAAGGTGAACTTCATCCTGGCCCACTGGGGCGGAGGGCTGCCCTTTTGGGAAACCAGCCCGTCGTTGCGAACGGAACTCCGCAATGTGTTCTACGACACGGCGGCATCGCCGCTGACCTACGACGATCGCGTCTGGCGGGCGGCGCTCGACGTCGTGCCGGCGGCCAAAGTGCTGTTCGGCTCGGATTATCCGCTGGTGCTCTACCCGCAAAAGAACTCCAAGCCCGGCTGGAGCGACCTGCTGGCGGAAATGGATGCATCGGCCATGACCGCCGGGGAGAAGGAGGCCGTCCTCGCCGGCAATGCCGCCAGACTTTTTGGTTTCTGAGGGGCGTGGCGGCGCTTGAGTTTGGTCCGCCGACTTGAGAGATTGCTTCTCCATGAGCGTGGAACATCGCCTGACCGAACTTGGCCTTACCCTCCCGGCGCCCCCGGCCGCCGCCGGGAGCTACCTACCGACGGTGCGAACCGGCAACCTGCTCTATTGCGCCGGCACCATCTGCATGCTGAATGGACAGATGACCCACACCGGCCCCGTGGGCCGGGTGCAAACGGTGGACACCGGCCGGGAATCGGCCCGCATCTGCGCCCTGAACACGCTCGCCAACATCAAGGCCGCCGCGGGCAGTCTCGAAGCTGTGCAACGCGTCGTCTTTGTGGCGGGGTACGTCAACGCCGTCCCGGGTTTTGTCGACAGCCCGGCCGTGATCAACGGCGCTTCCGACCTGTTCGTCCGAATCTTCGGCGAGGCTGGCAAACATGCCCGGGCGGCGGTGGCGGTGACCGGGCTTCCGCGCGACGCCACCACCGAAATCCAGGTGGTGATCGAGTTGAAAGCGTGAGGGCAAGGCCGGCCCTGAGCGGCCGAGCGCTGCGCCGTTTTCATGGTTGCTTCGGCGCCCCCGAGGCCGCAAACACACTGGTTTCTTTCCCGGCATGGCGTTCAACCTGAAAGAAGTCCTAAAAGCGCTGCTTTTTTCCTCGAGTCAGCCGCTTTCGACCAAGGAGATTCAAGAGCTCTTCGCGCGCTTTCATGAGCAAAGCGCCCTCATCGCTGGAGCGCCAGCCGACGCGCCCGCCGGGATCGATTCGTCGGTCAGCGCGCCTGCGGAAACGATTGCCGGAGGCCCAACGGCCGAGGCGCAGGGCGCGACGGAAATTCCGGCGGCGGTCCCGGTGGATGACACGGCCTACGCTGACGTGCCGGCGCTGGTGACCACGACGCAGATCCGGGAGGCGTTGGAAGAGTTGGCGGGCGAACTGCGGGCCGCCGATGGGGTGTTTTTGCTGGTGGAAGGCGCGTCGGGATTCCGCCTCGTCACCCACCCGCGATTCGCTCGATGGGTGCGCATTCTGCGCAACGAGCCCCCGCCGGTCCGACTGAGCCAGTCGGCGATGGAGACGCTGGCGGTGATCGCCTACCGCCAGCCGGTGACCCGGGCCGAGATCGAGCACATTCGCGGCGTCGCAGCGGAATCCGGGCTCAACAAACTCCTCGAGCGCGAGCTCATTTACATCGTGGGCCGCGCGGACCTGCCGGGCCGGCCGATCCAATACGGCACGACCGATACGTTTTTGGAATACGTCGGGGTCCGGTCACTCGATGAGCTGCCGGCCTCCGATGTGCTGTCGCGCCGGCAAATTGATGAATGGCTGCGGAGCGCCATGCACGGAGTGCATCCGTCGGACCGGGACATGGGTCTGGCCGAGGAGGGCGAGGAGCAACTCTCCCTGGACGATGGGGCGCGGGCGGCGTCGGTCCGCCCCGAGCCGGCGGACCCAACGCCCAGTCCGGTCGAGGCGGCCCCACCGGCCGGAACCGAGGCCGCACCTGCCGAACCCGTTTGATCCGCCATGAACCTCGATTCCCTGCGCAAAAAGATCGACCGGCTCGACCACCAGATCGTGGAATTGCTCAACCGACGGCTGGCCGTGGCGGCGGACATCGGGAAACTCAAGCGAAGGCGCCAGGACGGACGGGTGTACGTGGCGGAACGGGAGGATCAGGTGCTGCGCAAAGTCTGCGCCCAGAATGTCGGACCCCTGAAGGATGCGGCCCTGCGGGCGATCTACCGGGAGGTGATGTCGGCGGCGATCGCGCTGGAGAAACCGCTGCTCGTCTGTTACCTTGGCCCAGAGGCGACCAACACCCACCAGGCGGCGATGAAGAAGTTCGGCGCCAGCGTCGACTACCAGCCGCTCACGACGATCGCGGACATCTTCACGGCGGTGGAAAAAGGGGAGGCCGATTGCGGCGTGATCCCGATTGAGAATTCCACCGAGGGCTCGGTCCGCGATGCGCTCGACCAGTTCGTTGACTCAGACCTGAAGATCGTCGCGCAGATCTACCTCGAGATCACCCATGCCTTGATCTCCCATTCGCCCGCGGAAAAGATCAAGAAGGTCTATTCGAAAGACCAGGCACTCGCGCAATGCCGGATGTGGCTGCAGCGGCACCTGCCGCACGCGCAGATCTTGGAGTCGGCCAGCACTTCGGCGGCTGTGCAGATTGCCCGGACGACGTCCGGGGTGGCGGCGGTGGCAAGCCCGTTGGCGGCGGAGTACTACCAGGTGCCGATCGTGGCGAAGAACATCCAGGACAAATCGGACAATACCACCCGGTTCTTTGTCCTGGGCAAGCAACCTTCGGGTTCAGTCGGCAGCGGGCGCGACATGACGAGCTTCCTGGTTTCGCTCGGAGATGCCGCGGCGTCGCATCCGGGTGCGCTGCTCAAAATGCTGATGCCGCTCGCGGAGCGCGGCATCAACCTGTCGAAGGTGGAATCGCGCCCGAGTAAGAAGCGGCCCTGGGACTACTATTTCTTCATCGACGTGACGGGACACCACTCCGATGAGTCAATGCGCGAGGCCATGGCAGAGCTGCGCAAGTTCTGCCCGATGGTCAAATGGCTCGGTAGTTACCCGGCGGCGGGATGAAAACTGCGCGTCTGGCGCGGGTCAGATCGTGGCGGTCTCGATGCTGACGCTGCGGTCGGAACGGTCGAACTTCACGACACCGTCCTTGAGCGCGAAAAGCGTGAAATCGCGTCCCACGCCGATATTCTTTCCCGGATGAAACTTGGTGCCGCGCTGACGGACCACGATGTTGCCGGCGATGACGGACTGGCCGCCGAATTTCTTGATGCCGAGGCGCTTAGCATGACTATTGCGCCCGTTGAAAGTGGTGGATTGGCCCTTCTTATGTGCCATGGCGTGTTTCTCCTCAGGCTTTGATGGACTCGATCTTGATAACAGACAGCTCCTGCCGGTGACCGCGCTTTCGCTCATAGCCCTTGCGCTTCTTCTTCTTGAAGATGATGACCTTCTTGCCGCGCTTGTTCTCCAAGACCTTGGCGGTGACCATGGCATCGGGCAGAAGCGGTGTTCCCACCTTGAAAGAGTCGCCTTCGCCCGCAGCGAGGACCTCCTTGATTTCGATGGTGGCGCCGGCTTCGGTCTTGGGAAACCGATTGACGACCAAGATGTCACCCTCGGACACGGAGAACTGCTGGCCCTGGGTCTTGATGGTGGCTTTCATGAATGGAAGCCGCGAAATAAGGGGTTTCGCGTCGGCCAATGCAAGGCTTAAGTTGATCGGGTAATGCGTCGGCGCGTACGGTGATTCGCCGGTGGCGCATGGCGCTATTTCGACGGCTCCGGGCCGGTTGGGGCGGCGTTTTGCAGCACCCGGGCGTTGTACAGGTCGACGCCAATGTAGTAGTGCTCGCGGCGTTTGTAGTTGACCGGGTAGATCGTCCGCCGGACCAGGGCTTGGCGGACGCGGGCGGCCTGTTCTTCCTGTTGCCGCCGCATGGCCGCGGCACGGGCGCCCTCACGCTGGACGAGTTCCTGCTTCTCGCGTTCGCTCTGCTCGGCTTGCTCCACCTGTTGCGCCGCCGTCAGCCGCCGGGTTTCCGCCTCCGCCGCCTCCTTTTGGCGCAATTCATCGAGACGCCGGGCCTCGCTTTCAGCGGCGGCCTTTTCCCGAGCGAGTTGTTCGCATTGTGCGGCCAGCCGTCGGACTTCCGCGTCGGCCGCATTCCGCGCCGCTTCATCAGCCGCGACCCTGGCGCGGGCCTCCTCCAGCCGGCGCTCCGCCGCCACGTTCTCCTCGCGGGCTGTCAACTCGGCCAGGCGGCGCGCTTCGGCCGCCGCTGCGATCTGGCGCTCGGTCTCCCGCTGCCGCGCCTCCGCGACGACCCGCTCGCGCGCGGCGCGCGCTTCGGCTTCGCGGCGCTCCAGGTTGGCCTCGTGTGCGCGGTAGAGGCCCCCCCCCGCGACCACCAGAAGGATCAGAGCTAAAGCAACAAGGCCGCGCGTTTTCATCGAGGGTTTGGCACATCCGCTTTCGGCTCAGCCGGCGGAGCGAAAATCAGGCAGGTTGGCGAAGGAGAAATCGGCAACGGTGCCCTGCGCCGCATTGGCGGCGGCGTAGGGCAGGGCAAGGCGCAGGGCAACCGCCAGCGGATGTCCGCAATGGAAAACAGCATCGAGCAGGCAGGCGTGCAGGACATCGCCGGAGCCGGTGGCTGAAACCTCGGCCACCACGGGTGGAACAACGCTGGTGGGGGGCGATCCCCGTTCCGCGAACCACACCGGTCGCGGACCGTCCGTCACGATCCAAGCCTTGGGCGCCCAGCGGGCCATAGCAGCGGCCAGGCGTTCCGGCATGGAAAGCGGTGGGTATTTGCCGGTGAAAAGCGTTTCAAACTCGGCGCGGTTGACCTTCACCCATTCCAACGGCCGTTCAATCAACCAGGCGAGCGCAGGGCCATAGGTGTCGGCCACGGTCAACCCGCGCGGCTGCCAGCGGGAAAAAGCGGCGCGCAGGGGTTCGAACACTCCCGTATTCCACCCGGGAAGGCTGCCGCAGACCGCCAGGAGGTCGCCGGCGGGCAGGCCATCGACATATTCCGCGCAGGCCCGGACGGCGGCAGCGTCGGGTGGAACGTCGGGCCCGAGGAAGGTCGTCTCGGGCCGGCCGGGGGCGCGCACCACGATTCCAACGCGGGTGGGGGTCGCCACCGGAAAAGTCCGGCAGACCACGCCTTGCGCGCGCGCCCATTGTTCACAGTCAGTGCCGGTCGCTCCGCCCGGCAGAAACACCGCGGTGTTCGGCACGCCGAGCCGCGTCAGCATCTTCGAAACATTGATCCCCTTGCCTCCGCCCTGAAACGACTCCGTCAGCGCCCGCTGCGTCCGCCCGGCCTCCCAGGAGGAGAAGGTGAGCGTTTTCTCCCACAGCAGGTTGCAGGTCAAGGTGTGAATGTGCGGCCTCACGGCGGATTCCTTCGGGTGGGTTTCACGAAGACATAATTGGAGATAAATGTCAGGCCCAGCATGGCGCCGAGCGTCCGGATGTTCCGCATGGCGCCGAACACCGCCGACAGCGGGCTGGCTTTGGGCTCTGCCACGCGCAGCAGAAACACGCAGGACAGGAGCGCCGGCGCGATCTGGAGGAGAAAGGAGACGCGATAGACGGTCAGCGCAGTCACGCCCCGGCTCAGAGCGACCGTGATGGCGGCGCCGCTGAGGATCGGGGCGACCGCGGTGAAGACCGAGGTGACGGCGGTGTTGACGCCGATGGCGGTGGTCTTGGCCTCCGGCGGGATGAGTTTCAGGAGGAGGTTGAACTGGCCGAGCGTGAAGCCGGCCCAAGTGAAGCCGTTCCACGCCCAAAGTCCGTACAGGATCCAAGTGTTGCCGCGATCGACGAACAGCCACACAAAAAACTGCGCCGGCCAGAGCAGGATCGCCGCGGCGAGCACGCCCTTGTTGCCCAGACGGTCGAGCAGCCGACCCCAGGCCGGCATGGTCACGGCCGCGCACAGGGTATTGAGGAGGATGAACAGGCACACGTTCGTCATCGACAGACCGAGCTGGCGGTACATGAAAACCGGGTAGAAGGGGCCGAGGCAATTGTAGGCGAATCCCCAGCAGGCGCCGAAAGCGATGAACATGATCAGGGAGCGCGAGCGCCGGATGATCCGCAGTTGATCGCGCCAGGCGGCGGGCGGCGGGGTGCCAGCCACCGCCGGTCCCGCCTTCAGCTGATGCTGGGCGACGATCGACCAGACGCGCAGCAAGACGGCAATGACGAAGACCCATTGCAAAGCCGTGAGCGAGCCCTTGAACCACGCGAGCGTTCCCCAGAACAAAACGAGGAACAGCACGGTTCCAAGTTGGATCAGCCCGTTGCGGGCGCCGAAGTATTTGCCCCGAATCCGCTCCGGCGACCACTCCTGCGTCCAGGAATTCCACGCCACGCCATTGACCGAGGCCAGGAGGCTGAACCCGAGGAAGAAGGCGAAGAAGACGGGCGTGCTGGCCGCGGGATGGGAGCGCGGCACGAAAGGCAGCGCGAGGGTGAGGGCGAGCCAGCCGGCGGCGTTGGCCCAGGCTGCCACCAGCGTGACCGTCTTGGGCGGATAGCGACGGGCGAGCCATGGCGTGAGAAAGATCTGCAGAAAGTTGCACCAAAACGGCAGGGACACGATGAGGCCATACGAAGCCTCGGGCAGGTGGTAGAACTCGGTGAGCAATGCAGCGACGATGAAGTTGCCCGGCAACCAGAGGTAGCACAGCGGCGCGGAGGCCACGCCGTCGATGACGCAGAGCGTGAGGGCCCGGCGGAGCGGGGAAGGTTTGGATTTGGCCGGGGGACGAGTCATGCCGCCTCGCGAGAAGGGCCGCCCGGAGAAGCCGGGAATCCGCTGAGCAATAGGTCCGGGGCGGCGGTCGCGGCCGATCCGGCCAGCTCGTCGCGCTCAGCAAAGGAAGATTGTGTCGGGCCGGGCATTCTTGTGTCCTAGCGAGCCATTTTCTGGTCATGAAGGGACATCGCCGCCGCCGCGTCAAAGCAAAGGAACTCCGGTCACGGAGAACGGTCTCGCTCGCGCGTTGGCTGCTGGGGAAGCATCTGGTGCGGGCCACGCCGGAGGGAAGAATTGCGGCGGTGATCACAGAGGTCGAGGCCTACGACGGTCCGCACGACCGCGCCAGCCACGCGAGCCGCGGACAGACGCCGCGCAATGCGGTCATGTTTCAGCCCGGCGGGGTGTGGTACGTCTACCTTTGCTACGGCGTGCATAAAATGCTCAACCTGGTGACGGGCCCAGGGGGCTACCCGGCGGCCGTGCTGATCCGCGGCGTGGAGGGCGTCTCGGGCCCGGGTCGCGTGACGCGGACGTTGGAAATTGATCGGCGGCTTAACGGTGCGGACTGCGCGGCGGCGAGCGGGTTGTGGATCGAGGACCGCGGGGAGCAGGTGCCGCGCGCATCGGTGCGAGCCCTGCCACGCGTCGGCGTCGACTATGCCGGTTCCGTCTGGTCCCGAAAACCGTGGCGGTTCATGCTCGTGGCTGGGAAACGCGCCTCCCCGCGGTGAGGCCGGGGAGCCACCCTGTCAGCGAGGACGATTTCCCCGGGCGTATTCAACCTGGACAGAAAAGAAACGTCAGGGCCGCCACCTCGTCCACCGTGATCGCCTCGAGCGATCCACCCCGACGCAGCACGCGCACCTGTTCGCCGGGTGGTGCCCACATCGCCGGATCTGTGGGGCCGAAAAGCAACAGGCACGGCGTGCCCACCGCCGCCGCAAGATGGCTCACTCCGCTATCGTGACCGAGGAACAGACGGCAGCGCGATAGGGTGGTCGCGAGGTCGGGCAGGGGAAGGCTGGAGGCGAGTTGAATGCGTGGGCGTTGGTCGCCGGCCTCTCGATACATTCGGGGCCCTGAGTTCGTCGAATGGGCGCACAGGTTCCTCCAGGTTGGGAGCGATTCCTGTTCAGCTTCGCCGAGAACCAGCAGGATCGGTTGGGTCAGGCGCTGAATCAGATCAATCCAGCGCTCGACCGGCCAGTTTTTTCGTGGGGAACCGGAGCCGGGATGGATGGCGATTGGGTAGGGGGACTTGTCCGCGAGTCGCTGCCCGCCGTCGCTCGGCTGGGGCGAGGCAAACCGCGCTTCGGGGACGACGCGCGCAACGTCCAATCGGCTGTGAAAGCCATCCGTGGCCAGACCGAGGGCGCGCAGCGGTTCGCAATAGTACCGCGCGGCGGGCGCGATGTGGGGGTGGGCCGCGGCAGAGAGGTAGGTTTGTCCGGCGCGCACCGGGAATCGCCGGGCGAGCGCGCCGTCGGCGTCGGGCCAGTAATTGAGCACGAGGTCGAATTCGGCGAGCCAGCTGGCGAGGTCTCCAGGCAGGGGAGTGCCGGCAAACAACGCGCTCCACCGCGCTTCATGCTGGGAATAAACGGCGTCGAGATAACCGCCGAGCCGGCCCAGTTCGGCAGCGGCCGGATTCCCCACCCATGCGACTCGCGCTTTCGGCCAACGCGCGCGCAGCAGGCCCAACGCCGGAAGCGTCACTAGAAAATCACCGAGCGCACCTCCTCTGAACACCAGGATCCGCATGGACGTTTACTCTAGCAGCCCGAAGGTGCCCGGTCCTACCGGGAGGCCGGCCCTGACGGCGGCGCCGCGTGGCCGGGATCGTGCCGGATGAGGCTCAGGGCGGCCGCGCCTAGCTTCAACTGCAGTTGCATTTTTACCGGGAGTTTCGGCTGCCCTTGCGAGACCCATACCT
>Ga0182027_10008495_pt1 | contig 14935 bp, 14 predicted proteins | sample 712E1DmetaG_FD_121300 | JGI IMG/M metagenome (GOLD analysis project Ga0182027, IMG submission 121300) | Permafrost microbial communities from Stordalen Mire, Sweden - 712E1D metaG (Illumina Assembly) | ecosystem: Environmental > Terrestrial > Soil > Wetlands > Permafrost | place: Sweden... | reverse complement strand
GAGCAGTTGGCCAGCGACCTGCCCGCCACCGATATGGCCGTCTACATGGACGCCATGTACTTCCGCCTGGACGAGAATCGCTTCTTTGTGCCGGTTTCGCTCATCGTGCCCGGCTCCCAGATTCCGTTTGTGAAAGGCGGCGATAAGGATAAAGCTACGCTGGACATCATCGGCACGGTGATCGACGAGGCCAAGCGGCCCATTGGCCATGCGCGGGAGACGGCGAAGCTGAACCTCGATCCGAGCGTGCAAGCGCGGCAAAAGAATATTCAGTACACCACCAGCTTCAACCTGCCGCCGGGCAAGTACCTTCTGAAATTTGTCGTCCGCGAAAACCAGACTGGACTGATGGGCTCGTTTGAAGCCGAGATTACGCTGCTGGATATGAAGAAAGCTTCGCTCAAAATGAGTTCCATCGTGCTTTCTTCGCTGCGCCAGCCCAGCAAGAAAGACACGCCCCTGGTGCGCGGCGGACTGGAGTACGTGCCCAACATCAGCCACGTCTTTCGCCAGGACCAGCACCTCTACCTGCTCTACGAAATCTACGCTCCTGCGCGCGCGAAAGCCGCGGCAGACGCGCCTAAAGGGACCAGGCCGGGCATCGATCTGCTGAGCAGCCTGGAGCTCATCCAGGGAACCACGAAAGTGGTTGAGACGCCGCTGGTCGAGGCCCGTGCGATCAACGTGGAGGGCCGCGACGCGGTGGCCATCGAACTGGATGTGCCGCTGGCCACGCTCAAGCCCGGCTCCTACCTTTGCCAGCTAAATGTGATCGACGACGCAGCCGGCAGCTTTGCCTTTCCGCGCTTTGCGGTGCTGGTGAAGGAGCCGGCTGCGGCTGCGTCCGCGAGCCAGTGAACCATTCGCCGCAGTGGTTACATCCATTTTGCGGTGTTGCACAAATAATTACCTGGAAGGTTTTGAAAATATAAATAGGGGGGTGGGGGTACCTCTCCGTGGACAGTGGTCAGTAATGCCCATTTCCCCTGACTACTGTTATTGTGAGCCGGTGGAGGGTAATTATCTGCAAGATGTTCCGATTTTTTTGCAGGACACGGGTAGTGGTTCCTTGTCTCCCGCGCTTCCAGCAAAGAGCGCGGAGACGATGGGGCAAGAGCAGAGTGGTTTGGTAGAATCTCCGACCAGGGGCGAAATAGGAGATTTGAACTATGAAGCAAGTTGTTCATAGCGCTATGGCAGTTTTAGTAATTTGCACCCTTCTACCGAGCGCCGTATATGCGCAGGACAAACATCCAGCAACTACAGTCACCATACCGGAGTCTTCATTCTCGACGGATATTACGAATTCGCTTCCGCCTTTAGAAAATCCGGCCACAAAGGACCAGATACAAGAGTTCCTTCGTCTCAGCGGCGAAGAGAATTCATTTCGGCAAAGCTGGATTGCTGCTGTCGATAAAAACCGCTCTGACGGCGCACCATACTGGCCGGAGTCATTCTGGACAGCCGTTAAAGAAGAGATGCAGAAAACTGACCTGACGCCGATGTACGTAATTTTGTCCCAGCACTATATCTCAAAGGAACTGATGCAGGAGGTGCTTGATGCTTATCACAGGCTGGGCGCCGAACACTTTCATGGGTCACAAGAGTGCATCAAACTTGGCAATGCCGTAGTTGCGATGAACAGCGACATGGACAAAGTGAAACTTGCTATGACTCGGAAGGTAGTTCTTAAAGTGTACGCAATTTATAAACCACAGATCAAAGCAGCACGCGTGCAATACATGGCTGAACACCCTGGTTGGTCAGACAAGTAAAGGAAAGCTCTTAATCCACTATTCTGAACGGCTTCTTCTCAACAAAGACCAACCTGGCTTCACGCTCACGGTCCGTCGAGACGTATAAAATCAGTGCATGACACTTTCAGCGCAGGATCGCGGCCGCCGCATCAAGATCATTCTTTTCGACGTCGATGGCGTCCTGACGGACGGGACCATTTGGATTTATCCCATGCCGGTGGCGCTGCCGGATGGCTCGATCGTCACCAGGATGGTGGAGGCCAAGGGTTATAGCGCTCACGACGGCGCGGGGATGACGCTAGCGCGCCTGGGCGGCATGAAAGTGGGCATCATCACCAAGCGCATCAGCGAGACCGTTGCCCTGCGCGCCCGCGATCTAAAGCTTGAGTTTGTCTATCAGGGCCAGGCCTTCAAGATGCAGGCAGTGCGCGAGATCATGGAGAAGGAGGGCGTGAGCCTGGATGAGATCGCCTACGTGGGCGACGACGTGATCGATCTGCCGGTGATGCGCCAGTGCGGCTTGGCCGTGGCAGTGGCCAATGCACGGGAGCAGGTGAAGGCCGAGGCGCATTATGTGACTCCGAACCGGGGCGGCGAGGGCGCCGGGCGCGACGCAATCGAGTTTATTCTCGAAGCTAAGGGATTGCTGAAGCAGTGCATTGATGCCTCAATCGACGAGGGCAACCCGCTCCCGCCGTCGATGGATATTGGCAAGGGCGGGGACCTGAAGTAAATCGGCAAAATCATGGAGACGAAACCAAAAAGAGCGGTGGTTCTGTTGAGCGGTGGCCTGGATTCAGTCACGGTCCTGGCCATTGCCCGGAGCGCGGGCTATGAGTTGTACGCGCTCTCGTTCTCCTACGGCCAGCGGCATATTTTTGAGCTCGAAGCCGCCCGCCGCGTGGCCGCATCCATCGGCGTCGCCAGCCACCGGATTGCGGAGATTGATCTTCGTGTTTTTGGCGGCTCCGCGCTCACCGGCGACATCGACGTGCCCAAGGGACGCACTGTGGACGAGATGGCTCACGGCATTCCTATCACCTATGTTCCCGCGCGCAACACAATCTTTCTTTCGTTCGCGCTGGCCTGGGCTGAAGTGCTGGGATCGAGCGATATTTTCATCGGCGTGAATGCGCTGGACTACTCGGGCTATCCCGACTGCCGTCCGGAGTTCATCGAGGCATTTGAGAAGATGGCCAACCTGGCCACCAAGGCCGGGGTTGAAGGCCGCCAGTCACTCAAGATTCATACGCCGCTCATCGCACTCACCAAGGCGCAGATTGTTCGCAAGGGAATCGAGTTGGGCGTGGACTACGGACTAACCAGTAGTTGCTACGATCCATCGCCCATGGGCGCGCCGTGCGGGCAATGCGATTCATGCCTGCTGAGGCAGAAGGGCTTCAGGGAAAACGGGCTCGACGATCCGTTGACCTATCGCGAGAACTAGCATTCAGCTTTCAGCCGTCAGCTTTTTCGTGCCGCTCTTGGGAACCGTAATGCCACGCGAGGAACAGTAAACTGAAAGCTGAGAGCTGAAAGCTGTAAGCTGTTTTTATGAGCTACGCTGTCAAGGAAATCTTCTATACCCTGCAAGGCGAAGGTGCGCAGGCAGGCCGCGCGGCGGTCTTCTGCCGGTTTGCCGGCTGCAATCTCTGGTCAGGCCGCGAGGCGGATCGCTCCGCAGCGGTGTGCAAGTTCTGCGATACGGATTTTCTTGGCGTGGATGGGCAGGGCGGGGGGAAGTTCGATTCCGCTAAAGATTTGGCTGCGGCTATTGAAGAGAAGTGGCCCAAGGACTCTTCGCTGGGAAAGCGATTCGTGGTCTGCACGGGCGGAGAGCCTCTGTTGCAATTGGATGCGGGCCTGATTACCGCGCTGCACGCTTGCGATTTTCAGATTGCTGTCGAAACCAACGGGACGGTTGCGGCTCCGGAGGGGCTGGATTGGATTTGCGTCAGCCCCAAGGCCGGAACGGAGTTGGTGCAGCAGAGCGGCGACGAATTGAAGTTGGTCTATCCTCAGGTTGAAGCCGATCCGAGTGAGTTTGAAGCCCTCGGCTTTCGGCATTTCTTTTTGCAGCCGATGGATGGGCCCAGCCGCGCCGTCAACACTGAGCTTGCGCTGCGCTATTGTCTTCGTCATCCGCAGTGGAGATTGAGCCTGCAAACCCACAAGATTCTGGGCATTCCATAAAAGAAATTAGGCAAGCCGATGGAAATATTCAAGGAGTTCGCAATCGAAGCGGCGCACTGGCTGCCCAACGTACCTGCGGGACACAAATGCGGGCGCTTGCACGGCCACAGCTTTCACATCGCGGTTCATGTGCGTGGCTCGCTCGATCCGCATCTCGGCTGGGTCATCGACTTCGCTGAGATCAAGACCGCGTTCAAGGCCATTGAGGATCGCATTGACCACCGCTGCCTCAACGAAGTGGAAGGCTTGGAGAATCCAACCAGCGAGAACTTGGCGCGCTGGCTATGGAAGGAACTGCGGCCGGCGCTTCCGGCGTTGAGCAAAGTGGTCATAAAAGAAACCTGCACTAGCGGCTGTATCTATACGGGCGAGGCGGAGAGCGAACAATAGCCGGTTATTCAGTCGCAGGGTACGGAGATACAGTCGCAGGGTCTGTGTCCGGCTGCACCAGCCAGACCGCCCGGTCCTTGTAGTAGTGAATCAATTCGAGATTTCCGGCGGCATCCATCTCCCGCGCCCACACAACTTTGGAGCCATCGATATCCGCAGCGTTGTAGACCCACTCATCCAGCGAACTGTGATTGGGCGAGTAGCGGACAATCGCGAGTTGTTTGCCGGGTAGTTCTTCGAGTTTAGCCTGAACATTGGCGCGCGCCAGGCCCAATCGACCCGGACCATGCCAGGTGGAGGACCACTGGGAACTCGGCCACGCGGCGAGGCGCAAGTGGAGAGGTTCGGCGCAGAGCCTGATTCCGCCCAGAACCAGGCAAACAGTGACCAGAATGCGCACCAATGCCTTTCCTGCCGGGCGTCCGTCCGGATTCCAAAGACGCAGATGGCGCATGGCCTGCAGGCCGATGGCATAGAAGGCCGCGGTAAACGGCGCAAGATAGTGGGGAATCAGGAAGGTTCCAAAGAGCATTCCGGCGGCCAGCACGGCCACGCATACGACGAGGAAGCGGATGCGCCGGTCGAGCAAGACGCGGCGCAGCATGATCATGGGCGGAAGCAGGGCAATGCCCGCATAGAACAGCAGTTGCCGCAGGGGCTTGAAGAACAGATCTTCCGATAGAAAGCCGCGCAGGGTGTGCAGCCTGCGCACATAGCCAAGCTCGTAATCGACATAAAAATCGCGCATGACGTTGTGCCGGTAGATGGGCTCCGGTCGAGGCGCTGCCCAAATCCAGTAAGGAGCCGCTGCATAAGTCGCGCGGTCCACTGTATAAGGCAAAGTAAGTGAATTTCCGAAGGCTCGATTGTCATAGTATCCCAGCCATGCAACGGCGGCTACGATGAGCGCCAGCGGCAAGGCGGCGCGGCGCAGCAGCAGGGCAGCGGGCGGGCGATTTTTTCCGAAGAAGATCCAGCGGCCCAGAACGGCCGCGACAGGAAGGCAAAGCAGGAGTCCTTCGAAGGGCCGGCTCAGAGCCACCATGATGATGCCAACCGCGAGCAGCAGGCCGTCGCGATGGCGCGCCGCTCGCATCAGCCGGGGAAGCGCTCCAAGCACCAGCGCTCCGCCCAACGCCGCGACAGCGCCGCCGCCGGAGTAGGTATCGATCCAATAGCTGAATAGCCCCAAGCGCAGGACCGCCAGCATTCCGCCCAGCAATGCCCATGTGGGTGGCAACCACGCTTGCAGCATCCAGCAGATCGCTGCGCACATGAGCGCCGTCACGCATAAGAGGCTGAGCCACGGTTGCCCAAAGAGCACTTTGCCGGCAGCCAGAACCAAACCCTGCGCGGGAAAGTACATCGACATATACGTCGGCTGCATGGTGATCTGGAAGCTCTCGAAATGCGTCCACATCGCTGGAGTGGGGTTGGTGAGCCTGCCTGACGCAAAGGTGTTCGCCGCCAGCAGAAAACTGAAATCGTCGTGAACAAAGGGCAGGGGAATGGGGCAGAAGGGAAGAATGGCCAGGCGCGCAAGCAGCGCGGCGGCGCCGGTAACGGCAACTGATAACCCTCTTCTCCGCGCCAGGCGGGTGAAGGCCCGTTCGATGGGCAAGATCCAGGGTTCGCCGAGCCGGGGCCAGCAGAATGCAACCGCGACTGCGATCACAGTGAGGCCGGCTTCGATCAGCATCAGCGGAGGGCCGCTTTCAGAGCCAGGAGCGAGGATCATGACCGAATCACCAACCCCCTATCGGCCCGGCGGATGCTTAACCAGCCGGACGGTCCAGCCTGCCGGGTTTTCCGGAATGGTAACAGCCGTTCCCGCAGGCGCGGCTTCAAAGCTCTTTGCGTAGTCAGCGAAATGCATATCCTTGAAGGCCGGATGCCGCCAATCGCGAACGATTCCGAAACACATCAGGCACAAAAGGACAACCGACACGATTTTGAGAGCGCCAGACCGGCTCTGAAAACCCCAGAGGAGCGACCATGCGAAGGCGAGTGTGGGGAAGAACCAGTAGCGGATGCCGGGGCCAGTGGCCAGATTCGCCCAGGCAGAAACTCCCTCGGGCACCCACCCTGTAGGAGAAACGAGAGCAAGCGCAAAGAGCACGAGCGAGAGGATGAGAAAAAGTCTGAACGGCACAAGGGAATGAAAGAAGGTGAACGCGACAAAAACGATTCCGCCCACTGCTACGCAGAGAAGGAAGATGAGAAGCCAGGGGCTGGAATTTGCCGCCAATCCGTTTCCGCCGAGCAAGGCGCCAAGAAAGACCTGGCCGGCAAGTATGCGTGCGCATAATGCGGGGCTGGCGCCCAGGACTGCACTTGAACGGCCCGCCGGGTCCATGATCAGCAGCGCCCAGGCCTGGATAAGGCAGAGCGCCGCAAGCACGCCGGCTGTGGCCCACCGCCCGCGGCTGCGCTCTTTCAACGCAAGAAACAGCGCAATGGGAAAGAGCGTGATGCAAAACGGTCCGGTAAGCCCGCAGAGCAGCACGATAAGAAAATCGAGGATCCGGCCGCCAAGGCTGCGCGGCTTGGACGCGACCAGCAGGAGGAATACGCACAGGGCCAGCATCCATTGCGACTCGGTGATGCCGTAACTTAATTCTTTGCAATTCGGCAGCGCCAGATACATGCCCGCAAAGAGAGCGCGAGAGCGTACAACGCCCCATGCCGAAGACCGGGCGGAGAGCAGGAGGTTTACGGGCAGGGCCTGTACGGCGATGGCAAGAAGATTGAGCACGAGAGGGGCCAGGGCGAGCGGCACAAGCAGCGCGAGCAGAGCGCCAAGGCGCGGGAAGGTTTGGAAGTATCCCGTGTGGACCTGGGTCAGCGCGGTCCAGCCTCCCATGTTGTAGGCGTCCGCAAGCCAGACATGCCCATCCTCTGCCCAGAATTGAGCGTGAAGGATTGCATCCGGCCGGCGCGCGACCAGGATGGCAACGGCAAACAGGAAGATTGCGCCGTGTTGCCAGGGGCGTATGCTGGGCTGCTGTGCTGACCGCTCTTCCATTCTGCCGCCTTATTGTTTGGTGGGATGTTTAACGAGCTGCATGGTCCAGCCCTGGGGATGCTCCGGGATGGTAACAGTCGCTCCTGCCGGAGCGGCATCGAAACGCTTCACAGACTCTGAAAAGTGAGTTTCTGAATACGACGGGTGGCGCCAATCGCGGATGATCCCAAAACACATAAAGCAAAGAAGGGTTACCGAAACCGCTTTGACGGCAGGGATGCGAGACCGGTATCCCCACAGCAACGTCCATGCGAAGGCGAGCAGGGGAAAGAACCAGTAGCGAAGGCCGCCCAGGTAGGCATATACCTGCCAAATGGGAACTGCCGGATGGTCCCACTCAAAGGGGTTAATCAGTCCGCCGGCTAAAACCGCAAATGAAAACAAGAGGAAAAGCTTCATCGCTATGGGTGACTTGAGAAAACAGACTGCGGCAAACGCGGTTCCGCCGATTGCCGCGCAAGTCAGAACGATGGAGAGCGATAGACCTGGCGTGGCGGCCAGCTTGTTATGGCCCAGCAATGCGCCGATATATACCTGGCCCCCCAGGATGCGCGCGAATAACTCCGGACTGGCTCCGAATGCCCTGTGTGCGCGGGAAGCGGGGGCCAGAATCAAGAGTGCCCACGCTTGAATAAGACAGGCTCCCGCCAGGATGCCGGTGTAAACCCACCGCCATGCATCACGCTGCTTCATCGCAAGGAAGAAGGAGATTGGCAGCAGAAAGATGCAAAACGGGCCTGACAGTCCGCAGAGCAGAAGGAAGAGGGAATCGAAGAGCCGTCCCGCAATGCCCCGGGGAGTGCATGCCAAAAGGAGGATGAAGGCGCTGAGCGCGAGCGGCCATTGCGCATTGGTAATGCCGCGGCCGACTTCGTCGCAATTGGGCAGCGCCAGATACATGCCCGCGGCAGCCAGGCGAAATCGCAGGCTACCCCACGTCGAGGAGCGGGCGGCGAGCAGCATGTTCGCAGGGAGGGCCTGAAAGGCGATTGCAATAAGACTGAGAAGCACGGGAACCAGTGAAAACGGCACAAGCAAGGCAAGTGAGGCCCCAAGGCGCGGCAGGAGTTCGAAGTATCCGGCGTAGGTGCGAAACAGTGCGGGCCACCACCCGAGGTTGTAGGCGTCAGCAAACCAGACGTGGCCGTCCTCGGCGTAGAATTGCGCATGAAAAACCGCGTCCGGCCGGCGCGAGACAATCGCAGCACAGGCCAACAGGAAGATGATGCCCTGTTGCCAGGGCTGGAGACCTGCCTGCCGGTGTTGTGATTCTTGCATCCTGCCGCCTTATCGTTCCTATAGGTGTTTGTTCAGCCGCATGTTCCATCCCTCCGGGTGTTCCTGAATGGTGACAGTTGTTCCTTCCGGCGCAGCTTCGAAACGTTTTACGGACTCTGCGAAGTGGGTTTCAGGAAAGGCGGGATGACGCCAGTCGCGAATGACTCCGAAGCACATCATGCACAATAGGACAGCCGACACAGCCTTTAGAACGCCAGTGCGGTTCTGAAGGCACAACAGAATCGACCATGCAAAGGCCAAGGTGGGAAAGAACCAGTAGCGAAGTCCAGGCACGCCCGCATATACCTCCCAGACGGGGACCGTGGGTCGGCCCCACTCTACCGGGGCAATGAGCCCTCCGGCAAACACCGCGACTGAAAAGAGGAGGAAAAGCTTCATCGCCAGGGATGACCTAAGGTAGCAGATTGCGACAAAGGCAGTTCCACCAACGGCTATACAAGAAAGAAGAATAGAGGGCCATCGGCCTGGCAATTCAGATAGCCAGTTAGTGCCGAACAATGCGCCAAGATATACCTGGCTTCCCAGGATGCGCGCGAACAACTCAGGACTGGCGCCCATTGCCCTGTGCGTGCGGGCTGCCGGGGCCAGAAACACGAGCGCCCACGATTGAACCAGACAGGACGCGGCGAAGATGCCTGCCTGGAGATACCGCCAGCGCTCGCGATACTTCCATGCAAGGAAAACAGAGATCGGCAGCAGAAAGATGCAAAATGGTCCAGACAGGCCGCATAGAGCCATGATGAAGATATCGAATATGCGGCCCGCGATGCCGCGGGGGATGGGCGCCACGAGGAGCAGGAAGGCGCTCAGAGCTATAAGCCAATGCGCTGCGGTAATGCTGCGGGTGATTTCGTCGCAATTCGGCAACGCCAGGTACATGCCCGCAAGCAGGGCGCGCCGTCGCAGACTTCCCCAATGCGAGGATCGGGAGGTGAGCAGCAGGTTGACCGGGAGAGCCTGAAATGCGACAGCAATGAGGTTGAGAAGCAGAGGAACCCGGTAGAGCGGCACAAGCAGGGCGAGTGAGGCCCCGAGTCGTGGAAGTGTCAGGAAGTAGCCGGTCCAGGTTCGGAACAGGGCGGGCCACCATCCGAGGTTGTAGGCGTCCGCATACCAGACGTGGCCGTCCTCGGCGTAGAATTGCGCATGAAAAACGGCGTCAGGGCGGCGCGAAACGATCACGGCACAGGCCAATAGAAAAATGGCGCCGTGCTGCCAGAAGCGGAGCACGGTCCTCGGCTGTTCTTGCTCTGCCATCGTATTCACTTGGTGTCTAAGGAATCGTGGGCAATCCGGGAATAATACTGTTGACGCACCTTTCTTCCAGAGGCATAGAATCTAGGCACGCGCTTGATTCCCCACTTATGCGCGACAAAGCTGGCAGTGGTGGCCAGCACTCCCAATCCATACTGCACGCTGCGCTTGAAGTTGATGGAAGAGGCTTCCTCAAAGTACTTCGTCGGGCAGGATATCTCGCCAATGCGGAAACCGAACATCACGGCCTGCGCGATCATCTGGTTGTCGAATACAAAATCGTCGGAGTTTTCAAGCAGGGGAAGAGTCTCGAGCAATTCCCGCGAGAAGGCCCGGAACCCGGTATGGTACTCAGAGAGTTTAACCCCCATGAGCAAATTCTGGAATGCCGTGAGCAGCCGGTTGGCGACATATTTATAAAACGGCATTCCGCCTTTCAACGCGCCTGCTCCCAGTATGCGCGAGCCCAGCACCATGTCATAGACGCCGCTGGCCACCATGCCTGCCATGGCCGGAACCAGGGATGGCGTGTACTGATAATCGGGATGGACCATGACCACGATGTCGGCGCCTGCGGCCAGAGCCTCGCGGTAGCAGGTTTGCTGATTGCGGCCATACCCGTAATTGGCGTCATGCACAAAAGTCAGCACACCGAGTTTCCTTGAGAGAGCAGCAGTCTGGTCCTTGCTGGAATCATCCACAAGAATCTTGATGTCCACCACGTCAGACAATTCCCGCACCGTCTGTTCCAGGGTTTTCTCGGCGTTGTAGGCCGGCATCACAACCGCAATTCGCTTTCCGTTGATCATGGTTTCAGCTCCTGGAATATTCTTGCTGCCTGCCGGAAACAGCGGCCCATTCAGTGCGAGGCAGCGGGCAACAGCTCCAGCATCGGGTAAGGAGAAACGGTTGCCGGCTGCGCGTCCGGTTCGACCAGCCAAACCTTCCGGTCGCGGTAGTAGTGTATCAATTCTAAATTATTGGCTGCATCCATCTCTCGTGCCCATATGACTTTGGAACCATCGATATCAGCCTGGTTGTAAACCCACTCATCCAGCGGAACGTGGCCGGGGACATAGCGGACGATCGCGAGTTGATTGCCGGGGAGTTGTTCTAACCCGGCCTCGATATGAGCTCGCTGAACGCCGAAATGTTCCGGGCCGTACCACTTGTCGGCCCATTCGGAGGCCGGCCACTCATGAATCGCGATGTGGAGAGGGCCGGTAAACAAGCGCAATCCAGCCAGCACAAAGCACAGCACAACCGTGAGGCGGACGATGGTTAAGCCCACAGGTTGACTGCCCGGACTCCAAATCCGCAGATGGCGCATGGCCTGCAAGCCGATGGCATAAAAGGCGGCGGTGAAGGGGGCCAGATAGTGAGTGATGAGATAAATTTCGATGACCATGCCCGCGGCCAGGATGAGCACGCATAGAACCAGAAAGCGGATGCGGCGATCCAGCAGCACGCGGCGCAGCATGAAGAGAGGAGGAAGCAAAGCGAGGCCGGCAAAGAACTCGAAACATCGGATTACCTTGAACGAGGTTTCAGTGAAAAAGCCGCTGAGTTTATGAATTTTCTTGTAGCCGCGCAGCTCATTGTCCATATAGAAGTGCCGCAATGCTTCGTGCCGGTAGACGGGCGTGGGCCGCTGCTGCTGCCAGATGTAGTAGGGCGCCACGGCATAGGTGGCACGATCGACGGTGTAGGGCAGCGTAAAAGGGCTTCCGAACGCGCGGTAATCGTAGTACGCCATCCAGGCGCCTGCAGCAACGATCAGGGCCAGCGGCGCCGCGCACATGCGCAGCAGCAGGGCAGCGGAAGGACGATTTTTGCCGAACAAAAGCCAGCGGCCCAGAACCACCGCAACCGGGAGGCATAGAAGCAGGCCTTCATAGGGGCGCGTGCCGGCCAGCAGCACGATGCCGGCCGCCATCAGCAGAGCGTCGCGAGGTCGCGCGCCTTTCATCAGCCGCGGCAGGGTTCCCAACACCAGCGCTCCGCCCGTAGCGGCGATCGCGCCGCCGGCGGAGTAGGTGTTGATCCAGTAGCTGAAAACTCCCAGGCGCACGACCGCCAAAATCCCTCCCAGCAGCGCCCAGGAGGACGGTAGCCACGCCTGCAGCATCCAGCAGATGGCGGCGCACATGAGCGCGCTGGACAGCAGGACGCCGAACCAAGGGTTTCCGAACAGGATTTTGCCGGCAGCCAGGAGCAGTCCCTGCGCGGGAAAGTACATGGACATATAGGTTGGCTGCATGGTGATGTGGATGCTTTCGAAGTGGGTCCACATGGCCGGCGTCGGGTTGGCCAATCGGCCATGGAGAAATGTGTCCGAAGCCAGCAGAAAGCTGAAATCGTCAGGGACAAAGGGTAGGGGAATGGGACAGAACGGAAGAATGGCGAGCCGAAGCAAAAGTGTTGAGATGCCCACGACCGCGACGGCCAGGCCCTGTTTTCTCGCCAGCCTCCCAAACGCGCGCTCCATGCGGCGAAAGGTTGAGGAACCGAGTCGCGGCAAGCAGAACGACCCTGCGACGGCAATCAGGGTGAGGCCGCCCTCGATAAGCAGCAGCGAAGGGTTGCTATCTTGAGCAGCGGACAGGAGCATATGGATGATTTTATGCCGAAACATTGCGCAGGGCGCCACGGAGACGGCCGCGCATCCAAAGCGGCAACTCAGCCTCGCTCCGCAGATCGGCAGCAGCACTTCAGCCATCCTGATTGCGGATCAAAAAAGCAAGGGAGAGTACGCGTTGGCACTTGATCTGCCCGGCGTATCTCTCCCGCAACGGTACAAAATGATATTGCGCAACCCTGAACCATTTTGGCCAGGGGTTAAACCGTGTAGTTACCGAGGGTCGTATTGATGTGGACGAAAGCTGTGTTGATGCCGCCGGCCAGAGTCTTCATGCCGGCCGTCGCGCCAAATGCAATCATAGCGACAACCAGAGCGTATTCAACCAGATCCTGACCATCTTCCCGCTTAATCAGGCACTGCAATCGTTCAAGGAGCTTGCCAATTAGAGGCCTCATGTTGCTGTCTTCCTTTGATCTGAGGATATCAATATTCTTTGCCAGGAGGAAAGCGTCTACGCACCTGGTCTGATGCGCGTATCTCATCTGCCAGTAGCGAATAAGCTACCAAATTGTTGGCCGTTCCTGCATGGCAAGGAACTAAAGACTAAACCGAGTAGGTGCCCAGGACCGTACTGATGTGAGTCAGCGCAGTCATAAGAATGCTGGCGAGTCCCTGCATTGCTGCAGTCGCGCCGGTTGCTATCAGGGCAATGATGAAGGCATATTCGACCAGATCCTGCCCATCTTCCAGCCAGATCAGAGCCCACAAGCGGTCGATACGTTTCCGTAGTCCAAGCCTCATGCGGTTACTCCATAGCGCATCACTCGATATCAGGATACTCAGCCTGGGGAGAGTTAGCCTTAGCACCTGGTGTGGTGTGCGTAACTCTCCCGCGAAGGAGCATACTTGCTGGTCTGTGTCTGGCCCAACCTGCTTCGCAGGAGATTAGACCGTGTAGTTGCCGAGTACTGTGTTGATGTTGCTGAATGCAGTGTTGAGGCCGCCGGCCAGAGCCTTCATGCCCGCAGTGGCGCCGAAAGCGATCAGGGCAACAACGAGAGCATACTCAACCAGATCCTGACCTTCCTCGCGGTTCATCAGATCCTGGAACTTCACATAAAGCTTGAGAAGTATGGTATTCATTTGGTCTCTCCGTAAGTCGATTTTCCCAGCCTTGGCCGGGGCACCTTCAATATAGCAACTGACGTGCCACTCTGGACAATAAATCTTCATCTTTATAATTCAATGACTTACCAAATTAGTAAACCGCAGGGCGGCGCATTCGGGTGTAAACAAATGTATACAGCGCAGGTGGAAAGACCGGCATCGTATACATGACCTGAAAGTGTGATACCAGGAAAATGGCAGACTGATACCGGTTCGGGAGCAGCGCGTTTGAAAGTTCAACTCCAGCGGAAAGAGCCGGCCGCCTCTCTACTTCAACTGTTGCGTCCCTCAGGCGATCGAGGCGGAAACAGCTCCTGATGTATTGTTTCTGTAGATGGGTTTCCACCAGTTGCGCACCGTGAGTCGGGAGTCCCGGTGGCTCAAGTTCGCTAGAGCGGAGCCAGAGTTACTGTGTTCTGTTGAGTTCTACACAGGGTCGCCGCTCCCTGGTGGTCGCGTCGACTTTGGTGCTGCGGTTTCGGGATACGTCGACTCTGGCTCCGCTGTGGCCCTGACATTTGGCGGTTACGCCGGTCTTCCTCCCCGTTCCTGGGCAGCCTGAAGTGCTTTACCGATGGAGAAGATCGCATGGACGGCGATAACAGGACTGTTGACCTGGAATACGGCAAAAAGGCGTTCCTGCGATGGCCGGGCAGGTTATTGGGTCCCGCTCCCGGCCTGAAGGAGATGAATCTTGCCTGTTGGGGCCTGTTTGCCGCATTGCTGGTCACGCGGTTTTGCTATCCTCTTTGGATTCAGTTCAAGACCGGTGTTGGATCGTTCCACCTACTCCCCGCCGATTTTATCTACTTCTATGGCATTGGCCGCATCGCGAACGAATATCCGCTCACCAGACTGTACGATTACGGCTTGCAACTGAAGACATTCAACGAGATCTACCCCTTGCATGACGGCGCTTATGGACCCAGCCCCTATCCGCCTTTTGTGGCCCTGTTCTTCAGCCTTTTCGCTCGCGTCCCTTTCCTGCCTGCTTTCTTCCTCTGGGCGTGTGTTTCGCTGGCTCTTTATATTGCGGGCATCGCAGCAGCCGTCAAAGACGTCTTTCCGGGGGAACGGCTCAAAGTTTCCCTGATCTTCTGCTTTGCGCTGGCATTCTCTCCGTTTCTCTACGGCACCCTGGCAAATGGGCAGATCGGCACGTTGGCGGTGTGCTCGGTTGGGCTTGCCATCGCACTGGAAAGAAACTCGAAGCCGTTTTCGAGCGGGCTGGCGCTCTCCGTTCTGGCCTATAAGCCGACTCTGCTGCTG
>Ga0182027_10008494_pt1 | contig 14936 bp, 12 predicted proteins | sample 712E1DmetaG_FD_121300 | JGI IMG/M metagenome (GOLD analysis project Ga0182027, IMG submission 121300) | Permafrost microbial communities from Stordalen Mire, Sweden - 712E1D metaG (Illumina Assembly) | ecosystem: Environmental > Terrestrial > Soil > Wetlands > Permafrost | place: Sweden... | reverse complement strand
GATCGCCCAGAGCCAGATCCGGGACCAGAACTCGCGCCATCCGTGCCGGAGCTGGACGTAGAACGAATCGGCTGTCGACTCCGTCCGTGCCGAGAGGCGAAGCCCAGCGAGCGTGCCGACGCTCAGCACATACGAGAGCGCATCTGCGAGGATCGCCCATCCCGGGCTCACCGTCGCCACTATGACGCCTGCGACAGACGGCCCGATGATCGCGCCGATGGAGAACGTGAGGCCGTTCAAGGCATTGGCTTGGGTCAGCCGCTCGCTCGAGACGATCTGGGGAATGAGCCCGGTGAGCGCCGGCATGAAGAACGCAGTGCCGGTCCCTACGAGCGCGGGCAGGAGAAGGAACCCCCAGAAAGGGGGGTGCCCGAATACGATCCAAGCGCCGAGCGCGGCCTCCGCAGTGGCACGAAGGACGTCAGCGCTGAGCATGACGAGGCGTCGGCCGAAGCGGTCGGCCACGACGCCGCCGGCCAGCAGGCAGACCACGAGCGGCCCGGTTTGGGCGGTCAGCACCAGGCCGACCTGGGACGCGGATGCATGGCGAAGCGCCAGCACCGCGAACGACAATGCCACAGGCGTCATGCCGGTACCGATAGCCGAGGTCAGCTGGCCGAGGAAGTACAGGCGGAAGTTTCGCTCGTGAAGGGCGCCGAGCCACTTCTCCAAGCGCATGGGTGAGATGCTAAGCCGTGGCCAAGTCACCTCGTGGCGCTGCTATGTCACCGCCACGAGTGTGGGATCGTTTCCCGGTGCCGGTGCGCAAGAGGACCGAAACGGACATCGAGCTTTGCGTGCGGCTCGCTCGCGTCGTTCACAAGCTGGACGGCTATCCGCAGTTTCTCCCTGAGGATCTACACAGGTTCCTCAACTCGCCCTATGCCTTGGCGGCATGGGTGGCCGAGATCCAAGGCGAGATCGTCGGCCATGTGGCGCTTCATACGAGAAGCTCCTCTGCTGTGCTGCAAATGGCGGCCGAGGCGTTGAAGCTGGCGCCAGATCGTCTCGGAGTTGTCGCGAGGCTGCTGGTAGCTCCCGAGCATCGCCGCAAGGGGATCGGCCGATCCCTTCTCGAGGTCGCATCGCAGGACGCCCACGCTCGGGGACTGTGGCCTGTCCTCGACGTGGTGACCCACCACCAACCGGCGATCGCCCTGTACGACAAGTGCGGTTGGGTGCGTGCCGGTCAGGTCACTTCCCATTACGGAGACGACATCACGCTCGACGAGCTCGTCTACCTCGGGCCCGACCGCCAACGAACTGAACCAGATCGCCCGTATCCACGTCGCCAGCGCGCGCACGGGTACCCAAGGACGGCCCGAAGCTACGCTCTTGCACCAGTGCCGATGCCTCTTGCGCGAGAAAGTTCCGAAGTCTCCAAGCTTGCCGACCCCCGCACACCCGGGCTCGCCACTGCGAGCCCAAAAGAGGCGGAGAAGGCTCTTCAGAACTCCTGCACTCGTTTCCTTGTGGCAAACGGGATCCGTTCCGCGGCCGAGATGCTGGGCGAGATCGAGGCCGGCACCGAGAAGGACTACTACGGCGAAGGTGGCGTCGTCGCCGAGCTCGAGTCGGAGGTGGCCGGTCTTTTGAGAAAGCCCTCGGCGGTGTTCCTGCCGACGGGCACCATGGCCCAGCAGGTGACTCTCAGGGTTCATGCCGACCGGCGGGGACGATCGAGCTTCGTGGGCCATCCCGCCTGCCACCTCGACTGGCGAGAAGGTCGCGGCTACCAGACCCTGCACGGTCTGAGCTTCCGCCAAGCAGGCGAGCTACGCCGGCCTTTGACCGCTGCCGACCTCGAAGCTGTCGGCGAGGCTCCGGCAGCACTGCTGGTCGAGTTGCCCCAGCGCGACCTCGGTGGGCATCTGCCGGCTTGGGACGACCTCGAGGCTCAGGTTGCCTGGGCTCACGGACGCGGCGCGGCGGCGCACCTCGATGGAGCGCGCCTGTGGGAGGCCGCCGCCGGTTACGAACGTCCGCCAGGCGACGTCGCCGCTTTGTTCGACACGGTCTACGTGTCGTTCTACAAAGGACTCGGCTCGATCGGCGGTTGCTGTGTGGCCGGAGCCAGCGACGTGATGGCCGAGGTCCGCGAGTGGCGGACCCGCCATGGCGGGACGGTGTTCGGGCTGTGGCCGTACGCGGCCAGCAGTCTGACTTCGCTGCGCAAGCGGCTTTCTCGCATGCCTGATTACCGTCGCCACGCCTTGGCCATCGCCGAAGTGCTACAGAAGGTGCCGGGTGCCGAGGTCGTCCCGTGCCCGCCACCGACGTCGCATCTTCACGTGCTGTTGAGTCGCGATGCCGAGGAGCTGCACGCAGCTGTTGTGCGTTTGGCCGAAGAGCGCCAGATCTGGACGTTTTCGCGCTTGTCTGGGACCGATGTTCCGGGCGTGCAGCGCGTCGAGCTACCGGTCGGAGAGGCCACGATGACCTTCACCCCAGAGGAGATAGGCGAGCTCGTCTCCTACCTGCTCACCGACGGAGGCTGATTTCCCGCGCGTGGCCCGGGGCACAAGTCGTGGCTAGCTCGGGTCAATGCCCGGGGCCCGGGTGAGCGCGCCACCTTGTGCGATCCTCGAACTGGTAGGACCCCCGCCCCCTCCTCGAAGGAGGAAGGCCACGGCGACCGCCAACAGCGCGCCCGTCAACGGGCCGGCGACATACACCCAGTAGTGCGCGAAATGGGCGCTTACGAGATCCGGCCCGAAACTCCGCGCCGGGTTCATCGAGGCACCCGAGATGGGGCTCGCCCACAGGCCGGCCAGGGCGATGTAGCCACCTACGCCGAAAGCTCCGAAGAGTCCCACGTTCTGGGCTCCCGAGGCTGTCCCGAGGATCACGCTCACAAGGCCGAGGCTTAGCACGGCCTCCATCAAGAACGCGACAACTGCTGAGTGACCGGCGACAGGGTAGTTGGCGCCGTACAAGGCAGAGACACCGATGACGCCCTGCAGGAACCAGCCGGCCAGAGCCGCCCCGCCAAGCTGCACTGCGATGTAGCCGGGCACGCGCCACCAAGGAAAGTCGCCACGCAGTGCAAAGGCGAGGCTCACGACGGGATTGAGATGAGCACCGGACACCTTGCCCATGAACAAGATGATCGCCAACACCATGAGTCCTGGCGCGATGACCGAGGCGGTTCGGCTGACGGTGCCCGGGAAGGCCATCGCCATCATCGGCCCGCCGGCGGCAGTTAGCACGAGCATGAAGGTGCCGAACAACTCGGCAAAGAGCCTGCGCCATTCCTGACCCGGATCGTCGAAGTCCTTGATCGTCCTCAGGGTCCGCTCTTCGATGACTGATCCAAGATGGCGAGGCTGCCTCGGCGAATCAGCTACGGCGCCCGTTTCTCCCGCCACGGGCACAATCTATGACCGCAGCTGGTCGCTTTCATGTACCGGACAGGCTTTGGAGGCCGAGAGCGGTGCCTTTGGGCCTGAGGCCTCAAGGCACCGCTGGCCTCACGGCAGGAGCTGACCTAGCGCGACCTTGGACTGTGGAGCATAAGCGGCGTCCTCGAGCTGCTCGAGGCTCAGGCCTTTCGGCTCGGGGAGCAGCCACGCCGACAACCCCATGCCGACCGCGCAGACGATGCCAGCCACGATCTCGACACCTCGCAGGCCCCATGAGGAGGCGAGTATGCCGGGGAACAGATAGGCGCCCGCAAACGCGCCCAGCTTCCCGGCCGCGGCCGAGATGCCGTGGCCGGTCGTGCGAACCTCGACAGGGAAGATCTCGGCCGGATAGACGAATGTCGTTGTGTTTGGCCCGAACTCGGTGAAGAAGTAGCTCATCCCGAACAGGACCACGAAGGGGCCCACCACAGTTGTCGCACCCGGCACGAGACCTATGGCCAGGAATGCGAGGGCCATCATAAGAAACCCACCGCACTGGATGGCCTTGCGGCCCGTGCGGTCCAGCATCCGCACGGCTAGGGCATAACCGGGCAGGGCGAACACCACGAATATGAGCGCCTGGAGAACCGTGTTGTACAGCAGCGATCCGTGGGGATTGATGGCTTTGAGGACCTCGGGACTCGAGATCGTGTTGCCGTAGTAAGCGAAGTCCAGCATGGCCCACGTGCCGGCTGTGCCGAGGAGCCAGATGAGCATCCGGCGGTTCCTCGCCAGTGTCCGGAATCCCTCGAGTGGGGTTTGCTTGGTCAAGACCCTGGCTTCGGCCTTCGGCTCGCCGGGAGTTTCGTTACCGGTCGCTGCTGCGATCGATGCTGCGGCTAGCTCGAGATCACCACCGGCGCGCGCGAAGCGGGGCGTCTCGTTGATCTGGCGACGAAGATAGAAGACCGCCAGGCTCGGGATCGCGCCCAAGCACAAGAGCACCCTCCAGATGTCGTGAGGTGGAACATGAGATGCGAGCAAGATGGCCGCGATGAGAGGACCGACGACCAGGCCGGCGCCTTGCATGGAGAAGACCAGGCCGATCATCTTTCCTCTCGATTTCCTGGCCGAGAACTCGCTCATGATCGTGGCGCTCGTCGGGTAGTCGCCACCGATGCCGATGCCGAGCACTACTCGAGAAAGCAGGAGGAATGTGAAATTGGGCGAGAGGGCCGAGGCGATGGCACCTGCCGCCAGGACGAGCATTTCGTAGCCGTAGATCCTCTTGCGCCCGAGGATGTCTGCGACCCGGCCGAAGATGATGGCCCCGACGGCCGACGCGGCCAGGGTGGCTGAGTTGAGGAGCGACACCTGGCCGGTCGAGAGGCTCCATTGCGACTTGAGGAGCGCCACGACCACTCCGATGATGAACAGGTCGTACGCGTCGGTGAAGAAACCCATGCCGGCGATGAGCATGATCTTGTAGTGGAATCTTGTGATCTTGCTCTCGTCGAGTGCCGCGAAAGTGTCGGGAGCGACCGGTGGCGCCACAACCATGGCCTGAGTCTGTGACATGGCAGCTGCCAATTTCCATGCCGAAGGTGAACTAGAAATGAACAGCCGATGAAACTATGAGCCAGATCGTGAGCAGTGGTCCCTTAAGTGAACTCAAGGGGCGAAGATGGTGAACACAAGGTGTCGAAGGCCCTCGGGCCAATCTCGAGTCGTGACCCGCTGGCGGCCCAACGCGCTTGAAGCGGCGTCGCCTCGCGTCGAGACTTGAGTCGACAAGGTCGCGCGCGAAATCCGGTGACCGACACAAAGGGGGACACCATTCCTGACAGCTTCGATCCCGTCCCGTGAAGTTCACGCGCGGATTCGAGGGCCGCGGTGCAGCCGGGCGCAATCCCAGGCTGCCGCCAGGCCAGTACGACATCGGCTCGGACTGGCCGGTGCTGACCGCCGAGGCGACGCCGAACATCGCCATCGCGTCGTGGAGTTTCGCTATCGAGGGACTGGTCCGCCGGCCGGTGACCTGGACCTGGGATGAGATCCACGCACTGGAGCCAGGGACCTACGAGGGCGACATCCACTGCGTGACGACCTGGTCAAAGTTCGACGTGAGCTTTGGCGGCGTCTCGGTCGACACCCTGCTGGCCATCGCGGAGCCGCTCGAGTCGGCCAGCCACGTGGTCGCCTATTCGCACACCGGCTACACGACCAACCTGCCACTTGCCGACGTCACCGGCGGAAGAGCCTGGGTCGTGTGGGACTACGGGGGACGTCCCCTCGAGGTGGGCCATGGTGGGCCGGCCCGGCTGCTGGTGCCGCACCTGTACTTCTGGAAGAGCGCCAAGTGGGTGGCCGGTCTTCGGCTCCTGGACCACGACGAGCCGGGGTTCTGGGAGGCCAACGGATATCACGATCGCGGCGATCCCTGGCTCGAGCAGCGCTATCAGGGCGACTGAGGTGCATGCGCCTAGACCGGGTCGATGGCAGAGCGCGGCGGTGGAAGCGGTCACGAAGGAGACAGAGCGCGCCAAGACGTTCCGTCTCGCCTTGTCTGAGCCCTCGCGGCACCTCGCTGGGCAGCATTACGTCGTGCGACTGACCGCGCCGGACCGCTACACGGCTTCGCGGTCCTACTCGGTCGCGTCGGCTCCTGACGAGTCGGGGCGAATCGAGCTGACCGTTGAACGACTCGAGGGCGGAGAGGTGTCCTCCTACCTCCATGACGTTGTCGTTCCGGGTGACGAGCTCGAGGTACGCGGCCCCATCGGAGGGTGGTTCGTGTGGCGGTGCGATTCGCCGGCGCTTCTCGTCGGTGGGGGATCGGGCGTCGTACCGCTCATGGCGATGCTTCGCCTGGCCAGGCGATCAGAGCGCCGCGACCTTGTCCGTCTCGTGGTCTCGGTTCGCACCCCGGAAGATCTCTACTACTCCGAGGAGCTTCCGGGTCCGGAGGCGACGATCGTGTTCACTCGCGAAGCTCCCCCGTCGTGGCCTCGAGGTCCCGGTCGTCTCGAGGAATCAGACCTGCTCCACGCGCTGACGCCGGGGGTCACGGCTTATGTTTGCGGCTCATCAGGCTTCGCGGACCATGTGACAGAGGTGCTCGGCCGACTCGAGCTTGCAGACGAGCAGATTCGCGTGGAGAGGTTCGGCCCGACAACCTGAACGCCGGGTCTACGGGTCTCGAGCCAACCCAAGGAGAGACCCGAATCGCAACAGCCTCTATAAGTGGTTGATACACCATAGACAGTGACGATAAGGATTACGTATTAGCCCAATCTCATTGGGCAAGTTCGGTGTGCACGCTCTCAATCTGTTGGGTGACAGCTATCGTCGGCTTGACATTTAGCCCTGCTCATGGGATTGTTTCGGTCTGCGAGGGAAGCGATGATACCCGGCCTTCCATTTGGTCGCTTGGGCTGGGCGGAGCGAATAGCGAACCCGTCCTTGCTCGGATTTCAAGGTGAATTCGAAGCTTCGAGCAAAGTGGATGACGATGGCGGGCCTTCTCGGATCTGCATACAAGCCAGCTGACCAGTGGTTGTTGGCTGCCCCCCCAAGGCGTCGCGGGCTCGACCCCGCAGATGTGCCGGGCGGGTGTCGCCCGTGCGATGAAGTGAATGGCTCGAATGCCAACTCCCTCGCAAGGATGCGGACGCCCGCTGGGCGTCTCGGCTCCGAGCCGCAGGATTCCGCCGCGTGGAGCCCGGTGACAAGCGGCTTGCGCGATGTCCGGCTCGCCCACAGTGGTCGCGCCTTGCACGACACGGAAAGTTGTGATTCCGGCTTATGTGCCCGGCCGAAGCGATTCCCGAAAGTCCGTCTGGGACTCGTGGCGATGAGGAGCCATGCGAGTACCGCGTCCGCACCAGGTGAACGGAGAGATGTCAATGCGAGTCCTTGATCCTTCACGCGACCCAGTTGGCCGACCGCGGTCCAACGACCTGATTGTCGAGGCCGTCGCCGTCCAGGGCGGCGAGACCGACATTGCCGGTGAGAAGACGGCCTTCGCCCGGATCGTGATGACCGGAGTCGATCTCCACAAGCCTCACGTGCATGCTCCTGCTCCGCGACGACAAGAAGCTGCGGTGCTCAAGCTTGACGATGCTGCCGCTCTTGCTGCTGGTCTGCGCGATGTCGTCAACAGCATCGTGCGATCCTTGCCGACGCCCGCGGTTCCCGCGGTCGGGATCTGGTCGTGGACTTCCGAGCCGCTGCGCGACTGGGATCTGCTGGTTGCCCGTGCAAGCGCCAACGGCGAGGCACTTCCGGCAGCGACCGGGACGGCCTCAACTGTCCGCGTCGACTTCACGGGCACCTTGGTGCAGGGACTTACATCTGCTGACCCGACGGTTCATGTTCAGGGTGCGATCTTCTCTGGCCCCCAACAAGTCCAGTCGTTGGTGAGCAGCTTGAGAAAGGTCGTCCGGTCCGCGCTTGAACAACGGCGGCTCGAGATCTACGTGTCCGCGCAGGAGTCCTTGCCTGCTTTGAGTACTGATCGCTCGCTAGAGCCTTTGCCGCATGGCTTTGGGAATCGCGCAGGGTTGAGGACTATTGGCAGATACGGGTCCTAGCCGCCGATCATCGACATCGATCGCGTCGGCCGGAGGAAAGACGGGTCGTTGATGCCGTGCCCGGCCCGCTTCGCCCACACGGCTTGGCGCAGCAGCATCGCCAGCTCGGCGTCAGTGCCGCCCGATCTCAGAAGATCCCGTACCGGGTGCTCGTCGTTGGCGAACAGGCAGTTGCGGATGGCCCCATCGGCGGTGAGCCGTAGCCGGTTGCAAGAGCCGCAAAATGCTCGAGTGACGCTCGTGATCACGCCGATCTCGCCACAGCCGTCGACGAACCGGTAACGATCCGCCGGTGCGGCATCGACGGACCGTTCGCTCGCGGGCTCGAGCGGCCAGACATCGTTGATCAGCGCCAGGATCGCCTCTCCGGGCACTACCTTCGAGCGTTCCCACGACTGACCGGCGTCCAGCGGCATGAACTCGATGAATCGCACGACGCGGCGGGTGTCGCGCGCGAAGGCGGCGAGATCGAGGATCTCGTCATCGTTGACCCCGGCCATGACGACCACGTTGATCTTTACCGGAGTCAGTCCGGCCTCTTCGGCGGCATCCATTGCCTCGAACACCGTAGACAGCGCGCCTCGGCGGCGGATCTCGGCGAAGCGCTGAGGCTTGAGGGAGTCACAGCTGATGTTGACGCGACTCAGGCCGGCTGCCGCGAGGCCACGCGCGAGGCGGACAAGGCCAGACCCGTTGGTGGTCATGGACAGATCGGAGAACCCAATTCGTCCAAGGCGCGCCACCAGGTCGATGACGCTGGCCCGCACGAGCGGCTCACCTCCGGTGAGACGCACCGAGTCGATCCCGAGACCGCGAGCTACCAGGGCGATGCGCTCGATCTCCTCGAATGTGAGGATCTCCGAGCGCGGCAACCAAACGACTCCTTCTTCGGGCATGCAGTACACGCAACGCAAGTTGCAGCGATCCGTCACCGAGAGCCGGAGGTCCGTGTGGACGCGGCCGAACGAGTCGATGAGCGGGCCTGAAGTCGGCATCGAGTGGTTTTGCGGCCGCGACGAGATCGCGATGGGGACAGCCTTCATCGACTCGGGGCCAACCGCTTTACGTCCGATCTCCTGCTCCTCACCTTGCCCGGCCGGGTTGCGCGGATCTTTGAACCCGCCATGTCTTTGCATCGGGAAGCCTAGCTGAGGGCGCGCTGTGCGCTGCCGGCCAGCGACGCCGCAGTCAGATCGAGGTAATGCTTCGGCGTGTCGAGGTAGACCTGGGCCCGCAGCCCTGTGACACCTGGGGCGCTCACGTCATAGGGGGCCGATACAAGAGTCCATGACGGGCCCACGCTCGCGCAGCTCTGGCCGTGCTGGCCGTTCTTGCCGGTGCCCCACAGCACGACGCAGATGGTCTCAGGCACGGACGCGTCCGCTTTGGCCCAGATCGAGAAGGTGTAGCTCTGACCCGGCTCGAGATCGACCGCCACGTCCTGGTACACCGAGCCGCCTCGCCTGGAGGTCGTGACCTCGAGCTGGTTGCTGCCCTCGGGCGGGCGCAGGGCCTTGACCGCCAGTGCCCGGATCGAGCCGCCGGGCGGGTTGCCGAACCTCCAGCCCGCGGTGGCGTTGTTCTCGAAGCTCGCGTTCTCGAGCATGTTCGCAGGCTCAAGGTGTGGAGGGGTAGCCCCCGGATGGTGGATGACCCCGATCACCGGGTAGTCGCGCACCCAGGCCGTGGTCATGGAGAGCCGTCCGTTCGACAGGATTCCAGAGGTGTACAGATGACCGTTCTGCTGGACGAACGACACCTCGTAGCGACCGAGGCTGATCGGCGTCACGGTGTCGACGATGCCGGCGTGGCCGGGCTCGACCCCACCGGGGCTCTGGTAGCTGATTACGTCGCCTGGCGAGAGGAACGAGATCGATCCTTGCGGCTGTTTTGCAAGGTTCGCAGGGGCCTCGAGGTACATGTCGGCTCCGTTGCCGAACCAGGTGTCCCTTATCCAGCCGCGCTCGAGGTAGAGCCTGTCGACCAGTTCCACGCACTGCCACTCCTCGCCGCTCACGATGCCATCGACGCGCGAGATCCCGCCGCAGCTCGTGCCCGTGCCGTCGTCGGGGCCGTTCGAGAAGACGTCGACGCCATAGCCGTCCAGCCAGTAGCTGCCTGGCAGCACGACCGCACCGCACACTGACGGCTCCGTCGGTGTGGCGCGCGTGACGACTCCGGCGCCTGCGGGCCGGCTCGTCAGGGCGAAGCTGGCGGCGAGGGTGATGATGACAGAGATCGCGCCGAGCAGGCTGCGACGAGTCTGTGGCGCGAAGCGTCGGATCAGGCGTCCAATCCGAGAGTGAACGTCGGCTTGGGCGAGGTGTCCGCGAGCCGGTGCTCGTCGCCGAGCTGGCGGATCGCCGTGCCAGTGGCCAGGAATTCCGTCGCGTGCTCGCCCCAGACGTGGTTGAAGACCCCGACCGAGACGCCGACGATGCCCGAGGCCCGCGCCTGGGCGGCCTCGGCCTGCATCCGCGAGAGCGCCAGTTCCCGCGCCTCGTAGATGCCCTGGGTGAAGGTAGTCATCTCCTGATTCTGACCCGTCTGGCGCAGCGCCTGGAAAGCCGACTGATGGGCGATGTGGTACACGCAGGTCCCGAGGACGAAGGCCACCGGAACGGCTCCGGCGGCGAGTAGGCGGAAGAAGTCCTGAACCGACAGATCGGACGTGAACGGCCTGCCGTCGGGAGCCCGATGCGCCCCAGCCGTAGGTCCTGTTGCCTTGACCGCAGTTCCGGTCGCGATGAATTCGAGGACATCTTGGCCCCAGACGTAGGCCTGCATGCGCAGTTCGACGCCGACGGTCCCGTCTGCGCCCAGGTGTTCGGCTTCGGCCTGCATGCGAGTCATGGCGAGCTCGCGCGCGTTGTACATGGCCTGCGTGAGGACCTGCAGCTCCTGGTTCTGGGACCACTTCCCAATCTGGAGTCCGATGTGGTAGATCGACGACCCGATCACGAATCCCAACGGCTCGAACCCCGCCTCTTCCAACAGCACGTACTCAGAGACCGACAGGTCAGAGGTGAACACCCCGGCCGGGTCTGCACCGAAGGTATGGGCAAGGCGGCCCTCCGCTGCCTCAGGCTCCCAACTGGATCCACCGGAGTCGGCGGGCTTGGCGAAAAGGGGCATCGAGTCTCCTTGCTCTTGTTTGGGCCGGTTGTCAGGACGCCTTGCGGCGCCGGCGGCCGGACATCTCGGCGACTGCCTGCTCGAGCTCGTCACGGCTCATCTTCGACCTTCCCCCGATGCCGAGATCGGCCGCTTGGCGGAGCAATTCGGTCCGGCTCGCGCTCTGGGGGCCGGCGGCGGCGGTGCGTTGGCGGCGGGGGCGTTCTGCGTGCTTTACGGGCTTGTCACTGCCCTGGGCTTGGTGGGTCACAGCCGGTGCCGCCGGTCGTCCTCTGGCGGCGCTGACGCTCGCCTGGAGCGCTGCCAGCAGGTCGACCACGGGTGCGGGCTCGGCGAACGGGCCTTCGCTCACGACCACCGTGCCCTGCCGCTTCTGGTCGATCAGCTCTTCCACCCGCTCGCGATAGGTGTCGTGGTAGCTCTCGGGCTGCCAAGTCGTTGTCATCGAGTCGATGAGCAGCTTGGCCATCTCGACCTCGCGAGCCTCGAAACTGGCCTCGACGGGGAGCACGTCGATCTCCTTGGCCGGGTCACGGACCTCGTCGGCGAAAAGGAGCGTCTCGAGCACGAGCGCGGACTTCTCCGGGCGCACGGCCACGAGGTACTGCTTGTCGCGCATCACGAAGGTGGCTATGGCGACCTTGTTCGTCTCGGCCATCACCTTGCGCAGGAGCTCGTAGGCACGGTCGCCGTTCTTGCCGTGGGGCGCGAGGAAATAGGGCTTGTCGAAGTAGATCGGATCTATGTCGGAGAGCTCGACGAAGTCGGTCACCTCGATCGTGCGCGACGGGCCCGGGGCCACCGAGGCGAGCTCTTCGGGGGTGAGGATCACGTACTCGCCGCCGCCAAGGTCGTAGCCCTTGACGATGTCGCCATAAGCGACCTCGTCGCCTGTCTGCTCGCCGACCCTCTTGTTGCGGATCCGCTCCGGGGTTCCTGCCCGGAACTGGTTGAAATGGATCGACCGGTCCTCGGTCGCCGAGTAGAGGCCGACCGGCACGTTGACTAGACCGAAGCTCAGCGACCCTGTCCAGATCGCTTTGGCCATCCTGATTCCCCCTTTAGAAAGAGCCTCCAGTGAATCATCCCGAGAGCGTCTTGAACAGGGGTAGGGCTCCCGGGAGTCCTCCGAGCAGGCCTTGTGCTCGGGCGCACGAGCCGGGAACTAGGCGGTGGGCGGTCCTCGAGTCTCTGCGGCGCCTTCGGGGATCCACCACAGTGATACATCCTCTTGCGAGGATGGCACCGAGACACCAGCCAGATCACCGGAGCGAACCTGTGGCCGAGACCCGACGAGCAATCGAGAGCCCACCGGTAGAGGTCGGTTTCGCCGGCGACGTCCTGCACTTCATCGCGTGCCTGTCTGCCGACGGTCAGCCTGCGGGCTCGCTCAGCCTTCCCTTCGGCCTCAGTGCCTGGATGAAGCGCTATGGCCTGGGCGTGGACGAGGCGATCAGCGCGGTGCTGAGCCTGCGCACGGCGCTGGTCTCGGTCTCCGGGCTCGACGCTGCCAGCGAGCCGGTGCCGCTGCGCGTCGCGGACCGGGTGATGTTCGTGCTGAACTTGGCCGTGTACCTCGATGGGCTCCTCGACCGTGCGGCGAGCGCGCTCGGGGTCTCGCCAGGAGAAGCTGCCGATGCTGCTGTGGAGCTCTTGGGTTCGAACTGACAAACCCACCGGGTCCGACGGCGTGGTCGGCCCGTGACCCCGCTCGAGGTCTACCGCTCCAAGCGCGACGCGGAACGGACGCCTGAGCCGGTCCCATCCGATGAGCCGCCGGCTGATCGACGGGACGGCTGGACCTTCGTGATCCAAGAACACCACGCACGATCGCTCCACTGGGACTTCCGTCTCGAGCGCAACGGTGTGCTGGTGTCCTGGGCTGTGCCCAAGGGCCTGCCGCTGGACCGCGGCGTCAACCATCTCGCGGTTCGCGTCGAGGACCACCCGCTCGAGTACGGAGGATTCGCGGGGACGATCCCCGATCACGAGTACGGAGCGGGGACCGTCGCCATCTGGGACAGCGGCACCTATGAGTGCTCCCGGTGGAGCGACGACGACGTGAGGATCTTCCTGCACGGCACTCGCGTCCAGGGCCGTTACGGCTTGTTCCGGACCAATGACAACAATTGGATGATCCATCGCATCGACCCCGCCCCGCCCGGCTGGGAGCCGCTCCCGGACCTCGTCCGTCCCATGCTCGCGACGGCTTCGAGCAAGCTGCCCGCGAGAGACGAGGAGTGGGCCTACGAGTACAAGTGGGACGGCGTGCGTGCCATCGCCTATGTGGAGGGAGGCAGGGTCCGAGCTCTTTCGAGATCCGATCGAGACATGACCGGGACCTATCCGGAGCTGAGAGGTCTGGGCGAGGCGCTCGGCTCGCTTCGGGCCGTGCTCGACGGCGAGATCGTGGCACTGGACGAGTCGGGCAGGCCGAGTTTCGAGGTGCTGCAACCTCGGATGAACGTCGCGGAGCCGGGCCGCATCAGGCGGCTGGCGGAGGTCGTCCCGGTGACCTACATGATCTTCGACCTCATGTATCTCGACGGCCACTCGGCGCTCGAGATCTCCTACGCGGACCGCCGTCAGCTGTTGGAGGGCCTGGAGCTGGCCGGAGCGCACTGGGCGACGTCGCCGTCTGAGAAAGGAGGGGGGGCAGAGGTACAGAAGGCGGCAAGAGACGCGGGACTCGAAGGTGTCGTCGCTAAGCGACTGGACAGCCCATACCGGCCCGGCGTTCGAGATCCGAGTTGGGTGAAGGTCAAAAACTTCCGCTTCCAGTCGGTCGTGATCGGGGGCTGGGCGGTCGGTAGGGGCCATCTGGGCGGAGAGCTCGGAGGGCTGCTGCTCGGGGTTCGCGACGCAGGCCGGCTGAGATATGTGGGCCGCGTCGGCACTGGCCTTAAAGACGCGGACAGGTCAGCGCTGCGAGGCCTCATGTCCGGCCTTGTGCGGGACACGTCCCCGTTCGCGGGTGCGATTCCGAGCTCCGAATCCGCCGGGGTGACCTGGGTCGAGCCCGAGATAGTCGGCGAGGTCCGTTTCAGCGAATGGACTCGTTTTGGCCGCTTGCGTCAGCCGTCCTGGCGCGGTCTGCGCCCGGATCAGCGCGCGGAGGAGGTGGTCATTGAGCCCTGAGCAACGGACGGTCATAGAGGTTGAGGGCAGACACCTGAGCGTGTCGAACCTGGACAAGGTGCTGTATCCGCAAGCCGGATTCACCAAGGCCGATGTCATCTGGTACTACGTGCATGTCGCCCCCTTCCTGCTGCCCCACCTCAAGGGCCGTCCCCTCACCATGACCCGCTATCCCGACGGAGTCGCCGGCGAGTCGTTCTTCGAGAAGAACAGCGCTCGTCGCGCACCAGATTGGGCCCGCCGTGTCCGCGTGCCGAGAAGCGACCGGTCCGGTGGGTCTGCCTACATCGAGCAGCTCGTCGTCGAGGACTTGGCCACACTGGTCTGGGTGGCCAATCTCGCCGGGCTCGAGCTGCATGTGCCCATGTGGCGCTCGGTGTCCGACGGCGCGTACGGTCCGGTCGACCTGATCGTGTTCGACCTCGACCCGGGAGCTCCGGCGACAGTCGTCGAGTGCTGTGTCGTTGCGGGCTGGCTCAGGGTCGAGCTCGAGAGCCGAGGGCTCGCTGCCTGTCCTAAGACGAGCGGCTCCAAGGGCCTCCAGCTCTACGCCCGTCTCGACCCACCGCGCCACTGGGAAGAGGTCCATGGCCTCGCGCGAGACATCGCCCGCAAGATGGAGCGGGAGCACCCAGAGCTCGTGGTCTCTAACATGCGCCGCGACCTCCGGCGTTCCAAGGTGCTCATCGACTGGAGCCAGAACCACGCAGCGAAGACGACGATCGCG
>Ga0182027_10008492_pt1 | contig 14939 bp, 7 predicted proteins | sample 712E1DmetaG_FD_121300 | JGI IMG/M metagenome (GOLD analysis project Ga0182027, IMG submission 121300) | Permafrost microbial communities from Stordalen Mire, Sweden - 712E1D metaG (Illumina Assembly) | ecosystem: Environmental > Terrestrial > Soil > Wetlands > Permafrost | place: Sweden... | reverse complement strand
TGGATTCCCGCTTTCGCGGGAATGACAGGTCGGAATACAGCCCCTAAATCCAGCGCTGTCACCCCCGCGGAAGCGGGGGTCCAGCCTGGCCAATGCCAGACACGAGTTTTCGCACAGGCTCTTCAGCCCCGCCGTTACAAGACCTTCGTGACTATTCCTGTGTCCCGTGCCCCGCGCAGCTTGCGGTCGCAAGGTGCGCGGGGCACGGGACCAACAGGGGGGCGGGAGCGGCGATTTCGGCGGGGCTGAAGCCCCGCCCTTCCGGCAGCCCCTAAGAGCGTCAAAACGTGGCGAGAAATCCGGGCTGGGGGCCCCCCCCGCACCCGGAAAGTCCCGCAAGACAGGGCGAGCGCCAAAAGGAAAGCCGCGTCACTAAGCTGCCAGCAGGCGCGCCATGGCCAGAGCGCCTTCCACGGGTTCCATCTGCAAAAGCCGCACTCGCGCGGAGGGCATGCGCTGGTGCACGCAGCGCGCAAAACTGCGCCGTAGGGTGGGACTGGAGCGGAAGACGCCGCCGGTACAGACAACGGGGAGCATTCCGCGCCGCCCCAGCCGTGGCGCCAGCGCCAGGACCAACTGGGCGAGGTCGGCGCCGGCTTGGGCGCAAAGGCGCCGTCCCACTCGATCGCCTTGGCGCGCCGCATCCGAAACCAGCGGGGCGAGCGCGGCCACTTCCTTTATGGGGAGTTTCTTCAGCGCGATTTGTGTAATATTTGAAAGCTTCAGAGCCTGGCAAATCCTCGAGGTCAGCACGGTGCGCTCGCCGCGCCCATCGAAGTCGCGGAGAGCCGCCATGATGGCTTTACGTCCCAAGTCGTAGCCTGACCCCGGATCGTCAAACATAGCGCCCCAACCACCGGCGCGCATGGTTTCGCCTCGGTGATTACGCGCGTAGGCGAAGGAACCTGTCCCCGCGTCCACGATCATCCCGGCAGCGGTTCCCAGGGCGGCGTGCAGAGCAATCGCCATGTCCGTCGTCAGCAAATGATGCCGCGCGGGGATGGCCTCGCGGAGCCACGCCAGCAGCGGGCGGCTCACTGCCGGAGCGTACGCCCCCGCCACCCCCGCGCAAACGGCCTCGAGCAAGGGTTTGTGGTGACGCCGCCCTCGCGCGGCGCCCACAAGCCGCGGCTCGTCGCGCGCGGTTGCGGTGGAGACCTTTCGTAGTACCGCCCGCGCGGCCCGCAGGAGTTCCTTCTTGGCTCCTTCCATCCCCACTTTCGTCGGGTTCGAGCCCCCGGCCACAGCCTTGGCGAGAACGCGCCCGCGCTCGTCGCCCAGCCATGCTTGGGTCCGGCTACCACCGCCATCGATACCAAGGAAAAGAGCCATATCCTAAGACCAGCACGACCATTATGCGCGATTTGTCGCGCATATTTCCAGTGGGTCCACTTTTCACCTTCGACTCTTGAATTGTGCCTGCTTAGTGTCTCCTTTAGCACTTGACAATAAATTCTTCGCATCGTCTAATGACTCAAGTGGAACAGGAGTTCATGAATATTTCTTAGGCACGTGACTCTTAGTTAATGGTGAATAGGCCAGCCGCACAACATTTTGACTCTCCACGTGGCAATACGCTTCATGAACACCCCCAACGTTCGGTCCGGGTGCTGCCCTTTGCTCCAGTGCCGGGGAGTTATTGCGGGTCAAGTATTGAACTTGCCCCATAATTTTTTCGAAGACGTATGACGCCAGAAGTCGGTTCGCGTTTGGTCAAGAGTTTTTGCTTGCTTTCGGAGGACGCATGGAATTGCGAAAGGACCCCATTACGCAAAACTGGGTGATTCAGGAGGATGGCGAGGGCCCCTGGCCCAGATTTGCGGTTTGCCCCCTATGCCCAGGCCAGGAAGCTCTTTCCCCCCAGACGATCTACTCACAGGGGAACGGCAACGGCAGGTGGCAAGTCCGCGTAACGCCCCACTTGCGCCCCCTCTATCGAATTGAAGGGGATGCGCAACGCCGTGCGGAAGGCATCTACGACAAGATGCGCGGCTTGGGCGCCCACGAGGTGGTTGTGGAATCGCCGTATCACGATGCTTCGCTTTCGCAACTGAGTGACGCAGACGTTGCTCAGGTCTTGCGAGCCTATGCGTCCAGAGTTACGGACCTCAAGAAAGACCGCCGTTTCCGGTACATTACCGTCTTCCGTAACCAAGGAGCCTTGGCGGGACAGGATCTGGAGCACCCCCACTCACAGATTACGGCTACTCCTTTCATTCCCAGGAGGGTGATCTACGAGCTGCGATCGTTCCAAAAACACTACGCACTCAAGGAACGATGTATTCTTTGCGACATCTCCACACAGGAAATCTCTAACCAAGTGCGGACTGTCGAGTGGGATGATCAATTCGTCGCCTTTTGTCCATTTGCTTCACGCGTACCCTATGAGACCTGGATTCTGCCCCTCAACCATCATTGTTCCTTCGAAGAGGACCTCACCACCTGGGAGCGCCAAATACACTTAGCCCGCTTTCTGAAATCAATCCTGCGGCGGCTGGAGTCGGTATCACCCGCTTATCACCTCGTCCTTTACACGACGCCCAACGTGGGTGCAAAATTCGATCGCAAAGAGCACTGGATGACTCTGGCGGACGATTTTCACTGGCACTTTGAGATACTGCCGGCGAGCCAGCCCAAGTCCAAGTCGTATAGTGTAAAAGAGGTCTATTACAATTCTGTCCGGCCAGAACTGGCGGCAGAAGAATTGCGCTCCGCAGGTGTGGAAATCGGTAACAGGGCTTAGTACAGCATTTTTTAAGTTCGATCACGTCTTAAGACCCCCTCACCCGCCCCGATCAGATCGGGACACCCTCTCCCCCAAGGGGGAGAGGGGCCTAATCTCCTATGTTTACTCTCCCCCATGGGGAAGAGGGGACCAGAATGACTGCGAACCGGCGGGTGGTGCACACGTTGGTTTTTACGTATGCGCCGGCACGGGGTTCCAGCAGGCTAGCCCAGAGCGGCAGCTCTACGGTCCCGGCCCCAGACAGAGCCCAGTTCGGACAGAGCACCTGCAAGCCTTAGAAACCTCTCAGGAAGGAGCATATCCAATGAGCCTAAGTCGAAGGTCTTTTGTCAAGTTTCTCGGAGTAAGCCCTAGTCTGTTTCCCTCGCTTTCATTTCCGGAGGCAAGTCCCGTCCTCGTACCTTTCCCTGCCGCGTCGGCGTCGGAAGGGTCCGATCACCCTCTGCAATTGCCGTTCCGGCACATCCATCTGGACTTTCACACTTCCCCTGCCGTCACGGGCGTGGGGGAAGATTTCAGCGCGGAGGGTTTTGCCCAAACGCTCAAAGACGCTTCGATCAATTCCATTACGGTTTTCGCCAAGTGCCATCATGGAATGTCCTATTACCCCACCAAAGTCGGGACCCAGCATCCACATTTGAAGGCCGATCTCCTGGGGGAAATGATTGAAGGATGCCACAAAGCCGGCATTCTGGTCGTATCCTACATCAGCACCATGTACGACCAGCACATGTGGCGCCAGCACGGGGACTGGCGGGTTCTGGACGCGAACGGCGGCGAGGTGGGGCTCGGGCAGAACACCGGCCCTATGAAAGTGGAGCTCGGGAGAATCTGTCTGAATTCGGCCATGCTGGACTACCTGGCAGCCCAGGCCGAAGAGGTGGTGAAGAACTACGACATCGACGGCATGTTCTACGACAACATGGATTATCCATCGGGCGGCTGCTGTTGCGCCACGTGCATGCAGGAGCGGGAGAAATTGGGCTTGGATTCGACCAAGTCCGAAGTCCGCGCCAAACATGCGCAAATGGTGCTGGACCGGGCGATGACCAGGTTTGCCCCGATCGCCCGCAACAAGAAGCCCAACATGCGCGTCTTCTTCAACGGACCCATCGGCTATGATCGGGTTCCCTTCATCCGCGAGTGCTTGAAGCACTTTACCCATATCGAGATTGAGTCCTTGCCGGGCGGTGGTTGGGGTTACGGCTTCTACGAAATGGCCGCGCGCTACCAGCGCAACCTGGGCCTGGATACGATGGGAATGACGGGCAGCTTCCACCGCAGTTGGGGGGATTTCGGCTCGGTTCGAAACCAGGCGGCGCTTGATTATGAATGCTTCCGCATGCTCGCGGTGGGAAACCAGTGTTGCGTCGGCGACCACCTTCATCCGCGGGGGAAGCTCAACCCGGCGGTTTATGAGCGCATCGGGCGTGCCTATCGCAGCGTGGTGGAAAAAGAGCCCTGGTGCCGGAATGCCAAACCCGTGGCCGAGATCGGGGCGCTCACCAACCTCATTCACGGTTACCACGCGGGCGCATACGAGTCAGACATGGGCACAACCAATATGCTCGAGGAGTTGCACCATCAGTTCGACGTCCTCGATACGGAGTCGCCCTTCAGCGCTTATAAGCTCATCATCCTTCCGGACAGCCACCGGCTCGACGCGGCGCTTCTGGCCAAGCTGCGGCAATACCTGTCGGGAGGAGGGGCGCTGATCTTGAGCCATGAATCTGGCCTCGATGAAGCGGGCAAGGAGTTCGCACTCGAGGAGGTCGGCCTGAGTTATGAAGGGCCGTGGCAGCATGAAGTGCAATACCTCGAGGTCACCGACGCCGCGCTCAACCAAGGGCTGCCGCACATGGTCCATATTCTGTATGAAAAAGGAGACGCTGTGCGGCTGCAATCGGGCGCCCAACCGCTGGCGCGCGTCTGGAAAGCCTATTTCGACCGTAATTACTTGCACTTTCAGGTGGAACAGCCGCCGTTTTCAGAGCCGACCGACTACGTGGGTGTGGCACAACGCGGCAAGGTGATCTATATCGCCGCGCCCATCTTTCGCATGTACGCGGACTTTGCTTATCAATTCTACCGGCTCTTGATCGGGAATTGCATCGCGCGCTTTCTGCCCAATCCGCTCATCAAGTCGAGCGCCCCATCTACGGCCCGCATCACGGTGACCGAGCAGACAGGCCGTAAGATTGTGCATGTCTTGCACTATGCGCCGGAACGGCGGGGGCGCGATCTGGATATCGTCGAGGATGTCATTCCCTTGGCCAACCTCAAGCTCGCTCTTCGCCTGGAGGCGCGGCCCAAGCAAGTCTATCTTGCGCCTCAGCGGCAAAGCCTCAAGGCTGATTTCCACGATGGCTACGCTCACATCATCGTCCCCTCCGTGGAGGGACACCAAATGATCGTGTTTGAGATTTGATTCGTCGCAGATGTCGCATCTTGCACGGCCGAATCCGTCAACTGACGGATTCGGCCCGGGGCCAGCGCCGCTCAACACTGTCCAAATTAGCAGCCCCCGCTTTTCCTCCGAGCGGCTCTGCCGCCCTGACTTGCGGAATGGCTTCGAAGCTGTGAAAATATTGAATTTGGCTTTTTTCGCCCTCGTTTTTTCAGTCAGTTACAGGCGAAAAATCCGGGCTTTTTCAATATTTTCACGGCTTCGAAGCCATTCCGTAAGTCAGGCGGCAGAGCCGCAGATCATCGTTGACCGGAGCAAAGTTAATTCGGAAAAGCGTGAGCGCCGCTGGCACCTATGGGCTCAGCCCTCAGCTTTCAGCGAGCATGCTGATAGCTGAGGGCTGAAAGCTGCTCTACGACATGACCCACCATTAGGTTTTCGCACGGATAAAATAATCTGATTGGAGCCAATGGCAGAGCCATTGTTATAATTTCTACTGTCATCGGCAAAAATAAGGGTCAATTACTCAGGAGGGGAAATCCATGCCTAGGTTTCTAACCCGGGTCCTTCTCGGTCTGGTGCTAGTTGTTGGATTGATGGCTGGCCGAGGGCTCGCTCAATCCTCAGCACCATCCGGTATCTCGGCCCCACCGTCGCAGTCCGGTTCAGCTTTCGTTACCGCCGAACGCCTGACCCAGCTCGAACAGCAGATTGCAGATGCGCGGAGCTCTGGCGACAACGCCTGGATGTTGACTTGTGCGGCGTTGGTTCTTATGATGACCGGCCCGGGTCTGGCGCTCTTCTACGCAGGTTTGGTTCGAAAGAAGAACGTCCTTGCCACCATGATGCAAAGCTTCACGCTCATGGCGTTGGTGACAGTGCTCTGGGCTCTTTTCGGTTACAGCCTGGTCTTCCATGAGGGCGGGAGTGTCCTGGGGAACCTAGGGTACGTTTTTCTCCGGGGCGTTGGCGCCACGCCTAACGCGGATTACGCCGCCACCATTCCCCATCAGACTTTCATGGTTTACCAACTCATGTTCGCCATCATTACGCCTGCCTTGATTACGGGGGCCTTTGCGGAACGAATGAAATTCAGCGCCATGGTGCTATTCATGACATTGTGGTCCGTCATTGTTTACGACCCCATGGCTCACATGGTCTGGGGAAAGGGAGGCCTGCTCAATGCCGCACTCGGCGGGGCCTTCCCCACCCTTGATTTTGCCGGGGGGACCGTGGTGCATGTGACTTCTGGCGTTTCGGCGCTGGTCTGCGCGCTTTACCTGGGCAAGAGGTTGGGTTATCCGAAAGCACCGATGCCGCCCCACAGCGTGGTGCTTAGCTTCATCGGCGCCTGCCTGCTTTGGGTAGGTTGGTTTGGCTTCAACGCCGGAAGCGCGCTGACCGCCGGAAGTCTGGCCACCAGCGCCTTTGTGGCCACGCATTTCGGGGCTGCCGCTGCCGCCCTGGGGTGGGCCGGGGCAGAATGGCTTACCCGCGGAAAGGCCAGCGTCCTGGGGGCGATTTCAGGAGCAGTGGCGGGGTTGGTTGCAATTACGCCCGCGGCGGGATTTGTTGCGCCTATGCCTGCGCTGGCCATCGGGCTGATCGCTGGCGTGTTCTGTTTTCTAATGGTATCCAAGGTGAAGGGTCTCTTCGGTTATGATGATTCTCTCGACGTGTTCGGGGTTCATGGCGCGGGCGGCACCATCGGGGCGCTATTGACCGGCGTTTTCGCGTCCCAGGTGGTAAACCCGATTTTTAAGGACAGCCACGGCAACGCCTTGCCGGTAGGCTTGATTGATGGCAATGCCCATCAGCTCCTAAACCAGTTGGTGGGTGTCGCCTTTGCCTGGTTGATCGCCATCGTCGGCACGCTCACCATTTTGAAGGTGGTGGACCTAGTCGTGGGTTTGCGCGTTTCCACCGAGCATGAGATTCAGGGTCTGGACCTGTCCCAACACGGCGAAGAAGGCTACAATCTGGAGGTTTGAGCTGATTCATCGAGAATTCAGATACGGGCATGCGATACGCAAAGTTGTCTAAATTACTAGCTCAGGCCAGTGCCGAGGGCGGCTCTGCCGCCCTGTCTTGCGGAAAGCCTCCGGCTTTCCGGCTAATGCCGCACCTTTCGCTTTCCCCGCGCAGGCTGGAAGGCTGAGCCTTCCAGCCTGCGCGGGGGCTCTTCAGAAAGGACGCCCGGAAAGGCAAAGCCTTTCCGCAAGTCAGGCGGCAGAGCCGCAGGCGATCGATGACCCGATCTAGTGTTGTGTCTCTCAAGAGCCTTTACAATCCCGCGGCGAGCGGATGCCCTCGTAGCGCCGGGCTTTAGCCCGGCATGCCGCCCTGAAGGGCGGCGCTACGTCTGTAAACCTATTTGAGAGACACAACACTAGCGTGATTTGGACAGACCCACGCCATGGCGTGCCACTACGACGCCATGAGCGAGTCTTAGGTCAAAGGACAACTGCCAATGAAAAAAATCGAAGCGATTATTCAGCCCTCAAGATTTGATGCGGTCAAGGATGCCCTCCATGATATCGGCGTGGAAGGCATGACAGTCTTCGAAGTGCGCGGGCACGGCCGGCAGAAGGGACACACCGAGTTTTACCGTGGAAATGAGTATAAGGTTGATCTGCTTCCCAAGATCAAAATTGAGATCGTAGTCCCGGACAACCTCGCCGAACAGTCCGTTCAGGCCATTCTTAAAACGGCGAAGACGGGGAAGATTGGCGACGGAAAGATTTTCCTGACGCACGTTGACGACGCCATCCGCATCCGAAACGACGAGCGGGGCGATGCGGCCTTGTAGATGAAACTCTCGGACTACTACTCTGCCGAATCCCTGAAGATCCAGCAAGGCTTTGACCGGGCGGGCGATGGCGGGGCCGTGCTGGGCCGGCGCTCGGACACGGTGGATGTAGTGGTTACCAGGCTTTACAGCCAGGTCTTCTCCCAGCAGCTTGACGAACCGCGGAACTTCTGCCTGGTTGCTCTGGGCGGTTATGGTCGCCGGGAGCTCTTTCCACATTCGGATATTGACCTGCTTTTCCTTACCGAAAGCAGCGGGGAGCAGTCTTCCAGGCGTGAGGCCGTCGCGGCCATCCTGCGCGAACTCTGGGACCTGCGGCTGCGCATTGGCCATAGCGTGCACACGCTGGCGGAGTGTGGCCGGCTTTACCGCGATAACCTGGAATTCAACGTCGCACTCCTCGACTGCCGTTACCTCGCGGGCGACCGCCGACTTTATACGCGCCTGCATGATGATGTGCTTCCACACTTGGTGGCCCGAGATCATCAGGACCTGCTTCGCAATCTGGCAGACATGACACGCCTGCGGCACGCGAAGTATGGCGATACCATTTTTCACCTTGAGCCCAACGTCAAGGAAGGTCCTGGCGGCCTCAGGGATTATCATGTCTGTCGATGGCTGGCACGCATCGCCGACCTCGAGAAGCGCAAAGCCTGGAGCACTCCGGAGGATCTATGGCCCTCGCATTGGCGCGCCGAGGCCGGCCCGGCTTTCGAATTTCTTTGCGCCACCCGCTGTTTTCTACACTACCTCTGCGAGCGGGATGACAATCTGTTGAGTTACGAATGCCAGGACCGGGCATGCGCTGGTGGTATTGCGCGCCCGCCCGCAGGGCCGCTGACCGCTGCGGACTGGATGCGGGCCTACTTTCGCAACGTCCGCTCCATTTACCGGCTCACCCTGCGCCTGCTGGACGATAACACCCCGGCACGCGCGGGAGTCTATAGGTTGTTCCAGGATTGGAGGTCACGCCTCTCCAATGCGGATTTCTCCGTGGTCAGGGAGAAGGTCTACTTCCGCCAGCCTGCGGCCCTGGCGCAAGACCCCGCGCTGCTTTTGCAGTTGTTTAAGATGGTCGCGCGGCACGGGCTCGAACTCAGCCAGGAGGCGGAAAGAGCGGTTACGGAAGCGCTAACTGGCGTCCTGGCCAGGCCCTTGGACCCTGCCGTCTTTTGGGGTAACTTTCGGCAAATACTCCTTTTCCCCTGGGCGGCCGAAGCCTTGCGGGAGATGAATCGCCTGGGCGTGCTCAGCACTCTCTTCCCGGAGTTCCAGATGATTGATTCGCTTGTCATCCGGGATTTCTTTCACCGCTACACGGTGGACGAACACTCTTTCATGACAATTCAGAACCTGCACGCGCTCGGCCCATCTCGCCCGAAGTCTCCGGAGCGGCCCAATTCCGGCATGGGGTCGGAGTGGGAAGATAGACTCGACGAGATCCTTTCGGAACTGGAAAAACCAGAACTTCTCTACCTTGCATTGCTTTTCCACGACGTGGGCAAAGGCATGGAAACCCCGGATCATATCGAGGGAAGTCTTCAGGCGCTGGAGGGGATCATGGCACGGCTGGACCTCGCGGCGGCAGACCGCGCCACGGTCCGATTTCTCATCGCCAGCCATCTTGAGATGTCCACCACTTTACAGCGCCGGGACATATTCGACCCGGAAACAGTGCGGGAGTTCGCAGGGAAAATCGAGACGTCCGAACGCCTGAAGATGCTGTCCCTGCTGACGTATGCCGATATCAAATCGGTGAACCCGGAGGCCTTGACGCCGTGGAAGACCGAATTGATGTGGCGACTCTACGCCGCTACTGCGAATTACCTGGCGCGGAGCCTGGACAAAGAACGGGTGAGGCCTGTTGCCACCACCGCATCGCCGGCCGAGAAGATTCTGCCGCTGCTGCCAGCTTCGGCGACCCGGGAAGAAGTCGAACGGTTCCTCGAGGGGTTCCCGCGGCGATACTTGGCAACCCATTCGCCGCAGGAGATTGCGCTGCACTTTGAGTTGTCTGGACGGCTTGGCGAGGTACCTGCCCAAATCAACCTGAGAGCCCTGGGCAGTCTTCACGAGCTCACCGTCATCACGCCGGACCGCCCGCTTCTGTTTGCTTCAATTACCGGGTCGCTTGCGGCTTGGGGGATGAGCATCGTGAAGGCAGACGCTTTTGCAAATGCTGCGGGGGTGGCTCTGGACACATTCAGGTTCGTGGACCTTTATCGCACTCTGGAATTGAACCCTTCGGAGACGCGCCGCTTCCAGTCGAACTTGCTCGACATCCTTCAGGGCAGGATGGAACTCGGTAAGCTCATGAGTGGGCGCCTCCAGTCCGGAACCGGGCAGAAACCGAAAGTAACCATACCAACACAACTCCGTTTTGACGACACGAGCTCTTCCCACAGCACGCTTCTCGAACTGATTACCTACGACCGCGCGGGCTTGCTTTACCAGGTCAGCTCCGTTCTTGCCGAGCTCGGCTGCAACATCGACATTGCCTTGATCGACACGGAAGGAGAAAAGGTAATCGATGTCTTCTACCTTACCTCTCAGGGCAGGAAGCTCCGGCCCGAGCTTCAGGGAGCCGTCGAGAAGGCTTTGTCGCCGAAGCTTAAACCCTGACACCCGAAACCCGGCACCTGACACCTGCTCTTCCCCCCGCCATCCCCAGTTTCTGAAAAATTATTGCTCTCGTTAAAGTCTTTTCTTGACGATGGCTTGCCACTTACCTTAACTTTCCTACAGAGTTTGGAAATTCAGATTCCCAGGATGTCAACATTCCAGTGGGACACGCTTCAAGCGTCGGGGGCACGATCAGCCCGGAGTGAAAATGAGGGTGAAAGCATCTTTCGGTGGTCTAATCGGACTCTTTTTCTTTGTGTTTTCAATCGGCGCGGGCTGGGCTCAAACTACGGGCACCATTCGCGGCACGGCTACAGATCCCTCCGGCGCGGTTGTGCCGGGTGCGAGCGTCACGGTCATTCAGAGTGACACTCACGTTAGCCGCGCCAAGACGACGAACGAGAGCGGGGACTACGAGTTTCCTGCCCTGCCGGTGGGGCGCTACACCCTGGCAGCACAGGCCGCCGGATTCAGGGAAGCCCGGCTTAACGAAATTGAGGTAAGGTTGGGTCACGTCACCGTGGTCGACGTGCGGTTGGAATTAGGCCAAGTTTCACAGGTGGTTACGGCCGAGGCCGCAGCCCCCCTCATCGAAATCACCAGCACGCAGATTGGAGCGGTGGTGAATGATGTGGCGGCTGTCGAACTCCCCCTGAATGCTCGCGACACCTATCAACTTCTCCAATTGCAACCCGGGGTGCAGTCGCAGGTGGGATCAGACCTCTTCTATGGCAGCGATCAGCCGGGTGTGGTTTCGGTGAACGGTGGGCGCGGGCGTTCGAATAACTACACTGTGAACGGGGGCGATGCCAACGACCAGTTTGCGAATCTGCCGGGTGTGCAACCTTCTCCGGATACCATCGAGGAATTCCGGGTGTTGACCAACTCCTTCGACGCAGAATTTGGGCGCAATTCAGGCGCCGTGGTGAACGTGGTAACGAAGTCCGGCACCAACGCCTTGCACGGTGACCTGTATGAGTTCTTCCGCAACAATGTGCTCAACGCGCGCGGCTTCTTTGACACCGCAAAACCGGACTTCAAACAGAATCAGTTTGGAGGCACTCTGGGCGGACCCATCCACAAGGATCAAACCTTCTTCTTTAGCTCTTATGAGGGACGCCGAATCCGGCAGGGAACTCCCTCGCCCGCCTTTCCTGTGCCCACCGCTGCCGAGCGGGGCGGCGATTTTTCTGCCGGGCCGTCTTTCGCGGGAACATTGAGCGACCCCAACGGCACGGTGTCAGATCAACTGAATTCTCGCCCCGGGTGCGCCGCTGGGGTGGCCGCAAGAGGTGGCGCGCCGATCGCTCCTGGCACAGCTTACTCAGCCATCTTTCCAGACAACTTTATCCCTCCTGCGTGTTTTGATCCGACGGCGCAGGATTTGATGAACCAGTTTGTGCCCTTGCCTAACTTGAATGGGACAGAGTACCAATCCGTCCCCACGGCGAGTGAGTACGATGACCAATTCACCGGCCGCATCGATCACAAGATTAGTGACCACCAGCAATTCAGCGCTTATTACTATTTTGACGACCAGTTTTACACCCAGCCCTTTTCCTTCTTCCAGGCTGCGGGCGCTAACGTCCCGGGATTTGGAGGTCTCTATAACAGCCGATATCAGCAATTGAACCTCACGCATACCTGGGTGGTCAACCCGACCGCTGTCAATGAATTTCGCTTTGCCGCCTTCCGCGAAGCGCAAGGTGAATTCAACCATCCTCAGCACGCGAACCTGGTCCAGGACTCCTGTGTCACCGTCCCGGCGGACCAATGTTTTTCAGATCCCAACAATCCCTCGCTCGGGATCACGCCTAATTTGGGGGCTGGGCACGAAGGTGTGCCTTTCATTTCCGTTTCCGGTGGGTTCACGATCGGGAACAACTATGAAGGGGAACTTCCCCAAATCGGGAATACGTTCCAGTGGATGGATAATCTCAGTAAAGTCACCGGCAACCACAGTTTGAAATTCGGCGCGGATGCTCGCCGCCAGCGCTTTGACCAACTCTTGTACTTCAACGTCAATGGCGATTACTCCTTCCTTGGGGGTGGCCCGAATGATCCCGGATACTCCGATCTCATTCCCAATTATCTTCTCGGCCTTCCTGACTCGTATTTGCAAGGTTCGGCGCAGCACGAAAGTGTGCGCAGCACGTCCCTTTATCTGTACGCGCAAGATAGCTGGAAAATTCGGCCTGCATTGACCTTGAACTACGGCCTGCGCTGGGAATTGAACACGCCCATCGCGGATATCGGCAGGCGCACACAAACCTTCCGTCCGGGACAAAGCACCACTGTCTTCCCCTGCCAGTTGAGCCCCAACAACCCTTTGGTGGGGGCGTTCGGGACCACCGATTGTGGGCCGGGCAGTCCGGGCGAGTCTGTCTTCCCGGAGGGGTTGGTGGTGCCGGGGGACAAGGGCATCACCGACGCCTTGACGCAAAGCTATCACCGGGCACTCGCGCCGCGGATCGGCCTTGCCTGGAGCCCCTCATGGAGCGATGGCGGGCTGGCGAAGATTACCGGAGGTCCGGGAAAGACGAGCATCCGATTGGGGTGGGGGCTTTTCTACAATCCGATCGAACAGCTCGTGCTGGAGCAATTCAGCGGCGAACCCCCCTTCGGAGGGAGCGTCAACCTTTCAGAAACCCTCTTCAATACTCCCTTTGAAGGTCAGGACGGTTCGACCTTTCCCAATCCATTCAATGGAATATTGAATCCGACTCGTGGTCAGCCGGTCGACTGGTCCGTATTCCGGCCGATCCTGATGTTTGGGGAGCTTCAACCCAATATCCGCCCGCAATATGCGGTTCAATATAATTTCAACATCCAGCGCGAGCTGACGCGAAACATGGTGCTTCAGACGGGGTACGTGGGCTCGCAGGGGCATCGCTTGCTGGCCACCCATGACTTGAACTACGGAAACGCGCAAACCTGCCTGGATCTGCAAAGCATCTCAAACTACTACGCCAATTCCGATCCTACGCTTTCCGCCAGCCTGGCGTGTGGCCCCTTCTACGCCGACAACTCCTTCACAATTCCGGCAAATTCCATTCCTGCCGGAATGAGCGTGCATCTTCCCTACGGGTCAGTGCCGGTGGTGGCAGGGCCCGACAACCCCGCCGTAACTTTGGTAGGGCTCCGCCGCTACTCCTCACCGTTCTGCCAGCCAACCACGGGCATCGGATGTCCTCCTGACGGCACTCCCGTCTTCTCCAGCATTTTCGCGCAGGACACCATCGCCAATTCGAGCTACAACTCGTTGCAAATATCCCTCGAGAGGCGCTTCTCCAAAGGCCTCCAATTCCTTGCCGCTTACACCTGGAGCAAATCATTTGATGACGCCTCGAGCTTCGAGAATACCCTCGACCCGCTCTGCTTCCGCTGTAGCCGGGCACTTTCGCTCTTCAACGCCGACCAGCGGTTCGTGCTGAGTTACTACTGGGAGTTGCCTGTTCCGAAAAGGCCAGGGCTGGTGGGGAAGGCTGTGGATGGCTGGGGTCTGTCGGGCATCTTTAGTTTCCAGAGCGGGTTTCCCATCCGAATCACCTCCTCGAGCGACCTGGAACTCGAGAACAGCCAGGACTTTGAGTATCCCGGCGAGCCTGACTTGGTTGGGAAGTTCACCACCCAGAACCCTCGCAAGGCAGGTTGCGCCCTTGGAACCGGCCCCACTGCCGGATCTGGCGCGCCTGCATGTCAGTCTGTCCCCAATCAGTTCTTTGACCCCGATGCATTCGCTCCCCAGGCCCTGGGAACAATCGGGGATGCTCCCCGATCCATTTGTTGCGGTCCGGGAATCAACAACGCAGACCTCGCCTTGCTCAAGACCACGCGACTCGCGGAACACAAAGAGCTCCAGTTCCGAGCGGAGTTCTTCAACGCCTTCAACCATGCCCAGTTCTATGTGCCGGATGGAAACATCACGGACGGGGCGACCTTTGGTCAGGTGTCCAAGGCCCGCGACCCGAGACTGATCCAGCTTGCCTTGAAACTGTTGTTCTGATCCCGCGCAACCGGGCTCTTTACCTTAACCACAACGTTGCCGACGGGTAGCTTCTATGCGGAATAGCGGACGTGCGGTTGCTTGTCATGCTGACCCGAATTCGCAAATTGGACGAGGTTCCTGGCTTCATGGAATGGAAAAACCCCTCACCCGCCCTCCTCCGGTCTGTACCGGACGGTACAGACCTCCGTCGGGCACCCTCTCCCTTGGGGAGAGGGTGGCCCCGCCATAGGCGCTAGAATAAGGTGTGTTCAAATGGCCCCGCAGGGGCCTACTCTGAATAGCCGCAGGTTTTAACCTGCGGATAACCAGGAACATACAGAATCAGGCAACCCCAGCGGGGTTGACC
>Ga0182027_10008491_pt1 | contig 14939 bp, 13 predicted proteins | sample 712E1DmetaG_FD_121300 | JGI IMG/M metagenome (GOLD analysis project Ga0182027, IMG submission 121300) | Permafrost microbial communities from Stordalen Mire, Sweden - 712E1D metaG (Illumina Assembly) | ecosystem: Environmental > Terrestrial > Soil > Wetlands > Permafrost | place: Sweden... | reverse complement strand
ATTGGAACCCTGTTGTGTCCATTGAAGCTTACGGAAGCTATGATGAATGGAAGAAATTCCATAACGAATTATAAATTTTAACAATAAACTAACTCTTGATGTAGAGTATATGTGTCAGTAATTAACACAGCGACTAATAGCTCCTTGATGGCGTTGATTTTATGGCCGTCATAGTCAGCACCCACAGTTCGCAACTTACCAACCAGGGCGAGCCAGTTTTGTTGCTATCAAAGCACTGAAGGCCTAAAATTATAGTATGCAATCACTAAGCGATGACGAACGGAAACAAGTATTAGGTGATGTTTTAGCTGATGAGCTAAAAGCCATTCATGAATTAGTTAAAGACGTGCCTGTTATGAAACAAAAAATAGATACGCTCGACTCAGACATGAAGGAAGTAAATTCAGATGTTAAAGTGATCAAAGCGGCCGTTACTGACTTCAGCAGACAGGTTAATGACCATAATCGTCGTATCACCCATCTCGAAGCAGCATAACTATCTAATTACCGTCTAGCTACAATGTTATCCAATTAAATCTTGCTTTATTACGGTTTTCACTTCCTCTATCGTGGGGAGACACGTTATTTATTAACTGAAATTTATGTTCCGTAACTTGAGTGTCAAAGTATAGGGTGCTACTCGCACCGACTAAATCTATTACTTAAAATAAATGAAATTATAAAAATTATAGAATTGTTATTTTAAAAATTATGTAAATGTTAAAGGTACACTTTATTTTACATTTATAAAGAGTATATTCTTAATAGAATGATCCCTGAGAGGCAAACATATTCAAGGCGTGACGTATTAAAACTGGCTGGTTACACTGGCGCGATTATCTTAAGCGAATCTTTAAGCGGACCAGTTGATTTTACAGAGAGCAAATACGCAACTCAGCTATATGTATCACCCGATAATGCACCAGGCCTGGAAAAACACTTGCCAAGTACTCATTTTATAGGTCATGGTCCGGACAATTTACCGAATGTCGCCATAACGATTGATGATTTTTTTGGCACTTCAAGTATAGATTATTTGCAACAGGTACTAGTGTTAGGCAGAAGCCATGGTGTGCATTTTACTTTTTTCCCTGTCGGAAAAGCTCAAATTGAGAATTATCGGGCTATGCCGCGAAGAACTAGAAGTGCTTGGCGGCAAGCGCTTTCTGATGGACATTCAATTGGAAATCATACTTATGATCACAGTTTACTTGGGACCATGTCTACCAAGGCAGTCGATCAAGAATTAATAGGGCAATTTAATGCTATGAATTCAGTTCTTGGATTTAAACACCATGAATATTTGATGAGACCGCCTGGTGGTAGCGGCGGATTTGATAATCCTACGCTTCATGATCAATATGTGCATACCCTAAATGCCGTAAAAGATGTTGGTTACTATATGACAATGTGGACAGTTGATAGCAATGCGCCGAATGGTCAAATTGTTACACCTAACGAAGATCAACGATTCTTAAATAAGATTTTTAATGATCCTTATGAACATGTCCGAGATGGATCTATTATTTTAGTTCATCCAACTACTCTCAGCATTAACGGTGTAAATCTGCTTATTGACGGACTACGTAAACGTGGGTATCGGATGCTTAGCGTTCCGGAATTATTCACGCCTCCCAAAAAGGTTGTTATGTAAATTGGCGGGGTTTGTAAATTTTCATTAATTTAAAATATAAATACTTTCACCTAGTAAAAGTATTTTAAAAGTAAAAGAACCAATCATTCTAGACAAGAACACTGAGCCAATAATTACTTATAGGTAAAACTCACAATTGATGTATCTATAGTGCCTGATTAATATAGCTGACCGGGGGGAGTGGTTGCTCTTTATCGCTCCATGGTAGTCCAATCCCTGAGTAAAATATACCGTTAGAGTCCATGGAACCACCTGAACTATATTTGTTAGTTAAACCCCAGGTTGTTACTCCTACGCAATTACTTTCGTCTAGACATGCTGTCATAACATCCCCAAAAACCGGATATTCACTTTTGTTACTGACATCAAGTTCAGACACGCGGGCGAGAAGACCCATTGAATTCAATGTTTGAAATCTACTGCGAAGTTGGTTAATGTCGATATGTGTATCTGGGGCATTAGTATCCCCATTATCGATATGGGCCTCAAAACCGATTCCTGTAAGTGGCACGCCCTCAGACTGAAGTTGCTTAATAAGGTCAACCATTTGAGCAAATCTCGAATTATCTGATTCCATGCCAAAATCATTGATCCATAGTTGGGCTGATGGATTAGCAGCGTGAGCCGCATTAAGTGCTACTGCTATATAATCTGGACCTATAGCGTTATACCAAATATTCTTACGCAGACCATATATTCCAGGGTCAGTATCGTAATCTGCTAGTGGCTCGTCAATCACATCCCAGCTATTAACCCTACCAATATAATGCTTCATAACAGTTGTTATATGATCTACCATAACCTGTTGCAGCTGAGAGGGATCGTTTAGGGCTATACTTTGGACCCATGCTGGATTCGCTTCACCAAATACAAGAGCGTGCCCCTGAACCTTCATGTCGGCTTTCAGGGCCATATTAACAACTGCATCCATGTCTGCAAAGTTATAATCCGACAAATCATTCCCCGCTAGTGGATGGATAAATTGGAATTTACCTACATTTTCCGTAGTTACAGCGTTAAAATTACCAAGAATACTATCGTAAGTTGAGTCAGAAACCATTGGTCCAGGCGCGACAGCTGCACCAATCAAGAAACCAGGCCTAATTATTTGGGCTAGAGCTGCAAAACCGGTTGGAAGTTCGGTAATCTGTTGCGCTTGTGAGTCAGTTACGTTCACCGTACCACCATTGAAGCTTTGTGCACTCAACTGATTAATATCGAATGCACTACCCGCAGTCAAAGCGTCGAATCCAAACCAAACATTCCCAGTTTTAAATATATTCATATCTGATATTTGGCTGCCAAGTGTTTGATTATCTATAGAAAAGTTGAGCTTACCATGACTATCTGTGACGATGATTGTATGGTTAGCTGAAGTAGTAATTGTGGTTTCTAAATTCTCAACGTTGCGGTTAGAATTCTGATTTCTCACCGTGGCCTTAAAGACATTTCCATTAATTTCCATGTCCAGTGTGCCTATCTCGGCTCGAAATTCATCTTCAATAAGAGGTGGCGTACCATATAGACTAACTTGGCTGTCGGCATTAACGTTTGAAAGGCTTACAGTTACCTGGAAATCCCCATTTACTTTTAAGCGAGTGCCATATAAGTTTGCCGGTGGATTGATCTGTCCCGGTGTACCGTCTTGATTAACTATCGACATATTCATATTTGCCACGATAAGTTGACTAGGAATACTTTGCTGCGTTACCCCGGCAAGTTGCCAGTTTGTGCCTGCTCCAATTAAATTAACCGAGTTAGTTACCAAATTAGTATTTCTTGCAATCGATCTTCGATTTATCCGTGACAAGGCGTTGACTCCGCTACTTAGTTTTGTATATCCAATTAAGCTAAGTCCTATCACAATTATGGACAGACCAGCAATAACGTGTAGTCTTTTAATGCCTCTCTTATATCCCATGTGTGTTTACAATATAACATTATATTTACTATATAATTAATAAATTTATTGGCGATAATAATAATTTAATGAGTTTGCCCTTAGTTAAAATTTTAGAAGTCTTGGAGTACTTTGGATATCATCTACCGTGAACGATAATTTTAGACTAAATAGCTAATTTTTTAAGTGTTTAAGCTTGCATCGTAATATAAGTTTGGACTAAGGTAAGATATAAGATGCCAGTAGATGTTGTTGTTGGACTTCAACGAGGCGACGAAGGTAAGGGTCGTTTTGTTGATATGATGATTTCCGATTATGATATCGGTGCTCGTTACAATAGTGGCAATAATGCCGGCCATACGGCTGTCGCACCAAATGGAGAAATTTTTAAATTACATGGTTTACCAACTTCAATTATTCATGAAGGAATCATTAGTGTTGTTGGCAATGGCACAGTTATTGACCCCAGACAATTAATCGGTGAAATGGAAACGCTTAGGCGTCAAGGTGTAGAAATAAGCCCAGATAATCTTTTCATAAGCGGCGGCGCACATTTAACACTTCCGGGTTATGTACTAGAAGGTATAAAAAAAGAAAAAAGTATTCGGGCACAAGGAACAACAAAATCTGGAATAGCAGAGGTTTATGCCGCCAAAGCCGCTAGAGACGGAGTTCGCGTTGAGGCAATAAATAGAGACCCGAATGAACTTCTCGAAATAACATTTGATAATTTACGGGGTCAGAGAAGTTGGTTGGGAAAAATTACTAGCTGGGGAGAAAATCACGATTATCAAGTTGCCGAAGACTATGTCAAAGCAGCGAAGTTATTGGGCGAATATGTGACTGATACAGCTCTTTTCTTAAACAATAAATTACGCCGAAAACATAATCCGGCTTGGGTTTTGGCTGAAGCTGCTCAAGGATTTTTACTTGATTTAGATCAAGGAATGTATCCATACACAACATCTTCATCTACCACGGCGGGTGGTGTTTGTTCGGGGCTAGGCATACACACATCATACGTAAGACATGTAACAGGGGTTGCTAAGGCAGTGCAGTCACATGTTGGTGGCGGCCCTTTTATAACCGAGATAAAGGATCAGACACTGCAAGATCAAGTGCATGGAAATATGAACGCGACTGATGGCGAAAGAGGTACAACTACCGGACGCCCTCGCCGACTGGGATATCTTGATTTACCGCAAATTCGGAGGGCACAAATGATTAATGGTAATGAAAAAGACCAAGATATGGCGTTAACGAAACTTGACTGGATACCACGTTTTAGCAGTGAACTTAAAATTTGTACTGCATATATCCGAAAGGGTAAAAAAATTGATATTGCACCCGATGCTGCCTATAAATTGGAACAATCTACGCCGATTTATGTTGAGTTACCGAACTGGCAAGAAGATATATCTGGTGTCAGAAAGTTTGATGACTTACCCTTTAATGCGCAACAATATGTTGAATTTATCGAAAAGAATACCGGAATACATATATCCAAAATTGGTGTTGGTCAAAGACGTGATCAAGTAATTGTCAGATAATACATTTCACCAGCTTGTTAATAGCGGCTTTCCCTCTTGATAACCTGCAGATGATTGGATGCCGACAACAGCTTTTTGATAGAAATCTTCTATATCAGTCGCGCCGCTATAGGACATTGAACTGCGAACGCCAGCGATAATATGATCGATAATATCTTCTGCGCCGGGCATTTCAGGATCGATGTATTGTTGGCTAGTGCTAATACCTTCCTCGAAAAATTCTTTTAATTTTTGCTCGTAATCCGAAATATTGGTATTTCTATCTTTTACCGCTCTTCTGCTGGCCATGCCATAGCTTTCCTTATATAAGCGACCTTTATTGTCGATAAACGTGTCGCTGACACTTTCATATGTACTAGCCCACCAAGAACCAAAGAAAACGTTACTAGCACCGGCCGCTAAAGCCAAAGCCACGTCCCTAGGATATCTTATCCCACCATCAGCCCAAACGTGTTTGCCCATTTTTCTAGCAATTGCTGAACATTCTAAGACCGCACTAAATTGCGGCCTGCCGACACCCGTCATCATTCTGGTAGTGCACATTGCACCTGGACCAACTCCGATTTTGACTATATCAGCGCCAGCTTTTAAAAGATCAATAGTGGCCTCGGCTGTGACAATATTACCTGCGGCAATAACTATATCTTTAAATTGTTGTCGGACTTGCTTGATCGCATTGATCATTTTTTTCTGATGTCCGTGGGCGGTATCCAGCACAATAATATTTGCGCCTAAGCTTAAAACACTGTCAACTTTGGCAACGATATCGCCATTGATACCGATTGCCAAAGCCACCAACAGCTTATTATGACTATCAACTGCAGGGGTATAGAGGCGGGATCTGATAGCGCCCTTTTGCGAAATTAAACCGATCATTTTCTTATTTTTTAAGACAGGCGCCACTGTTACGTGCTGAGCACTTAAAATATCAAACATTTTTTCTGGCGACAAGTTGAAGGGAACTGATACGATATCTTTATTGGCGACCGAGGCGAGCGGCGTAAATTTGTCACGGTTAACAGCGTCGACTTCTTTGAAAACACCAATTAAATTGTTTTGGTCATCAACAATAAAAACTGCACCATGAGACCGTTTATTTATGATATTCAGTGCATCGGCAATCGTATCATTAGCAGTCAGAGTAAGCGGAGTTTCAAGAATTAAATCACGAGATTTAATATAATCAATCGTTGTTTTTAAAATTGGCATTGGTATATCTTGGGGTAAGACTACTAAACCGCCGCGCCTGGTGACAGATTCGGCCATTCTTTTACCGGCGACAGCATTCATGTTAGCGACAACCAGCGGAATTGTTGTGCCAATTTTATCTGGCGTTGTCAGATCAACATCAAATCGTGAATTAATTGTGTTATATCCAGGAACTAGAAAAACGTCGTTGTAGGTTAAATCATATTGCGGTTTTAAATCATTAAGGAATTTCAAGTTGTTAGCCTCTCTTTCATTGATTATTCTAGACGATTGGCAATAGTTCGTCTATTAAATCAAATAATAAGTTAGTCATTATAGCTATAATTTAGTTTTTTATTGAGTTGTCTGGACAGTCGAAAGTGAAGAGTAAAAATCCTGAGCTGCTGAATCAAGCAGAGTCTGGTTTTGTGGAGAAAGATGTGTAGCACAAGGTCCTTGGGGTAAGATATAGGCAATATAATATGTTGGATATTGTTTTATCAATGCTCCGCTTGAAGCATTAACTGGCCCCGTATATTGACCATTACCTCGCTCGATACTATCAAAGGCACCTGTACCAAGATTGGCGGCACAGGCCGGTACGGTATCGGTTATAGTTTGAGTAGAAAAGTTTACAATTATTTGTCCATTGGAATCGGCTGCAATGTGATAAGTTAGATCTTTAATCGAATTAGGAACTGTTATGCTGAAATCTGCAGCCGATACATTAATAACAGTCGTAGTACTGTTGGTTGGGGTTGGAGTAGGTGTAGTTGTCGTAGGTTGAGTAGTGGTAGTGGTGGTTGACTGTGTGGTTGAGACTTTGGTTGAAGGAGTTGTCTGATTATTGGCAGAAGAAGGCATTGTCTTGGAAGACGTAGCGTTTATTGTGGCTTCAACTGCATTATTTGTTGCCTTAACTTGGACTTGCTGATGCCGGGTATAAGATGCAATCAGAACTATAAAGCAGACCAGAATTATAAAGCCAAGTACATCCATGACCGTAAAGCCTTGTTCATTTTTGGTATTACGTTTATCCATAACTTTTATGCTTATTATCCTCGCTTCTTAGAATAGGATGTTTGAAAAGTTTTGACAAGGAAAGACGTTGCTAAAAATATAAGAAAATACCCAGATTATTAAGGGTTTTTTGAATGCAGACATTTGCTATAATAATAGTTATGTTAATAAGGACAGGTGGGGTTCTCTAAAAACGATCTATAAAAACTCCATAAATCAAAAATATCATGTCAGAAGATAATACTGTTCAGCCCACGACTAATACTGATCCTGTAGAGGAAAGTAAGGCCGTTAACGAAGTGCCTAAAGAAGAAAGCAAACCCGTTAATGAAGACCCTAAACCCGAAAATGCTTCAGAAAAAGATGAAAATAACAATGAAGGCATCAGCGAAGTTAATGATACTGTTCTAGCCTCGATACTTACAGATTCCAAATTTATTTCATCAGCCGATCTGACAATTGCCCAAAACTACGTTACCAGTCACCATACAAATTTAATCGATTATTTTCTTAACCAAAATGTTAATTCGTTTGGTTTTCTTGGCCAGGCACTGGCTAAGTACTTTGATGTCGAATATGCTGACCTAGATACTTACCAACCAAGTCGGGAGCATATCAGTATGATACCGCCGGATATTGGCCAGGAATATCGGCTAGTCGTTTACAAAGTTAAAGATGATATGATCGCCGTTGCTACAGATAACCCGAAGCGACCCGGCTTACCAGAAGAGCTAGTTAAAATTTTCGGTGCTGATAAAAAATTCCAAATTTGTTACTCTTTACCGGACGAATTAAATGAGATTCTGATTCATTACCGCAAACCACTGGTAACACGGTTTAACCAAATTATCCAACAGCAAACCCATATTGCACCTGAAATTATTGACGAAATTATCAAGGATGCGACGGCTTATAAAGTGTCGGATATCCATTTCGAACCACAAGAGACAATTGTTCTGATCCGTTTCAGAATAGATGGCATATTACACGAAGCCGGACAGCTGCCAAAACGTTACTATGAGAATATTTTGAACCGGCTCAAAGTTCAATCGCATATGAGAATCGATGAACATAATGTCAGCCAAGACGGCGCTATCCGTTATGACGTCGACGGCAAACCGGTTAATGTTCGTATATCAGTTATCCCGACTCTGGATGGTGAAAAAGTTGCCCTAAGGTTGTTGGCAGAGTATTCACAAGGCCTTAACATTAAGAGCCTCGGTTTATCAACTAGCGATAAAAGAAGCTTTGATTTTCAGATACACCGGCCTTATGGCATGATTATGACAACTGGACCGACTGGATCGGGTAAAACAACTACTCTTTACTCAATGGTTAAGATAATCAACAGCCCGGAAATTAATATTACGACTATTGAGGATCCGGTTGAATATAAGATTATTGGCGTTAATCAGATTCAAGTTAATATTCTTACCAAACTAACATTTAGCGAAGGCTTACGTTCAGTTGTTCGCCAAGATCCAGATGTTATTATGGTAGGTGAAATCCGTGATGATGAAACTGCCAAATTGGCGGTTAACGCAGCCCTAACTGGCCATTTATTATTCTCGACTTTTCACGCCAATGACGCCTCCTCAGCCATATTGCGTTTGCTTGATATGGGAGTTGAGCCTTTCTTATTGTCCAGCACGCTAAATCTTGTCATTGCGCAACGTTTAGTCCGGATGATTCATCCATCTTGCCGAAGCAGCTATACGGTTAAAATGGAGGAGCTTAAAAAAACATTCCCCCAAGCCGAACAGTTCTACAGAGGAAAAGAAGTTACACTATTTGCCGGCCAGGGATGTGAAGCATGTAATTTTACAGGGTACCGCGGACGGACAGCTATCTTTGAATTAATCAACGTTACACCTGCCATGAAGGACGTCATATTTAAAAACCCTACAGCCAGCCAAATAACCGAACAAGCCAGGAAGCAAGGCGACCGGACGCTATTTGAAGACGGTATCGATAAAGTCCAGCGAGGCGTTACGACAATAACTGAATTACAACGTGTTGCAGAAGCAAAACAATGAACGGCAAGCCCCAGATTATCAAAGATTTTAATGTTAAACCGGTTGCTAAAAATATACCGGTAAACACAAGTATCCCTGCTCCTCAACCGAAAGATACCACGCCAGCTGCTAAAAATGTCGATAGCAATCAATTAGACCAAAAATCACAAGAAAAAGCCGCTGTAAAAGAAACCCTAAAAGCCCTACCTGTAGTTAAGCCTACCAGACGCAAATTATTCGGCGGTATAAATCATGATACTGCTGAATACGTTATTGAAAGTTTGAGTATGCTGTTGCAAGCTAGTATGACTGTCGGTGAATCACTAGAATCTATCGCTACAGAAATTACCAATAAAAAAGTTAAAGCAGCCATACTCCAGATGAGAACTAGCGTTGATGAAGGGGCCCAATTTTCTAAGGCTATGGAGCAAACCGGTTTATTTGCGCCATCAGTCATCACATTAATTGAACTAGGCGAAGCAACTGGCCACTTACCACAAAATCTAAGAGTTGTATCAGTTCAAATGCACAAAACAAACCAAATGACTTCGCGCATTAAATCGGCCATGTTATATCCAGCATTCTTAGTTGGTTTGTTATTCGTAGTCGGAACCGGAATCGGAACGTTTTTGCTGCCAAAATTACTAAAAATTATAAATGGGCTAGGAGAAAAAGTTGGACCAATAACTAAAGCCCTTATTTTTGTCGGTACTTACTTTGGTCATTATGGTTTATTGATGGCCGGCGTAGTAGTAATAGTTGGACTAGTAATAGGTATCTTAATAAAAATGAACTATAAGGCGCGATCAATCGCGGAAACTGTAATGTTCCATACCCCTGGAGTTAAAAAATTACTATTTGAAAGTGAACTAGCCCGTTTCGGTTTTATTTTTGGCAGTATGCTGGATGCGGGTCTTCCTATAGTCTCAGCCCTGCAATCATTATCAACCTCAATGTCAACTCATAGATACCAAAATTTTGCTTCAGAATTAAGCGAAAAAGTTAATGAAGGTAACGCTTTTGGAACACTATTAGTTATCCCTGAATACCGCAAAATGCTATCTGGCACAATTTGCCAAATTGTAATCAGTGCTGAAAAATCCGGCAATTTGTCATCTTGCCTATTGGAAATAGGAGATAATTATCAAGACAAAGCTGATTTAACCGCTAGAAATCTTGAGACCCTGCTAGAGCCAATCGTATTGGTGCTCATAGCGGTTTGCGTATTATTTATAGCCATGGCCGTTTTCTTGCCGCTTTACAGCATGGTTGGCCAATTTAATTCCAGCGGTTCATAACTAAATAAAAATGAATCACATTCACATCTACACAAAAAAGCCGCAAGCTGGATTTAGTTTGATGGAAATGCTTTTAGTGGTGGCTATTCTTGCAATAATTACTGTCATTTGCGTACCAATATATGCTTCACTACAAAATACTAATGGATTAAATATCGCGACAAATACCTTAGTCCAGGACCTTTATCAAGCCCAACTACTAAGCCGCAACGAAACTTATAATAGCGCTTGGGGAGTTGCAATTAGCGGCCCAAACCAGACGATTACTTTATATGCCGGGACAAGTTACGCCTCGCGCAATACTGCCTATGATACTGTTTTTTCATTTCAGACCACTTCAACAGTCAGTGGTCTAAGTGAGATAGATTTTTCGAAGTTTTATGGTTTACCCCAAAGTACCGGCTCCATTACATTAAAAAGCGGCAATACAACTAATACCGTAACGATTAATTCGGAAGGCATGGTGGATTATTAAAGATGCTGGCTAAATTAAAAATTATCAAAAACATGGAAGGAATATTACTGATTGAAATTATCTTGGCGATAGCGTTATTTGGAATGCTGACCCTGGTTGTTATGTCCGCATTTATCTATAGCCGCGATAGTACAGCCGCGGCCGGAGACACAAATCGCGCTTCGGAAATTGCCAATGCCAGCATTCAGGCAGTGAATAATATTTCCCAGAGTTCCTATACTAACTTGGCTAACTATACCAACGGAACAAAATATTATTTAAACACATCATCGGTGCAATGGTCGCTGTCCACAACGACAGCAACCGTGAATTCAATCTATACGCCTTCAGTTATTTTTGCGGCTGGTCCGAATAGTACGACTCGGCAAGCGACAGTTACAGTCACATGGCCCGAAAATCTACAAAGAACCGGTACTGTAACTGCTGTGACATATCTTTCTAACTGGCAGGCGACAACTACTAATCCAGTCCAAACTAAAACCGGATTGCTGGTATATGCCAATGGTGGAACGACTACAGAGCTGATCGATTACCGCTTATTGCAATCAACTGGAACATGGACTAATCCACAGCCGCTACCGATAGTTGACCCTAAGACAGATAACGAAGTGGCGCGGTCAGTAAAGCTTTATCCCGCCCAGTCCGGAACCGTAAAAGTTGTTATGGCCCGTTATTACGATGGAACTAACCAATATCTATACGGAATTGTGTGGAACGGAACAGCCTGGGGGAATGTTCATGAATTAACCCAATGGGCGGGGAGCGATGGTCTGGATAGTGGTAATTTCAGCGGTACTTATATGGCAAATGGCACCTTTATTGCTGTCTATAACGATGACACCAACATTCCGAAATATGCTACTTGGAACGGGACAACTTGGAGTGCCCAGGGTAGTCTACCGGCGATTAGCTCTGACAGGAGTGACTATCCAACGTCTATGATCGTTCAAGCTCGTCCAGGAGCCAATGAAGCTATGGTTGCGATACTGGGGAATGACTATGAAACTGTTACTAGTTTTTATAACGGGACTAGCTGGGCAGCAATAACCACCCAAGCTAGCAATGGTACAAATGATGGCAGTAAAATGGTTGACTTTGCCTGGAGTCCGGAAAATACACTTCAAGGTGCTGTTGTGTTTTCACAAAGTAGTAATGACTTAGGCTTGCACTTCCGGATCTTTACTGACAACGGCAAAGGTTCGGGTACTTGGGGGAATGAAATATCAACGACTAACCAACCATCTGGATCAATCCCAATTTCGATTGATATTGCTGCTCAGCCGACTGGTAGTGAAATTTGGACAGCTTGTGATAAAGATTACGAAAATCAACAGCATATATATTGCTATACGCTGACTCCAACCACTGTTAGCAACCCAACTAATCAATTGATAACAACCAGTTCATCGAATGGTGGCCAACAAAGTTTTGATTTATGTTTTGGCTTACTCAGCGGTACCACTGGTTTAAATTCTTATGCTGACAGTACCACAGCTGCTAAGTTAAAACGCTATAACAGCACTACAAACACCTGGGACTCCAGTCCTCTAATAGCTCCGGTTGCACAATCTGAAATTTATAAGACTCATATAATACCTGAGCCTGGATCTAATGATGCCATGGATCTGATGATCGATAGTGAGAATAACTTGTATTCCGTTATGTATAACAGCTCTAACAACACTTTCTATACAACACCGACAGACTTTGCTTGGACCATTCATAATGCTAACGGACCAAGCGTTGATGCTAAATGGTTTGACTTTGCGTGGGATCAATAAACATGAAACACATTAATCAATTAAAAAAATATAATAATCGCGGCTTCACGTTAATTGAAATATTGATTTATATAACTCTTTTCTCGCTAATTATTGGAGCGATAGTGGGTCTAGCGATTTTGGCGACTTCACAGCGTCAAAGAAATCAAGTTGTAAATATAGTTAATTTACAGGGTGAGTCAGTTATCAGCTTGATAAACCAAAACATTGATAACTCCACTAGTATTACTAGTCCAACTCTGGGAAATAGTGCGTCAACTTTAACTCTTGCCATGCCAACTAATGCCGCTAACCCAACAGTTTTTAGTAGTTACAATGATGGGACTACAACTCATCTCGAAATTAGCCAGGGCAGTCCAGCGGTAAGTACTTATCTAACCAATTCTCACGTTATTTTATCTAATTTAAATTTCAGCAATAAAGGTTTGAGCAGTGCGCCAGGATCGATTTTATATAGTTTTACATTAACCTATAAAACCAGTTCGATATTACAGGAGTTTAATTTCCAAAAAAACTTTTACGGAGCCGCAACCTTATTATGAAAAGACAACTCCTTAATAACTCAAATGGTTATATTGTTTTAATAACTGTCCTAATATTGGGTGTCATAGTTAGCACTATCGCGGCTTTTTTGCTATTGGCCGGCGCTAGTGCCAGCGTAACCAGTAAAGCAGTTGAAGCTGGCATTGAATCAAAAGCCGCGGCCATAGGTTGTGCCGAACTGGCATTGGACGCCATAGAGGCTGCTCCAACATTGACAACACCAAGCAACGGGTCATCAACCTTAAATGCTACGACCGGCGAGGCTTGCACTTATGCAATTAGTGGTACAACTCCCAGTTATACTATTTTAAGTACAGGCACCGTTACCATGAACGGAAATATTTATTATTATCACATGACAATAATAACTTCACAAACTACTCCATCTGTCACTGTATCAAGTTGGCAAGATACGCCATAGTAATTTATAATCAAAGAGTAAGCGCCAATGGCTGAATATAAAATATCCCAAAAAAACAATGTCTCAAAACCAGGGGCTCTAAAGAATTTTTGGACTCCTCAACGGCAACAACAAGTTCTGCGGAAAAAAACCGTAGTAACTACTATTATTTTGGTAGGGACGGTCGTTGTATTGGGTGGAATTCTTGCGGCGATGAAAATTCGCAGTAACGCACCGATTTATTTACATAGCACGGCGCCAATTGTACAAGGACTACAACTAAAACAATCTACGGCAAAGCATAATATCTATGCCATCGATCCGAGTACTTTTAATAGTGTAACCAGTGCTATTACAAATAAGAATACTACTGTATTAAATAGTCTTTATGCTTCTCAAGTTCATATCATTATATTTGGAACATTAACCAATGAAATACTAGATAATAGCAAGGTAGCTGCCGTTATAGCTAACAGTATAAGCGACGCTCAAAGCCCATGGAATTTCCATGTCCCAGCTTCTGAACTAGCCGGTTGGCAAACTGGGCCAGATGGTCAATATTTTGATGGTATTGACGAAGTCGGCATATCAAGCAATGGCATAGTAATCAGCATTGGCTTTAATACTGACGGCCAGATAGATACAGTATTTGTTGCGCCAAGTGATGTCCTTGATGCAACTACTTCGCCGACAGAAACTAACACAAATACTCCGCCAAACGAAGAGACGCCTTTGCCGATCACTTCCGTCAACGCAGCAGATTGACTAATCTGTTATTTAAGCTAATTAATTCTAAGTTCTAAACAGTACATAAGATAACACTTGCATTGTGCTTATGCTGGGTAGTATGATGTTTTTATTAATAGTAGTAACAACAAGGAAATCAAATGATCAATACTTTAAAAGGTAAGATAAAAGAGCAGAAAGGCTTCACTTTGATTGAAGTCCTGCTGGTGGTGGCAATTATCGCGATTTTGGCAGGTATTGTCATCCTTGCAGTTAATCCAGGTAAACAGCTTGGAAATACACGTAACTCCGAGCGTAGAGCGGACGTTAACACTATTCTCAATGCGGTTTATCAGTACAGCATTGATAATCAGGGTAATTTGCCTAGT
>Ga0182027_10008489_pt1 | contig 14942 bp, 4 predicted proteins | sample 712E1DmetaG_FD_121300 | JGI IMG/M metagenome (GOLD analysis project Ga0182027, IMG submission 121300) | Permafrost microbial communities from Stordalen Mire, Sweden - 712E1D metaG (Illumina Assembly) | ecosystem: Environmental > Terrestrial > Soil > Wetlands > Permafrost | place: Sweden... | reverse complement strand
TTGGTCACCGCACCGATAAAGGCCGCATAAAAATCCACACTCCCACCCAAAAAGGCAAAAATGTTGGTGATCGGCCCAAACTCGCTGGTCCCGGTGTCTTGCGTAAGGGCCGGCGGAAACAGCCACAGCACGGTGATGGGCACCGACGCGCTGGTATTGTTAGTCTTGGTGGACTCATAGACATGGGATTGATCATCCACCACCACGAACAGGTAATGTGTCCCCGCCGACATTTGCGGCAATGTCACCGAGTTGGTCCAGGCGTAGCTGCCGCCCGCCGCCACGGTGGTATTGTTGACATCCACCTCCGTCAACAGGGTGGCGTTGGTATCGAACACCGGACTACTGCTGAAATAGATTCCGTCCTCCCACCAATTCCACAAGCCCGAGGCGCTGCCACTCCCCTGGTTGGTCACCACGCACGCCACCGACACTGGCTGGCCTGCTACTCCCGTTGCCGGCGCGCTCACACTCACCGGCGCCAGATCGGGCACCGTCAAGGTGATGGACACCGCCGCACTGGTGTTGTTGGTCTTGGTGGACTCAGAAATCAGATACCCATAGGCGGGATCATCCACCAGGACGAACAAGTAATACGTCCCCGCCGGCACTTGCGGCAATGTCGCCGAGTTGGTCCACGTGTAACTGCCCCCCACCACCACGGAGTGGCTTTTCCCCGCATAGCCCACTGGCGTCGCGTTGGTGTCGAACACCGGACTGCTGCTGAAATAGATTCCATCATACCACCAGCCTGACGCACTCCCCAATCCCTGGTTGGTCACCACGCACGCCACCGACACTGGCTGGCCCGCTACTCCCACTGCCGGTGCGCTCACACTCACCGGCGCCAGATCGGGCACGGCGAGGGCGACCGGAATTGCTTTAACATTGTTGACTTCATTCGACTCCACAATGTAATCATTGTCATCGAGATGCAAAATCAGGTAGTAGTTGCCAGCAGGCCACTGCGGAAAAGTCACCGTATTCATTGCAGAATAGGTTGTTCCCGTTGGAAGAACCTGACTCACACTGAAGCTGCCGATCCTTGTCGCGCTTGCATTCAGGATCGAATTGGTGGACAAGTAAACCGCATCGTTCCACTGTCCGTTAATCTCTACCGCCCCCGCGTTCGTCGCTGAATATATCACCTGACCGCTTTGACCGGCAACGGCGTTGCCCGGCAAAGCAAAGCTCCCCGGAATCAAATCAGGCAATTTCCCGTTCAGAGAGATTGAGATTACATTGTTGTTCTCGTTGATCTCGGCAATCTGGTTATTCCCGTCCGACTTAAGAATCAAATAGGAGTTCTGTCCCGCCCCGCTGGGGATTGTGACAAGGTTGGTTCGGCTGTAACCGCCACCGGCCGGCAGGCTCTGGTTCTCATAAAAAGTCGCAACCGGAATGGCTGAGGAATTCAGCACCGGGTTTGTGGATACATAGAAAACGTCGGCCCACTGCCACAGGCCGCTCACTGATACCGTGCCCAGGTTGGTGATGGCATACCGCACCGACAAATGGCGATACGAGGTGGCTGAATCAACGCTCAGATTTATGGGCGCCAAATCCACAATATTACTCCCTAAAAGACTGATGAAGTTAGTTTTGGTCACGGTTCCAATTCCTGCATGCGCGGTGCCCACAGTCAGCGTGACGGTGTAATTTCCGCCGGCTGTAAACGTGTACGTCGGATTCTGGAGCGTGGAGTCAACCATACCGTCGTTGTTGAAATCCCATGACCAGGACACAATGGTATCGTCACTGCACGAAGACTGGTCGTAGAAGCTGACGGTCAATGGCGCTGACCCGCTGGTGGCGCTCTCGGTAAAGTCCGCAACGGGAGGCTGGTAGGTTGTTGTGAAGCTCCAGGTTGCGCTTGTGCTTTGGGCGTTGTGGTTGTCCCGCGCGACCACGTACCAATAATACGTTGTTCGAGGCAGCAGTTGGCCGGGCGACCAGGTTGTGGCCGAGCCGCTGAGAGCCAGCGGTGGATTGGGCGACGCCCCAAAATAGACATAATACACCACAACGTCGCCGGGATTCGGATCACTGGCGGAAGTCCAACTGAGAGTTGGCATCAGCGTCACGTTTGTGGCTCCGTCCGGAATGCCGGGATTGGTGACCGCCGCCGGGGGTTGGTTGGATGGCGCGCCCGACAGGGTAGTGGTTTGCATTAGACGGTTGCCCAACGCGTCATAGACATAGTCCACAACTGTGCCGTCACCATAAACCACTTGCGTCAAACGCTGCATCGTGTCGTAGTTGTATTGGAGCGACTCGGCCCGAGAAGCTACCGGAAGAAAGAGCACTGTAGCCAGAGTAGCCACCAAAGCCACCAGTGCACCCGGCTTCGAATTGTTCTTGTCAAGTATCATGCATTGCCTTTCTCAACCAACATCAGGAAAATGGCAGGAAACAGGACCTTTCCGAACGAAAGATGAGACATTGTGAATGAAAAGATTGGTAAATCTCTGCTGATTCGTCAGCAGATTGCAGTTTGTGGATTCGTTCTTCACAACATCCTATGAATAAGGCTGATTTAATGGAGTAATGGAGGCACAATGTGAATAGGATTTCCTGGAGGGTTGCCATGATCACAGTCTTCCTGGCATTGCGCCTGGGCTCCGCCATTAGACCCATATATCAGATCGCAGCAGCTAAGGCATCTGTACCACCAAGGACTTCCTGGGCCACGTGGAGACGGTGGACTGCTTGCTAGACCGCTGCAAGGTGAAGGTGGCGGATGTGGTGCTGGGCACTGGCTAGGCGGTTGCGGTGGGGGCGGTGGCGGTGGTATATTCGGAGGAAGAACCGGAGGGAAGAATTGTTTTCCATATGGATCAACTCTATTGATGGGATTATTTGCAACGAAGTCGTAGAGATTCATTCCACCGCGCTCTTCCAACGGGTCCCTATTCAACCACCTTCCCACACCAGGGGAATAGAACCGATAACCAAAGTAGGACAGCCCAGTTCTTTCGTCGTACGGTTTAGTTGAGAATCTAAAAGGCTGACCGAGCTGGCCGCTAGTTGATTGCAGGTTCCCAAAGGCGTCGTAAGCGTAACCAACTGCTGCGGCTTGTGTGCCTTTGATCAACGCCACGACGTTGCCCTTGCCATCGTAGAGAAAGGAGTAGTCCTGGCCGTTCTGCTTGAGGTTCAGGAGTCCACCGATGCCACCGCCCATGTTGAGACCCCAGGCGTACCCTCGGCTGACAGTGTTGGTACCACTGCGTTCTTGCAGTGGCAAATAGCCCGCTCTGACAAAGCGCGTATCATTAGACAGAACACCGTTTTGGTACTCTTTCACTTCAGCCAGAAACCAATTAGCCCTGTACAGATATTGGTTGCTGCAAGTGATTCCGCTGCCATTGGTGTAAACAAGAGACTTGAGCCGATTTGCGGCGTCGTAGGCTGCAGTGAAGACGTAGCCCCCAAGCGTATATCCCCGAACCATGTTCCCATCGTCATCGTAGGCGAACACTTGGCTGGGCGACGCAGACGCCAGCAATTGGTTCAGCCGGTTGTAATTGTAAGTGACGAGTTGATTTGTTGAGAAAGTGAAGGTGAGTCCATTGGAAATGGTTTCGCTGTCGCGCAGGTCTTGGGCGTTGTAGGTGTAGTCGAATTGGTTGATGATCTCGCCGGTGGACTTCTTATTGGAAATCTCCGTCAGGCGATCCAGGCCATCGTAATCATAGGTCGTATAGCTCCCGTTGGGACGGCGCAGGCTTTGCACTAGCGGATTGACGCCGGAATATGTGTAATTATAAACGCTGCCAACAACATTGACTGTTGTCAACCGGTTCCACGGGTCATAACTGTAGCCAACCGGTTGCCCAAGCTGGGCTACTAAATTTGTAAGTCTCCCCACTGCGTCATAGGTGTATGCGATCGTATCATTCGGCCACGAGCCATCACGGCTGAGGAGCCGGGAATCGGTGTCGTAGGCGAAGCCGTTGGTGCCGGTGGCATCCACTTGCTGGACGAGGCGGCTGAAGCTGTCCAAGGTATTGGTGACTCCGGGCGTGCCGTCCGAATATGAGACTGTCACCAAGTTGTAGTCAGCATCGTACGCATAGGTGGTGACGATGCCCCGGGCGTTGGTGAGCGTGGTCAGCAAGCCATCCTGGTCATAGCCGAAGGAGAGACCCTTCCCGTCGGCGTAGGTCTTGTTAATCAGCCGATTATCGAGGTCGTAGGCAAAGGTCGTGCCGTTGCCGTTTGGGTCAATCAATTGGGTGCGGTTGCCGTTGGCATCATAGCCCAATTGGGTAACTCCGCTTTCAGGGTTGACGACTTGCGTGAGGCGCTTCATGGCGTCATGCGTGAAGAACGTGGTCCGCCCGCCTCGGTCGGTCACGCTGTCAAGAATGAAGGGGCAACAGGTCGAGTACACGTAGCTCTTGAACCGTCCATCCGGGTAAGTAACTTGAATGACCTGGTTCAGGTTATTGTAGTCATTGGTGACGGTGAGGCCGGTAGTGTCGGTGCGCGTTCTCACGCGACCAACCGCGTCATCGGTGAAACCCTCAAGCGTCTGCCCGTTCCTTGCCACGGATGCGAGTTGATTGCTGGCATTGTAGCTGTAGGCGTTTGTGAGCTCCAGGGCGTCAACCATGGAGACAATTTGTCCGTAGCTGTTGTAGGCAACTGTCGTGGTGTTGGTCATTCGGTCGGTGAAGGAAACGGGGGCATGCTGGCCGTTGTAAGCCAGGAGGATTTGGCCCAAGCCGTTGGAGATGGACAGGATGTCCACGCCGTTGGTGGCGTAGGTGTAAATGGTGGGTGTGCCTTTGGCGTCAGTGACGGAGATGACCCGGCCCATCGAGTTGTAGGTGTAATACCAGATGTGGCCCTGGCTGTCGGTGACGCTAGTGCGATCTCCGGTAGCCGTGTCGTAACCGTATTGGACGTAATCGCCTTGAGGATACAGAATCTCGGCGATCTTCCCATACTGCCCAGAATCCACGTAAGTTGGCAGGTAGCGCGTCTTGGGCGCCCGGGAACGATAGTTGTTGACCTGCTGACTCTGCCACGGGATGTAGTCGCGTGGACTGACATACCAGGTGTAGCCGCGGCACCCCCCATAGCCATCAATGTCGCAGCCTCCGTAATAAAAAAATTCTTCCAGGCCGCCCAGCGCGTTCGTGACGGTGATTCGATAATTCTCATACATGTTAGGATCCCCGGGCGGTGGATAATTGTCGCTATTATTTCCCGGCGGGCCTGGGAGTTCGGTCCAGAAGCGGGTTGTCCCGCGCTCATCGCCGATGCTCGTGACGAAGATGTTAGTGTCGTAGCTCAGGGTGGACCAGTAACCGCCCATGTCCGTGATTTGAATGAGATTGTTGTTAGTATCGTATTGGAAAGAGGCGTTGCGCCCGAACGGGTCCGCGACGTTTGTCACCAACCCACTGGCGTTGTAGTTGACTGTGCAGACCTTTCCCTGGGCGTCCGTAATGCTCGCCAAATTCACATTCGTGTCATAACCGAGCGCCAACGTCTGCCCATAGGCATCACGAATCGCCGTCAAAAATGGTTGTTGTGAGCTTGTGCCGGGCGGAATCTGATAAACATAAACGGTGCCATCAGCGAATTGCAGTTCAAAATGGTTTGGAGCAATTTGTGTCAGGGTGTTATACACCCGGAAGGGTGGTGTATAGCCGCCGGCGCCGTTCGGAGAGAAAACATCCTGCCTTCCATCGGGCATGAAGAGGGTGATTGTGCCCGACGTATCCTTGATCAAATAGCTCCCATAGTTGAACATCCACTTGTTCCCGAAAGGTTCGTGATTGGCGATGGCGGATTGGGAGTTGTAGCTGAGGGTGATTCGCACCGGAGGGCCAATGGGCGGGTCGTACCACATTGGCGTGTCGGTGACAAAAAAATTCATACTGATGACATTGACCTGCCAGACAGGAGCACCGCAGCCTGGTCCAGGTCCCGGTGCGCCATTATCGCCGGGGTCACCAGTGTTATCCTGCGCTCTTGGCGCGCCGCAGCAGCCGCCTATCGCTTCTTCCATTTCACTGATCTCCAACTTGCGCCCGGGAAGGTGTTTGCCCTTTGAAAATACCAACACATTCCCGCTCCACTGTGCGGCCAGTTGGTCCATGGTCTGGTGAAATCGCCGGCCGGACTGTGAGTCGAACAACTCGAGCTGGTCGCCTTGCAGATTGTCCAGGACCCAATAGTGTCCCTTGTCACCGGAATTCCCCTCACGGATGTGCACAACAGCAGGTAATGGAAGTTGAGCCAGATCGGTTGCAGAGACTTGAAGCGCGGTGATCTCGTAGCCTTGGTCTATCGCCAGCTTGACGAGGTCACTGAGGCTGTGGCCGCGCATGGTCTTGGGGAATTGTTTCCGCACCTGCGTGGCTGCAGCGGCATGCCCTTCCTTAGCCAAAACATAGGCCAAAGCATCAGCGCCGCAGTTCAGCAAGGTTTCTCGGGCCGCGGTAAATCTGGAGAGCCGTTGAAGCCAGTGCGCGGCATAAGTCCTATGTCGCCAATCCGGGCTTTCACGCTCCAGATCAAGAAACACGCTGCGTGCTGCGTCCAGGTTATTCTGCTCCACCTTGACCAACGCCAAACGCTCGCGAGCCTTGTTCAGCAACATCCTTGCCCCGAGATTGTCCTGGCCCTGGTTATCGGCGATGATCTTTTGGAAGAGGGCTTCAGCTTCGGTGTAACGACCGTTGTAAGTGGCATCACAGCCGATGTGCAGGGAGGCTTCCGCCGCCCACGGGCTATCCGGAAAGTCCTTCAAGTACTGCCGGAACATTCCCACTGCTTCAGAATACTCGTGCTGGTTCCATTTCTCGATGGCCCTGCCGAAGTCCCAGCGCGCGGCTTCGTCACGGTGCCGGTCTTTCAGTTCGTGTGTGGGGAAAAGCTTGCCGCCCAGTTGACCTGCGGCCATCAATTGTTCGGTCGTCGGCGCGCGAGATAAATCCAACCCCTTGAGAGAGCGTGAAAGTGGCGGGTCAAGCTGCTTCAAGCCTTGTGAGTCATTATGCTCGGCACGAGCCCATCGGCGAGAACCGCTGTCGAGAGACACGCCACCAGGCAACCGGCAAGGAGAACGCGCGCTAGGCGAAGAACGATATTTGAATGGGACACCCGGCTGGTGCTTGTCGCCGGGAGGGGGCAAGATTGAAATATAAAGTTTCTCCCTGAGGGAAGCTGGGGCGGAACAACTGTGTCTCCGCTTCGATTTGTCAACGACCTAAAATATTGCTTCGTTCGCACCCTTCTGAATTCGCCGAAAACTGGGCGATTCAGTTTGTTACCAAGCCATCTACTCCGATGATGGCGGATTGTAAAGCTGATTTTTTTGGAATACAAGCCCAAAAGCAGGAAATTGCAAGGCAGGCACCGCTGGAACACCATCGCGCACGCCACAGCAATGATTCCTCCGGCACTGAACTGCCCGGCAATTGTTACAAAGGCTTTGTTTTCCATATATTGGCATTCGTCTTCATAGTCGTTTCCAACGGCTTCGGCTTAAGGGCCGGGGAACCGCAAGCGATAGAAGCCGTTGGTTCCGGTCATCTCCAGCGGCATCAGGTATTGGTCGCCAATCTGGAATGGAGCATAGGGGATTGTTACCCACGTGGCCGGCGAGAGGCTGTCCGAAGTCTCCAATACGAAGCCCGAATATCCGACCGGCCATAGGAACAAGGCAATGCTGCCGGAATGCAACATCTCCAGACTTGGCAGGTTGATGACATTTATGGGATTGGCGAGGCCGAAGTGCCCCAGCCCGTCGTCAGCCTGCAACACCAGGTTTGAAATCGTTTGGGGAATCATAACCGCGCCAGTCCATACGCCTTGGACAAAGTTGCCGGAAACCGATGGGGCGACGGCAACGCCGTTGGTGGTTCCCAAAATGGCGGTGCCGGTGAAATTGGTAAAGATGCCGTTGGTCAAGTCTTGCGCCCGGATTGTGACGGCAAATGGCGTATTGACGAACCGCGGCGACGGGATGGAATCCCAGGCGAAATGATCCAATGCCGAGCCTGTCTCGAACGGCACGGCGTTCTGATAGATTGAGATTGTGTTGTCATACTGGTTGCAGAAAATGATGTCCGGCCGGCCATCGCCGTCCAAATCGCCAATCGCAACACCCCAAGCGTTGTCACCCGTCGAAAAATCCACACTGCTGGCGAATGAACTGTTCGTGAAACTGCCCGGCGTGCTCACGTTGCGAAAGATTGAAAGCAGGCTGTCCTGTTCGGTGACCACCGCGAGGTCCGGTTTGCCGTCGCCGTCCAAATCAGCAATGGCTGGCGTGTGTCCCATCCCACCAAGCGGGAAATCAATCTCGGGAGCGAACGAATTCGTGGTCAGGCTGCCGACAATGCTGATGTTGCGAAACACGGAGACGGTTTGGGAAAGGTAGAAGGTCACGGTCAGGTCCGGTTTACCATCGCCGTCCAGATCACCGATGGCCACCTGAAGCGGATAACTTAAGACCGCGATATCAACTTTGGCAGCAAAAGAATTGGCGGTGATGCTGCCTGGCATGCTGATGTTTCGGAGCAAGGACACGGTGTCGTTTCCGCTATTAACCGTCACGACATCTGGCTTGCCGTCTCCATCCAAATCTCCAATGGCCACACTTTCCGGACCATCGCCCGCAGCAAAATCAACTCTGGCGGCAAATGCAATGTTTCCAATCGTGCTGATATTCTGGAAAATCGAAATGGTATTATCGCCGGAATTGGCCGTCACAATCTCCGGCCTGCCGTCTCCATTCAAATCCTGCACCGCCACCCCGCGCATGGCATTCCCGGCCGGAATATCCATTCGGGCCGCAAAGGAGTTGGTCGTGATGCTCCCCGGCGAACTGATGTTTCTGAAAATGGAAACGACATTGTTGTCCGCATTGATCGCTATGATGTCGAGTCTGCCATCCCCATCCAAGTCCGCCACCGCGAGTGTATATGGGTCGCAATAAGTTCCTCCTATCCCCATTGGCAGATCAACCCGCGGTGCAAAAGAACCCGCTGTCAGCGAACCGTTCGTGCTGATATTTTGATAGATGGAAATTTCGCCGGCATAGGAATCCGCAATGATTAAATCCGGCTTGCCGTCGCCATCCAAATCCGCAATCACAACCCGGCCCGGTCCGTCTCCGGTTTCCAAATCCAGGCGCGGAGCAAAAGAATTGACGGTGATGCCTGAGCCATCGCCGGAGAACGTTGGCAAGAACGGCAGATTTGCGCAAGCGGTCAATCCATTCACCGTCTCTGTGATCGGCGCATACGTTGCCCCCGCCGGCACCGTCACCACCATGTTCGTCTCGCTGGCAGCAGTCACGGCTGCCTGAACCGCCCCAAAATAAACAATGTTGTTCGAGAGCACCGGGCTGAAGTTGGTTCCGCTGACCGTCACGCTGGCGCCATTGCTTCCCAAAACAGGATTAAACCCAAAGATGACGGGCACCTCTGGCGGTGGAGTCACCGTCAGGAAGGCGTTGGAACTGAGGATGGAACCATAGGCATTGGTCACCAGCACTGTGTAGTTGCCTGCTTGACTGACTTGGACATTGGTCAGTGTCAGCGTGGTGTTGGTTGCTTCGGCGATGTTCGTCCCGTTGAAACTCCATTGATAACTCAATGGCAGGGTGCCACTGGCCGTAACGCTAAAAGTCACATTGCCGCCCTCTGTCATTGTTTGATTTGTGGGCTGGGTTGTAATCAGTGGTGGTGTCAAAAATGCCAGATGCAAAACGAGATTGCCAACATGCGCGCTGTATCCTCCAGCCAGAATGTAATAAGTCACGCCGGCCGCAACCGGGAGGGTGATTTGGGAGGTGACACCATCGGTGTCGTCGTTGCAGTCCGCTTCGGTCAACGAGCCGCAGGAACCGGTATAAACGGCCAGTCCGGTGTCGAAATCACTCCCAAAGGTGTCCACGATCATCAAACCGCCGGCAGGAGGTGTGAATTGATACCAGACGCCGTTGCCAAAGTCGGTGATGCAGTCGGGAACCGGATCTCCCATCGAGGTGGCTTTTGTCGTGGACTGGGTGTTGGTGTAAGCGGCGCCGGAAATGGTGATGGCGCCGCTGCAAAGATCGTTGGCCATCGTTTCAATGACCTTCAGCACCGCATTGGAACTGAGGGCGGTTCCGCAAGCGTTGGAGACCAGGCAACTGAACTTGCTGCCGGAATCGGACAATTGCACGTTGCTCAACGTGTAATTTGTTCCGTTGGCACCGGGGATGGGCGTGCTGTTTCGCAGCCAGAAGTAACTCAGGGGCTCGGTTCCATTGGCGGTTACACTGAAGGTCGCCGCGCCATCCACCGGCACCGTCTGGTTGGCCGGCTGGGAAAGGATGCCCGGAGCGACTTGAACACATTTGCCTGAGCTGCCAGCGTTATAGATGGCTTGAATTTCACTTTGGCTGAGGGCGCGCGAGTAGAGCGAAATTTCGTCAAGGTTGCCATTGAATGGACAATAGTCCCAACAAGGCGTTCCCACGTTTCCAATACCGATGGTAGGCTCCAGTGACGGAATTAGGGGGCCAAACGGGCGCACGGAAGTGTTTGTCTGGGCTGCCAGAACGCCGTTGGTGTAAATGCTCATGGTGCCGGTATTGCCATCCAGCGTCGCTGCGACATGACACCACTGGTTGTTTGCCAGCGGAGTAGAAGTATTGACTGCGGCCGCATTGTTCGCTGCATCTTGAATGTAGAAGGCGAGTGTGTTGTCTCCATTCATTTGGAACCAGTAAGGGTCATACCCTGAGCGACAATCTCCGCGCCATAAGATTACGCCGCTGTAGCCACCAGCACCAGCCGGATTAATCCAGGCTTCAATGGATAACGAATTGGTCAGTTCAAATACTGGCTGGTCTGGAACTGAAATCTGACTGTGAGGAGAACTGAAGTAACCATAAAACACAAATGCCTGGCCAACCACGCCGTTAGTAAAACCGACATTCTGAAGTGTGCCGTTATTGCCGTTACCGGAGCTGTCATTGGCATTACCCTCAGCTTGCCACCAACCCACCAACCCTGAAGGCATAGGATCGCAAGGAGTGGAGGACAGGCATTTCAGGCCAAGCGAGAAATCCCCCCCGCCGGCCGAGATGGCCGTAAAACCAGTATTGGGCGGCGGAACATTGCATTCACCATACGCGTTGTATCCCCAAGCCACAATCGAGCCGTCGTTTTTCAAGCCAAGCGAGTGAGACCAGCCAGCCGCGATGGCGGTAAAATTCGTATTCGGGTTCGGCACATCGCATTGGCCACTATAATCCCCCCAATAGTCCATGTTATTTCCCCAAGCCACAATCGAGCCATCGGCTTTCAGGCCAAGCGAGTGGTCCCAGCCGGCCGCGATGGCCACAAAACCCGTATTGGGCGCCGGCACATCGCATTCACCCCAAGTGTCGTCTCCCCAAGCCACAATCGAGCCGTCGGTTTTCAGGCCAAGCGAATGATACCCGCCAGCCGCAATGGCCGTAAAATTAGTATTGGGCGATGGCACATCGCATTCACCCGAATAATCATCTCCCCAAGCCACAATCGAGCCGTCGGTTTTCAGGCCAAGCATGTTTCCGTTGCCAGCCGCAATGGCCAAAAAATTCGTATTGGGCGGCGGCACAGTCAGTCGAGGGTCTCCGTTAATGCTGAATCCCCAGGCCACAATCGAGCCGTCACTTTTCAGGCCAAGCGACATATAATTGCCAGCTGCGACAGCCATAAAATTCGTATTGGGCGACGGCACATTGCATTCACCCCAGGTGTTGTCTCCCCAGGCCACAATAGAGCCGTCGGTTTTCAGGCCAAGCCACTGTTGCGAGCCTGCCGCGATGGCCATAAAACCCGTATTGGGCGACGGCACATTGCATTCACCTTGATTATTCTGTCCCCAGGCCACAATTTCGCCGGCACATACCGGCATGGGAACAACAGAGATCGTCACCGAAAACGAACCGCTGTTGTCCCAGAATACCGAAGGATCGTCGTTGAAGCCCAAGAAGAGCTCACCGCTGTTGGAAATCAGTTCGCCATAGGAAGTCCCTACGAACCCCGGACCATTCCCTGGTATTCCTTCAGGAACTGGTGTGCCGGTTCCGATATCGGTAGTGCCTCCAATCTTTCCAATGAGGCTGTGGCAAACGGTGTTCGACAGCATCATATCAGAAAGGAATTGTTGTCCTGTATTATCTCCGCCGTTAGCATCGCACACTTGTTCTGCCGAGTAGCTATAATGCACGGTACCTGACGCGGTGATGTCGAGCTGGGAGCCGGCCGCAATGTTAATGCCGGTGTCAGTCCATGGCACTGTACACGGCACGTCAATTGTGTAAACGTTCGTAACAGGCGCCGCCTCTGCGCTCCGTAATAACACGAGCGAAAAAAGAATTATGGCTGGCCCGAACCATGAGAATGCGCGAGAGATTATCCGGGGGTTCTTGACTGCTAAATGTATGTTTTTCATAGTTTTAATCTTCCTCATCTTGTGGGTTAAATTGTCCATCTGTAAACTTGGGCGCTTGACGTCTTTATACCTTGACCGCTGGTTGAGTGACTTTGCTCTGCGAGGCGAAGAAGGATTTTGGGACGCAAAACTCGGCTGGTGCTTGTCGCCGGGAGGGGGCGAGATTGAAATATATAGTTTCTCCCTGAGGGAAGCTGGGGCGGAACAACTGTGTCTCCGCTTCGATTTGTCAACAACCTAAATTTTTGCTCTGTTCGCACCCTTCTGAATTCGCCGAAAACTGGGCGATTCAGTTTGTTACCAGAGTAACTACTCCGATGATGGCGGATCGTAAGCTGAGTTTTTTGGAATGCAAGCCCAAAAGCAGGAAACTGCAATTGAAATGCACTCCATAATGTCTCCGTGACATTCAGGCTCGCGCGGTGTTAGGTGTCATGGTTTCGTAAGAAGCTTCTGACATCGGCGAATCCGCAAGATTATGCTGATGATTATCCAAATAAAAAATCCAACAAAAAACAGCGACGACCACGATGATACTTTGTCTTTACTTTCAGCCACAAGAACTCCCGCGCAAACGCAATATAACACCATGCAAGCAACGTAAAACCAGAACTCCGCCCAAAGCAATCGCAACCGTGCCAGTTCGGGATGTGCGTGTGTTTGGATATGGTGAATAATCCGCCGCCGGAAATAAATAGTGGCGAATGGCAGACCGACAACTACTGCGAGTAGAATCGGAACTATCATATTATGTGATGTGTTGAATGACGCCTAACAGTATTATTCACCCAAAATCAGCCCGGCTGGCTTGAAGCGGTTTTTCTCAAGGGTCATGGTAAAATCTTTGACCTGAACCCTGAGCCTGTCAACTTCATTTTCAAGGGATTACACCGGATTTTGGGCCGGAGGTTTTGTCCCGGCCAGGGCGCGGTCGCACCACGGGGAGATTTTCGCGGCGACACCGGCGACCAGCAACGCGGTGACGGCGCCGGTGAACACGTCCATCGTGTAATGCGCGCGCAGCGTCAGGACCGCCGCCACCTCGAACAGGGCGACGCCGAAGCCGAGAACACCCAGCCAGCGCCGACCCAAGCGCGCCAGTTCGACCGCGCCGAACACGGCGATGGCCGTGTGCCCGGAAAAGAAAAGGTCATTGGCCACGCCGTAGGTCACCACCAGCGAGGGGAAGCCGGGATTGCGCCAGATCATTTCCTCCGGTGGCGGCAGGGCGCAAAGCGCCTGGCAAATCTGCCGCAGAGCAAAGAGCATCAACAATCCGATGAACGGGCGGAAGGTCGGCCCGAAGATGGCGCGGCCCAGCAGAAAAAGCGCGAACAGGTCAATGAACGCCGAGCTGACGATGAGCAGGCCGTTTGCCGCGCGCGGGTGGTCGAGCAGATACTGGTACGCCGGCGCGGTCAGGACATGCAGTTCATCGCCGATGGCCTGCCCGGAGAGCGCCCGCTGGCCGATGATGGATTGAGTCCAAAACCAGGCGGCCAGTCCCAGCGCGACCAATAGGGCGCGAATCCACCACGGCGACGGAGCCATAGCTGGTGTCGGGTGAATTTCCTGTTTCGGGTTGTTCATGGTGAATCCTCCGCGAGGGGCGTCGTTTCCTTTCCGCTCCGTTCGAGCATTACTTCCATCTGCCAGCGGACTTTTTCCATTAACGGGTCCGGGCCGCCGCCGCGCTCGCGCGCCGGGCTGACGGGCAGCGCCTCGCCGACCTCGATGATGGCGTGGAGCGGCCGGTGGACGCGCACGCGGTCGGTCAGGTCTTCTTCAAAGCGCTCAACGGTTTCCAGCAGCCGCTCGGGCGTGGGCCGCGAGCGGATGTAATCCGGCGGATAACAGGAGAGCTGCTGGGCGACGTAGAGATTGGCCAGTTGACGCCAGCGGCGGGCGCGCTCGGCCTCGTCAATTTCACCGCTGACCAGGTCAGGCAGGATGGCCATGCGCAGTTTTTTCACCCGCGCCACGACGTCGCCATCCGCTTCGCCCTTGAGCCACTCCTTTTCCAGCGGTTGCAGGAGGCAGTTGATCAGGCGGTCGAGGCGCTCCGGCACTTCGCCGGGTTGCGGCCGGCCGAGGTATTCCAGTTCTTTCAGGCACAACAGCGCTTCGCCGACCCGGTTGATCCGTTCGCGCAGCCGGCATCCGGGCGGCGGACGCCACGAAAAACGCGTTTCAATTTCCTTCAGCACAGGCGTGAGCGCGGCGGCGAGGTCGCCGCGGAAAAGATAGCGGATGGCGACGGGGTGGACGACCACCTGTCCCGGCGGTTTGGCGGCGTCGCGTTGTTTGGCGGCGCTGTGGACGATGAAGGCCGTGCCTTCCATCAAATTGTTCAACCGGTCATTCGTGCGGGAGACGACGCCCTCGGGAAAGAGCAACAGCGGACGTTCAGCTGCGTTGAGAATCCCGATGGCGGTCTTCAAGGCTTCGCGGTCCATGCCTTCGCGGTAAACGCTGAAGGCGCC
>Ga0182027_10008488_pt1 | contig 14943 bp, 9 predicted proteins | sample 712E1DmetaG_FD_121300 | JGI IMG/M metagenome (GOLD analysis project Ga0182027, IMG submission 121300) | Permafrost microbial communities from Stordalen Mire, Sweden - 712E1D metaG (Illumina Assembly) | ecosystem: Environmental > Terrestrial > Soil > Wetlands > Permafrost | place: Sweden... | reverse complement strand
TGTTTCGCGCAGCAACACGGCGGGGATTCTGGCGATTTCCACGACGTTGTTTGGCCTGATGTATGTGCCGTGGCTGCTGAACTTCATCCAAAAAATCAATTTTTTCCCAGGCGTGGATGGCCGGTTTTACGTCCTTTACTTCATCATCGTGACGAAATTCAGCGACACCGGCGCGTATGCCGTCGGCTCGCTCATCGGACGGCACAAAATGATCCCGCGCATCAGCCCCGGCAAAACCTGGGAGGGCTTCGGCGGCGCGATTTTCTTTTCAACCGCGGCGAGCCTCGTCTTTGCTCATTATCTCGGCGACAAAATGGCAGGCATGCACTGTCGGCACGCGTTGGTGCTGGGGGTTTTGCTGGGTTCGACGGCGGTCATCGGTGATTTGATTGAATCGCTTTTCAAACGCGAGGCGGGCGTGAAAGATTCCGGCGGACTGTTTCCCGGCATTGGCGGCATCCTCGACTTGCTGGACAGTTTATTGTTCAATGCGCCCATCATGTATCTTTATTTGAGGCACATCCTGACCCATCCATGACAAAAGAACGCAGCGAAATTATGAGGCACCCTGAAACAGGGGTGTTGGATTCCAATGCTCCATTACTCCATTACTCCATTCCTTCGATGAAAAACGTCGTTTTACTCGGTTCAACCGGCTCCATCGGCACCAGCACCGTCAAGGTGGCGGAAGATTTGCCGCATCACATCCGCCTCGTCGGCCTGGCCGCCGGTGACAATGCCGATTTGTTGCTCAAACAAACCCAAAAACACCACCCCGAAGCCATTTCAATCAATAATTACCCCAAGGCCCGCGAGTTGGAAAAGGTCCTTGGTACGGCGACATCGGTTTATTCGGGTGACGAAGGTTTGATCAAACTCGCCACGCTGCCGTCGGCGGACATTGTGCTCATTGCCATCGTCGGCACGGCGGGATTAAAGCCCGCGCTGGCCGCGATTCGCGCGGGCAAAGACATTGCCATTGCGTCCAAGGAAATTCTCGTGATGGCCGGCGAAATCATGATGAACGAGGCGCGCAAGCGCGGTGTTCACGTGCTTGCCGTGGACAGCGAACACTCGGCGATTTTTCAATGCCTCAATGGAAAATCTTCAGATACTGTCCGCAAACTCTGGCTCACTGCGTCCGGCGGGCCGTTTCGCACCACACCGAAGGAGGAATTTCCGAACCTCACCGTGGAGCGCGCGCTCAAACATCCGTCGTGGGTCATGGGCCAGAAAATCACCATTGATTCGGCGACGCTATTCAACAAGGGCCTGGAAATGATTGAAGCCCGCTGGCTGTTCGACATCGGCATGGAACGCATTGGCGTGCTGGTGCATCCGCAAAGCATCATTCACTCCATGGTGGAGTTTGTGGACGGCGCGCTGCTCGCGCAGCTTTCCACACCGGACATGTGCCTGCCGATTCAATACGCATTGACGTATCCCGAGCGCATTCCCAGCGACCGGGTGCAAACCGATTTCGTAAAACTGGGCAGCCTGACATTTGAGGCGCCGGATGAGGAACGTTTTCCGTCGCTGCAACTCGCGCGGCGGGCAGGGGAGACGGGCGGCACATTGCCGGCGGTGTTGAACGCGGCGAACGAAGTGTCGGTGGATTCATTCTTGAAGAAAAAAATCAATTTCCCGCAAATCACGGAAACCGTCCGCCGTGTGATGGACGCGCACAAAGTCATCGAACATCCGACGCTGGAAAAACTTTTAGAAGCCGACGCCTGGGCGCGCGCCGAGGCGGTAAAATAAGCGGTGTATTCCCTCAACGATTTAAGGCTTCGACGGCGCAGTCTATCCTCATATTAGACCACTGGTCTTGGGCATCCGATGTCTCATTTTTTATTTGGGATGGATTCGATGATGGCACTCAAATCCCTGCCAATCTCACCGACACGAAGCGCGATGGAGGCAATCTGTGAACGGTCAAGCCTCTCAAGTGGATTCTCGCCCGTCGGCGTCATCTTCTGGAGATCTATGATGCTCAAAACTAGCTCGCCACTCTTTTTCATCACTCCGACTGTCATCGGATTGTGTGCAACACGATTGCGTGTGCCTGATAACTGGCTCGCCTCGCTCCATAAATCACTCGCCCGCTTTTTGTCCGCATCCGAAAGTGGTGACGCCGCAATAAGTGTGACGGCTGACTGGATGCGGCGGGATAACTTGTGCTTCCGGGCGGCGATAGCTGCCGGCTCACCGTCAAAAACCTGAATCCACCGCAACGTCAAAAACTCTATGACACCAAAATTGATAATAAGACCGCCGACACTCTGCGACCAGTATCCCATGTCTGGCGGCTTGATAAAACTCTCGCTCATAAAATGCAGTGTGGCACAGTGGTCTAACAGATAATGGACGGCCTGTTTTGCAGTCTATCCTTTTTCATGAAATAAGTGTAAGCTGGACTGAAACTGCTGGCCAGCATATTCTTACACCGTTTATGACCCCGCAATCCATTCCAGCAACGACTACAGGTACGCCGCTGGGCACATTGTTGCCCATCTGATAAACCGTTCCAGCTATTGAAAGCATTTTGGTTGAACGCGCCACCTCACCCCGGCTCCCCTGGGAGCGCCGGCGGCTCGCCGGCCAGTCGAAGGCCGAAAACCTGAACTCGCCGGCGAGACGCCAGCGCTCCCAGGAATTGTGCATGAATCGGCGCTCCAATATGACGATGAACGACTCCATCGCGCTTTTTTTGTTCCAGTATCCACACTCTTGAAAAGCGGCTGCTGGCAGTTCCTTGCGTTCCGTGATTGCAGGTGGAGTTTTCCCTGATATATTAAGGGCGTCCCTTCGTAGGGGGCGGATTTTATAAATGACCATTTTGCGATACATTTTTATTGGTTTGGAAGTGGTGCTGCTTTTCAACCTGCTCATTGCCGTTCACGAGCTGGGGCATTTTCTGGCGGCGAAATGGCGCGGGCTCAAAATCGAGCGCTTCGCCATCTGGTTCGGCAAGCCGATTTGGAAAAAGAAAACCGGCGGCGTGGAATACGTTCTGGGCTGCATCCCGTTCGGCGGCTATGTCGCCCTGCCGCAAATGGCGACGATGGAGGCCATCGAAGGCAAAAGCGAAAATCCCGACGAAGTGCTGCCCAATGTTTCCCCGTTGGACAAAATCATTGTTGCCTTTGCCGGGCCATTGTTCAGCTTTTTGCTGGCGATTCTCTTTGCGTTCATCGTTTGGGGCGTCGGCAAACCGAGCAACGAGTCCGTCAATTCCACGGTGGTTGGCTGGGTTGACCAGGCCGGCCCGGCGTGGAAGGCGGGCCTGCGTCCGGGCGACTCGATTCTGGAAGTGGACGGGCATCTGGTGAAAAATTTCACGCCCCCGTCGCAGGACAGTGTGACCTGGCGCATTGTCACCAGTGAAGGCACGAACATCGACATCAAATATCTCCGCGAAGGCAAGGAAGCCATGGCGTATCCAGCCACCTACCATCGCCCGACCAAATGGTATGAACGCAAGTCGCTCCGGCAAATTCTCATCGCCCCCGCGGTAAAGGCGATTATTTTTGAAGTGGCGACCAACAGCCCGGCGGCGCTCGCCGGTTTGAAATCCGGCGATGAAATCATGGCCATGAACGGCCAGACAATTTACAGCCCGCTGGCGATCGTGTCCGCCGAAGGCTCTTGGAGCAACAGCCCGGTCCAGCCCCTCACCCTGACCGTGAAGCGCGGAAATGAGCAATTCGACCGCACGTTGCTGGCCGTAAAACCGCTCCAGCCCAAGGGTTGCAATCCGTTGCTCGGCATCATGTCGTGGCAGGTTGACACCAATGTCATGCTCGTTTATCCGAACCCGCTGGAACAGATTCAATCAAGCGTCGGACAAATTATCGGGACCTTCGGCGCGCTTTTGCACCGCAAAAGCGAGATCGGAGTGCAGCAACTGGGCGGCGCGGTGATGATCGCCCGCATTTACTACAACCTCTTTGAAAGCGAAGATGGCTGGCGGATGGCGCTTTGGTTCAGCGTCATTTTCAACGTAAACCTGGCATTGCTCAATCTGCTGCCGCTGCCGGTGCTGGATGGCGGACATATTGTGTTGTCGCTGATCGAGGCCGTCCGCCGCCGCCCCATCAGCGCAAAAATATTGCAGTCCCTACAAACCGGTTTTGCCGTGATTCTGATCGCGTTCATGCTTTTTATTGCGTTCTTCGATACCAGCGACTGGCTGCGCAGCGCGCATAACGATCGCGGACAAATCGTCATTTTTGCACCGGTAAAATAGTTCCCGACATGCGCTACTGCGAATCCCCGTTTTTCCATCACCGGCGCAAGACCCGCGAAGTCGTCATCGGCGATCCGGCGCGCGGCGGGGTCATTATCGGGTGCGGCCATCCCGTCGTGAAGCAATCCATGCTCACCTGCGACACGATGGATACCGCCGAATCAGTGAAGCAGACGCTTGATCTCGTCGCCGTCGGCTGTCAGCTCGTCCGCATCACCGCGCCGACGGTGAAGGACGCGGCGAATTTGCAGAAAATCGTCGCCGAACTGCATCAACACGGCTGTTTCGTGCCGATTGTGGCGGACATCCATTTCAAGCCCGAAGCCGCGATGGAAGCGGTAAAATGGGTCGAGGTCGTGCGCGTCAATCCCGGCAATTACGCCGACTCGAAAAAATTTGCGACCAAGGAATACACGGACGCGCAATACACCGCCGAGTTGAAGCGGATCGAGGAAAAATTCACGCCGCTCGTGCTGGAATGCATCCGCCTGAAACGATGCCTGCGCATTGGCACCAACCACGGATCATTGAGCGACCGCATCATGAATCGCTACGGCGACACGCCACTGGGCATGGTGGAGAGCGCTTTGGAATTCGCCCGCATCTGCCGCCAGCACAACTTCCACAATTTCAAGTTCTCGATGAAGTCGTCCAATCCCAAGGTGATGATCGAGTGCTACCGGCTGTTGGTGGCGCGGCTGGAGCAGGAAGGACCGGATTGGAATTATCCCATTCACCTCGGCGTCACCGAAGCGGGCGAGGGCGAGGACGGCCGCATCAAGAGCGCCATCGGCATCGGTTCGCTGTTGTGCGACGGCTTGGGCGACACGATTCGCGTCTCGCTCACGGAGGACAGTCCGCGTGAAATCGAAGTTTGCACCGATTTGCTGGCGCAGGTCGCTTCGCTCACAGTTAAACGGTTAAATGGTGATTCAGTTAAATCCGGGAACTCATTTAACGATTCAACCCATCACTCATTTGACTCGTCCACCTTCCCCTTTGACCCGTTCCACTTTGAGCGCCGCGAAACGCCGGAAATTGAACCGGCAAGCGGTGTGAAATGCGGCGGCGAACAACTCATCCGGGTTGTCGTTACCCGCGCCACGTGGGACAAGGTGGCGCCGAAGATTCGCCCCCGGGACGACGTAAAGCCGGAAGCGGTCTATGAAGACCTGAACATTGCGGAGATAGATCCGACCAAAGATTTCGAAATCAACTGTGAAACCCAGCTCGTCACAGTGAAGGATGGCGTAAACCTGCCGGCCATCGCCGCGTTTCGTCTGCTGGCTTTGAAACTGAAACAGCTTGGGCGCAACAATCCGATTTTGCTGAAGGATTGCATCCACTTTGAGCTGGTGCCATTGGAACCCAAAATCGCCCTGCTGCGTGCGTCGGTGGTCATCGGTTCGCTGCTGGCGGACGGCATCGGCGATGCGATTTTGATTCGTGGCGAGTCCGGCAGGGGACAATCGCTGCGGCTGGCTTACAACCTGTTGCAGGCGGCGGGTTGCCGTTCGTTCAAGACCGATTACGTGGCATGCCCGTCGTGCGGGCGGACGCTGTTCAATCTCCAGACCATCACCGCGCGCATCAAGGCGCGCACGGAGCATCTCAAGGGTGTGAAGATCGCCATCATGGGTTGCATTGTGAACGGCCCGGGCGAGATGGCCGACGCGGATTTTGGCTACGTGGGCGGCGCGCCGGGTAAGATAAATCTCTACGTTGGCAAGACGCCCATCAAATTCAACATCCCCGAAGCCGAGGCCGTGGATCGCTTGGTGGACCTGATCAAGGAACACAACAAATGGGTGGAGCCGGAAGGTGATTTAGGTTGCGATGGGAAGACCAAGAGTTGAACTACGCAAAGCCAGCAAACAAATTCCCTGAGGTTTTCCCAGCGGGACTTTTTCTGCCGATGATTGCCGCCAAACCGCAAGGCAAGTTTCTGCAAATCGATCAGCCTCAGGGAAGCCGTGAAACATCCCTTTGGCTGCGCAGCAACGCAGCATGACTTTGGACTTTGGTCTTTGGGCCGGGGACTCTATCCTTGAGCCGTGAGCCGCAAAAGCGCACGCATCGCCAAATTGATGGAGCCGTTCAGGGACGAAAAGATCGCCCCGCATTACCTTGGCTATTTCGGTTGCTTCAATCGCGGTTTGTTTTACGAAGCGCACGAGGTGCTCGAGGACATGTGGCTCCAGGACAAGCACGGACCCAACGGTGCGTTTTACAAGGGGCTGATCCAGTTGGCGGGCGCGTTCGTGCATCTGCAAAAAGACCGGCTGCGGCCCGCCGCCGCGTTGTTCAAGCTGGCGCTGGCCAATCTCGAAAAACATCCGCGCGAACATGAACGCTTGAATTTGGCAGCCGGGTGCCGGGTGATTCGAAAGTGGCTCGGAAACCTGGAATCCGCGCATTTTGAAACGAACCCGCTCTCCAGCGAAAACGCGCCCAAACTGGCATTGGAAATGCCCACCATCAAAGGCTGAACATGAATAAAAAACGTGTCGTGCTGGCGGGCGGCAGCGGGTTTCTGGGGCAGGCGCTCGCAAAGGAATTGCTCCGGCGCAAATACGAGGTGGTGGTCCTGACCCGCGCGCTGCGCGAACGTGACGAGACTGACGAGGTCAAGGAAGTGGAGTGGGACGGGGAAAACGTCGGCGATTGGATACAATGTCTGGATGGAGCGGAAACCGTGGTGAATCTTGCCGGGCGCAACATCAATTGCCGGCACACGCCGGAAAATCTCCGGGAGATCACCGAGTCGCGAGTCAACCCGATGCGCGCCATTGACGGCGCCATCTGCTACGTCAAACGACCGCCACGCGTCTGGGTGCAGGCGGGCGCCGTTGGTTTCTACGGCGATGGCGGTAAACAGTGGTGCGACGAAACCGCTCCCAACGGCCGGGATTCGCTGGCGGAAGTCTGCCGTCTCTGGGAAAATGCCTTCAACGAAGCCACCTCAATCCACACCCGCCGCGTGTTTTTTCGAATCGGCCCGGTGCTGGGCCGTGATGGCGGGGCGCTGCCCATAATGGCCCACATGACGAGGTGGTTTCTCGGTGGCCGGGCGGGGAATGGCAAACAATACATCAGTTGGATTCATCTCGCGGATCTGATCCAAATGTTCCTGCAAGCCATCGAGCCGGAAAACTTTCTGGCCGGCACTTACAACGCCGTCGCGCCCAATCCGGCAACCAATGCGGAATTCATGCGCACGCTCCGGCACAATTTTTATCGTCCGTGGTGCCCGCCGGGTCCTGCCTGGGTGGTAAAACTTGTTTCCCGGCTGAACCGGACCGAACCATCGCTCGTCCTCAATGGCTGTCGCTGCATGCCCAAACGGTTCCTGGAATCCGGTTTCGAATACCAATTCCCGGACCTGCGCGGCGCATTGAAAGATATTTACCCGACCCTGGGAGCGCCGGCGTCCCACCGGCTCAATGGTAAATGACGCATGGTTAAGCTTGCCAGCGGGACGCCAGCGTTCCCAGGCAGCATTTTGTAGCGGCGCCCTGTGAGCGCCGGTGGAATCAATGCCGATGGTCACAGGTTGCCGCTACAGTGAAAAGAAAACTGTAAATGGAGCTACACCAGCGCATCGGCCAGCACTTCGGCCATGTGCTGGGTGCGGACGGGGGCGAGGTGCTGGATTTGCTGGCGGCAACTGGTGCCCGACGCCACCACGATGTTCCCGAACGGCTGGCTTCGGATGACTTGAATGAGCGGTTCCGCGACTTTCACCGAAAGTTTGTATTTCGATTCCATCATTCCGAACGCGCCCGCCATGCCGCAGCAGCCCGCTTCGAGCATCGTTACAGTCCGCTGCGGCATCCGGGTGGCCAGTTGGTACATGTAGTCCGAATTGGCCAGCGCTTTGGCGTGGCAATGCACGTGAATCATCATGCGCGTGGGATGGTCGTTAAAAATCAGCGCATTGGGTTCCCGTTCCAGCAGGTTTTCAATAAATTGCTCGAATAAAAAACAACGGGCGGCCACGCGCCCCGCGTCCGGCAGTTTTAACTCGTGATAATCCTGCGCGAACATCGAGTAACATGCCGGTTCGAGAAAAATGATCGGCAGGTTGCTTTTGTCGCTGTTCAGCAGCGCGAGATTGTGGCGTCCCAGTTGCGCGGCTTCGTCAAGATTGCCCTGGCTGAAGGCGGCCCGTCCGCAACATTTGCGCAGCTTCGGCAGCACGACTTCAAAGCCCGCGGCTTCGAGCACCTTGACGGCGGCCATGCCGACGTGAGGTTCATAATAGCGCACGAACGTGTCGTCCCAAAGCATGACGCGGCCACGATAGGCTGCCCGGAAAGGCGGACGTTTGGCAAACCAATGATCGAATCGCTCCAGCGCGAAATACGGCAACAGTCGTTTGGTGGAAATGCCCAGCACGCGGCTCAGGAACGGAGTATTCAACAATACATTGGCCACGCGCGGCATCTTGCAGCCCAGCCGGCCCAGCTGATCCACCGAGCTGAACAGCCGTTCGTGCAGGGTCAATCCGCGTCGGCGCATGCGCGCGTGCTGTAATTCGGCTTTCAACAGCGTCAGGTTTACGTTGGAGGGGCATTCCACGGTGCAGGCATTGCAGGACAGACAATTGCTCAAGGCGATTTCGAGTTCCTGCGAACGGAGGGGGTCGCCGTTGATGCCGCGTAGATCCAACGCGGCGCGAATGGCGTTGGCGCGTCCGCGGGTGGACATGATTTCCTCGCCGGTGGCCATGAACGTGGGACACATGCTGGGCGTCAGCTTGAGGCAGCCGCCGCATCCGTTGCACTGTTCCAGGTTGGCGGTGAACGACCCGTCCCTGGCGGAAAACGCCAGCACCGGTTCAAACGGCACTTTCAGGGAATAGCCGGCGCCCAGCCGCAGATTATGATCAATTTTATAGCGGCCATCGGAAATGATTTTCCCCGGATTGAACAAATTAAACGGGTCGAAGGACTGCTTGATTTGCCGCATGAGCTGGTAAACTTCTTCGCCCACCTGTCCCTTGAGATACTCGGTGCGGGCGATGCCCACGCCGTGTTCGCCGCACAGCGTTCCTTTGAACTGCAACACGAGCGCGGCCACTTCGTCGGCGATCGTCCGGAATTTTTTCAAATCCTCCGCCTTGTGCAAATCCAGCACCGGCCGCACATGCAGCAGCCCCGCCGCGGCGTGGCCATAATAGGAGGCATTCAATCCCAGCCGCCGCATCAGCTTCTGCAGCTCGGCGGCATAGGCCGGCAGGTCCCGCGGCCGCACCGCGGCGTCTTCGATGAAGGTCACGGGTTTGGCGGCGCCCTTGCAGCCGGTCAAAAGCGACAATCCCGCCTTGCGCAACGACCATACAAGTTCGGCTTCGTCCGGTGTTTCCAAAATGCGCGTGCGCAAACCCAATTTGCGTTTTTCCAGCAACGCCAGCCGCTCGTCAACCTCCTCGAAAAATTCGACGATTAAAATCGCCTCGCACGGCTTGGTGTCGAGTTCGAGCAGGTCGCGCGCCGCCTGAAACCCAAGCTGGCCGCGGGCCTGGTCCAGCAGCAGACGGTCAATGTGTTCTATCGCCGCCGGTTTCAGATCGAGCAATTCGTTCGTTGCCTGCATGGCTTCGGCCACGGACGCAAAGAACAACAATCCCACCCCGCGCTTCTCCGGCAGGGGGACGATTTTTAGTTCGGCGGAAATAATGGCCACGAGCGTGCCTTCGCTGCCGGCGACGATATGAGCCAGATTGCCCGGTTCGCGCATCGCCCGGCCCAGCGCGTATCCGGGCCAGCGTTTCAGGAGGCCGGGCGGAAAGCGCTCGGCAATTTGCAGCTCGTTCAGCGAAGTCAGGCCTTCCAGCAGATCGCGCTGTCTCGGCAGCGAGGTCTGGCCGGAACCGATTATCTCCACGCGCCCGTCGCTGGTTAAAATTTCCAGCATGCTGATGTGATCCGCGGTTGTGCCATAAACCGGTGCGTGCGCGCCGGACGAGTCGTTGGCAATCATGCCGCCCAGCGTTGCGCGCGAACTGGTCGCTACATCCGGGCCGAACCATAATTTGTGCGGATGGAGAAAATCGTTCAATTGATCCAGCACGACGCCCGCGCCAACCCGGACGGTTTTGCGTTCCAGGTTCAGGTTGTAGATGAGCCGGTTGTAGCGCGCAAAATCAACGACTACACCGTCGCCGATGGCTCCGCCCGAAAGACTTGTCCCCGCGCCCCGAGGAATGACGGCCACGCCCGCCTGGGCCGCCGCTCGAATGATGGAGCTGGCCTCTTGCGCGCTGCCGGGGAACGCCACGGCCAGCGGCTCGATTTGGTAGACGGACGCATCCGAGGCATAAGCTTGACGCGTCAAGTTGTCATAAGCGACGTCGCAAACCGCCGCCTTCAACGTTGCCAGTTGTTGATTGGGTGTCATATTTGACACGGCACAAAGCTATCGGCGTGACAGCGCGTTGACAATGTCTTTAACTCAAATGCATGAGCGACAGCTCCCGGAAACGCGCGGAAGAATTTCTGACCATCAGCGGCCAGTTCAAACTGGGCGCGCTGGTCACCGAAGCCTCGCATCCCGTGACGGCCAATTTGAGCGAATTGGCCGGAGCAGACATCGCCACCGCGCTCAAGCTGCTTTTCGACGTGGACGCCGACATCATCCGCAAATACCGCGGGTTTGTTGAATCGGGCCGGGTGGGGGAGATCAGGGAAACGGTTTTGCGTTTGCTGAAAAACGGCGGGCGGATATTTTTCACCGGCTGCGGCGCCACCGGGCGCCTGAGCATTTTGCTCGATTCCGTCTGGCGCGATTTCTGGCGGCAGCAACGCACAGCCAGCATAATCCTCGCCCCGCAAAGCGGGGAGAGGGTGGTCGAGCGGAAGCGAGAACGGGAGAGGGGATCGTTTCCCGCTGCTTTGGCATCCGACTTTGAAAATCGCACGTACAGCGTGATGGCGGGCGGTGATTACGCGCTCATCAAATCGGTGGAGGGCTTTGAAGATTTCTCCGCGTTCGGACGCAAACAGCTTCGCGACCTCGGTGTGCGCGCGGGCGACGTGGTGTTTGCCATTACTGAAGGCGGCGAGACGTCGTTTGTCATCGGCACGGCGTGGGAAGGCGTGGACGCCGGCGCGAAGGTTTATTTCGTCTATAATAACCCGGACGAAGTCCTTTGCCAGCAGGTGGCACGCAGCCGCGAAATCATCGAAAACCCGCGCATTGATAAAATCAACCTGACGACCGGCCCCATGGCCATTGCCGGTTCGACGCGGATGCAGGCGACTTCGATCCAGCTTTGCGTCCTGCTGACCATTCTGGAAATGGTGGCGGAGGAGTTGGTTTTGGACTGCGGCGTCATGCCGCCGCTTTCAAAAGTCCCGCATTGCGGGATCATCCTCACTCCAAAGAATGTTCCTGCACAATTCCTCGCCAAACTGGAGGAACTGCACTCGTCGCTGAAATCGCCGGAACTGCTCGCGCAACTGGCCAGGCTTGTCGCGCTGGAGGAATCCGTTTATCGCGCCGGTCACAAGGTGAATTACTTCGCCGACCGGTTCGGCATTGATGTGCTCACGGATACAACCGAGCGTTCGCCGACTTTTTGCACACCGCCATTTCGCAAGGCCGACGACACCGCTGCGGCAGAATCGTGGGCCTTTTTGTTTCTGCCTCAGTTGGAAACGCCCGCCGCCTGGCGACACCTGTTGAAACGCGAACCACGCTGCCTTGCTTGGAACGCAATGGAGGTTCGCGAGCTGGTTGGCGAAGATAAGTTGTCGCAAACATTCGCAAACATCCGCAAAATCAGGCAGGCGGAGTTGATGCAATTCAAAATCGGCCTTGACAGCTTGAAACTTCGTCCGCCGGTCAAAGGCGACTGTGCGGTTGGCATCACCTCGGGCGAATTATGCCTCGATCAACTCGAAGCCGCGCAGAAAGCAGGCGCAAAGACCGCCCTCCTTAATTTTTGTAGCAGCCGATCCCGCAATGCGGGAGAGGCTCCACCTTCAAAATCCGCAATCCGCAACTCCGATGAATCGCGAGCACGCGACGAAAGTCGGTGTCCGCAATCCGCAATCGTCACGGTTCCCGTTCCAGAAACGGATTTTCTTCTGGATGGTGTGACGCGCGTGGCGGTGAAGCTGGTGATGAACGCGCTTTCAACCTGCACGATGGTGCGGCTGGGGCGGGTGATGGGCAACTTCATGGTCTGGGTCGTGCCGTCGAACCTCAAACTGATTGACCGCGCAACGCGTTACATCGCCCAGCTCACCGGCTTGACGTACGAGGTGGCAAACGGCCTGCTGTTTGAAGTCATCGAATACGTCGAGCCGCGGATGAAATCGGACCAGTCATACCCGCCGGTGGTGGGCCTGGCCGTCCTGCGCGCAAGACACAAGCTGACGAATGAAGAGGCGGAAAAAGAATTGATGAAATAAACCACAGATTACGCGGATGAACCCAGATTCATTTCACACCAAATGCCGGGACTGGCGTTTGGGCAAGGCGGTTTTGGCTTTGCGCAGCGGAACCTCCTTGTCATCCGTGGACAGAAAATCTTTCAGGAAACCGGGTTTGTCGTGGCGGCCGCCGCGCTGGTAATCGCGCCACATCACTTCGGCCACCGGTTTCGCATCCAGCTTCAGTTCGCCGGTCAGAAATTCAAAGAGCAGTTCCATCAGCCGCACCAGTGCGATGCTGTCCGTGCGGCCCGTGCGCCCGTGCAGCCAGTCGCTGAGGCGAAGGAAGGCGGCGAAGGGGGATCGTAGCGCAGGCGTCTCGCCTGCGAGGTTTTCCTTGCAAACAGGTCTTCGCAGGCGGGACGCCTGCGCTACGTTGTTCCAAATCAGCGGCGTGGATTCGATGAAATTGCCGCTGTTGCCGACCATGTCCCAATAACGCGCAAACCGGCGCAGCCGTTGCATCGTCGCGAAATCAATCAGCTTGTTCTGCAAAATTTCATAAGGCGGATGCGGATTATAGACCGTCTGCCACTCGGCATCGTGCCGGGTAATCGGTGTGCCGCGCAGCCGTTTCAAAATGCCCACCTGGATTTCCTGCGGGCCGAGCGCGATCAGCCGGTCGAATCCGGCGGCAAAACTTTCCAGCGGTTCACCGGGCAGCCCGACGATCAAATCGGCGTGGATGTGGACGCCGGTCTGGTGGCGCAAAAAATGGAAATTGTCGGCGAGTTTTTCATAATTCTGCCGCCGTTTGATGGCCGAGCCGACTTCTTCATTGAACGTCTGGACGCCCACCTCGAATTGCAGCGCGCCCGGCGGGAACTTCGTGATGACTTCACGCAACGTTTCCGGCAGCCGGTCGGGAATCATTTCGAAATGGAAGAAATGACCGGGCTGATAGCGCTCCAGAAAGAATTCCATGATCGATTTGCTGATATCCACGTTGAGATTGAACGTGCGATCAACGAACTTGAACTGTTTCACGCCGCGCTCCAGCAGCCGCTGCAACTGTTCGAGTAAAGCGGGCAGGGAAACCTGTCGCACCGGAATGTCGAGCGACGACAGGCAAAACTCGCACGTGAATGGACAGCCGCGCGATGCTTCGACATAGATGATGCGATGCGCGATGTCGTCGTTGGTGTAGAGGTCGTAGGGCAGGACGATTTGGGAAAAGTCCGGCGGTTCAGCAGTAATGATTTTTGGCGGCGGAGCGCCGAGAACCCGCTCGGCGTGAAAATGCTGGAGTTCAAGCTTTAGCTTGTCCGGATGGCACGCTAAAGCGTGTACTCCAACACGCCGGGTCGGAGACCGGCGCTCCAATAGTGCCCGGCACATTTCGGCAAACTTCAAATCCGCCTCGCCGGTGATGACGTGGTCGGCGAGTTGAACGATGGGTTGGTTCTCGGTTTCGTAGCTGACCTCCGGGCCACCGAGGATGATTTTGATGCCCGGTCGGACGCGTTTGATAATGGCGATAATTTCGGCGGTTGGCTCAACGTTCCAGATGTAGATGCCGAACCCGATGATTTTGGGATCGCGAGCCAGCAGCACTTCCGCGATGTCAAGCGGACGCTGGTTGATGTCGAACTCGACGAGGCAAGCGCGCGGTTGCAGGTCGCCAAGATTGGCCAGCAGATAGCGCAGACCGAACGCGGTGTGGATGTATTTCGCGTTGAGCGTGGTTAAAACGATGTCCGCCACGGTCAACAGGTTAGCAACGGACGGTTGCAGCGTCGAGTCTCCGACATCATCGAACCGGGGGCGGCCTGCGGAGAAGGTGGATGGGTTGAATCAATGACTAATGACCAAACCCGAATGACGAAAGAAATCCCAATGACCCAATTCCGAAATCAACTGTGGCACTCTCCCATTCTTGGGCCATTCGAGCTTGGTCATTCTTTCGTCATTGGGATTTCGGCATTCGTCATTTCCCATCGGCATATTGCCCGCGACTGCCATCGGATTCCATGGAAACGTCGAGGCACCTCAATTTTCATTCGACACGCGCATTTGCCTTGTTAACCTGCACACACTATGACACCCGACGATATTTTACTGGAGGCGGAGGAGAAGATGATCAAGACCGAGCAGGTGGTCGTGAACGAGTTCGCCGGCGTGCGCACCGGCAAGGCGTCCGCGTCGCTGGTCGAGAACATCATCGTGGAGGTTTATGGCTCGCAAATGCGCATCCGCGAACTGGCCGGCATCACCACGCCGGAACCGCGGCAACTGGTCATCCAGCCGTGGGAC
>Ga0182027_10008487_pt1 | contig 14943 bp, 13 predicted proteins | sample 712E1DmetaG_FD_121300 | JGI IMG/M metagenome (GOLD analysis project Ga0182027, IMG submission 121300) | Permafrost microbial communities from Stordalen Mire, Sweden - 712E1D metaG (Illumina Assembly) | ecosystem: Environmental > Terrestrial > Soil > Wetlands > Permafrost | place: Sweden... | reverse complement strand
ATGGCAACCTTAGCCTTGAATTCCGCACTGTAATTTTGTCTCTTTTTTCTCATAATGACAGTAAATTTAAAGGTTTGTTTGTTCACCTTAACTTACTGTCCTAAATTTGGGGAGTATTATAGTTCTTCGGCTAATCCTATTGCAAACCACAATGGTTTTACCATTAATAATATTTTCTATAATACAGAAAAAGCAGGAATTGCTATTGCTCACGACACTTTTGCACTCGTTTTTTATTCCACTTCTGTCTCCTTTAATATCAATGAACGGCACTGGAAAGGAGTCGGACACGGAGTTACATTTAATGAATTAATAAGTGATAGCATGGTAAATGGATTTCCAGTCGGGAATTATTTATATCAGGAAAATGAACAATCCGGAACTTTTTCAGACGGTCAATCATTAATGAATTATAATTTCAGCGAAGATACAGGTGTTGAAAAAGGATGTATACAGGGAAATATTAATATAATAAAAAACGGGAATCAGTTTCAAATCAAATACAATTTATTAAATGAAGATTCATCAAGGGAAACAGGAGTGTTTAATGGATTCATGCCAGATATTACAAATTGGTTTCATGAGAAAAAATTCAAAAAAGTAAGGACCGTTAATAAAAAAGACAGTATATAAACAAAAAATTAACCGGAGAAAGGAGAAAAAATGAAAAAATCATTTGTCTCAATTGGTTCTATACTCTTTTTGAGTATGATGCTTATATCCTGTTCAAAGGATAACAACATTGTTACACCGAAAAACAAGATATTAACGAAAGAAGTAAAAGCAAAACTTGAAGCGGCCGCCGATAGTGTTTTTATGCAAGTGAACGCACCCGGTATGATCGCACTGATCTCTGCTGAGGGTGAAGACGATTTTATAATTAAACGGGGAGTTAGCAACCTTGCTACCGGTGAACCGATGGATGAAAACAATTATTTTAGAATTGCCAGTAATACCAAGACCTTTACGGGGCTCGCGGTTCTGCGTTTGGCTGATGAAGGAAAAATAAAATTAGACAGCACTATTTCTCATTATCTGCCGGAATATAATATTCCAAACGGTAATTTAATTACAATTCGAATGCTTGGTAACATGACAAGCGGATTATTTAACTATTCCAATGATGAAGGGCTCTGGACTTCTTTTATTGCAAGTAATTATGTAATGCCGTTTCCGCCCGATACTCTGCTTGCAATAGCTTTTCGTCATCCGATAAATTTTCCGCCGGGAACAAAACATGAGTATTGTAATACAAATATTGTCCTGCTTGGTTTGCTGATGGAAAAGGTAACAGGGAATACCGCTAAACAGGTTATTGCTGAGAAAGTGCTTCAGCCTTTAAGTTTGAATAATACTTACTGGCCAAATACATTTTTTTTATTTGCTCCTTATGTTCATGGATATACTGGCTTTACAGGCTCATTGATGGATGCTACAAACTGGAATCCTTCGTGGGGATACTCGGCGGGAATTTTGATTTCAAAATTTTCAGACTTGAAAATATGGGCTAAAGCAGTTGCTGATGGAAGATTACTATCTGAACAAATGAAAACAGAAAGATTTAATTTTGGTGAGAATGATTACGGCTTTTGTGTGGAGAGAGTTGGTAATTGGGTTGGGCATCCTGGCACTATTTATGGTTATAATTCTCACGTTTTATATAATACCGTAAAAAAGATAACACTTATTATTTTAGTAAATATGGATTCAGGAACTCCGGTAGAATATTTTTCTTCTGCATTTCGAGGTATTTTAGATAATTAATTTCGCCTTAAAAACGAACGAAACGCTGACATTATGTAGCAATAAGAAGCCCGTAATCCCTTACTATTGCTACTTATATCGTTACCTGCCAGCCTGTTTCAGGACAAAATACACTAAATGACTAAAATAAATTCAAAATAGCTCTATGGGAAATTCCAAACCAAAAACATTAAAGGAACTAATAGCCCTTCGTAAACCCGTCCGCAATGCTAATATTATAGCAAAGCAGAAATTATCACCTCTTGATAAACTTGCCCTGTGGATCACAAAGAATGTCGGCACCATGGGTTTCTTTTTTGTCATTTTCATATGGACCGCAGGCTGGCTTGGCTGGAATTCACTTTCACCAAAAGAAGTTCGCTTCGACCCCTTCCCTGCTTTCGTACTATGGCTCTTTATCTCTAACATGATACAAATATTCCTGATGCCGCTGATTATGATCGGGCAGAACCTGCAAAGCGATCATGCCGAAGTACGCGCTGAAGCAGACTTTGAAGTGAATACAAAAGCCGAACGTGAAATCGAGACAATACTTATGCACCTCGAAAACCAGAATGAAATTATAATGGAAATACTGAAAAAGTTAGAAAAGAAATGAAATTAGCGGGCCAGCCGATAAATCATTCAACCGTTACCGCTGTGCCATAGCAGATCACTTCTGTTACCCCGCTCATCACCTCAGTGGTATCATACCGGACCCCGATCACAGCGTTTCCACCGACCATCTCTGCATGCTGGATCATCAGTTCAAATGCATCCCTCCGGGTCTTTTCGCAAAGCTCGGTGTACAGCGTAATATTTCCTCCTGCCAGCGTCTGGAAAGCAGCGCCTATGTTGCCGAAAATTGACCTTGAGCGTACGAGGACTCCCCTTACCAATCCCTGATTTCCGGTAATCCTGTATCCAGGGACCTCAAAGGCCGTTGTTGTCATTTTAATATCCATATTTTCATTTTTTAAATAGCAAAGTTAAGGTATTATTTTAAAAAATATTTTATCTTCGACGGCTGATAAGTAGCGAATTAGCGAAAAGCGAAATAATTATCAATTTTCAATTATCAATTATGACGAATGACCATTCTTTTCGAAAAAGCCTGAATTTGTTCGATTCAACGGCCATTGTTATCGGATCAATGATCGGATCCGGGATTTTTATTGTAAGTGCGGATATTGCCAGGCAGGTGGGCTCTCCAGGCTTGCTGATGGCAGTATGGCTCATTACGGGATTTCTCACAATCTGCGCTGCACTGAGCTATGGTGAGCTCGCCGGGATGTTTCCGAAAGCCGGTGGCCAGTATGTTTACCTGAAGGAATCTTACAACCCGCTTGTCGGTTTCCTATACGGATGGACCCTGTTCCTGGTGATCCAGACAGGAACCATTGCCGCCGTAGGAATGGCTTTTGCCAAATTCCTGGGTGTTATATTTCCGTGGGTCTCGGAATCGGTAATCTGGTTTCAATTCAGGTTCGTGAAATTCGGTCCTGAACAGATCATTGCAATTTTATCCATCGTGTTCCTGACCTGGATCAACACCCGTGGCATTAAAGAAGGCAAACGGATCCAGAACGCCTTTACCAGCGGGAAATTCCTTTTGCTGCTTTTATTTATTTTAGTAGGATTGATCTTCGCAACCAACTCCCAGGCCATCCATGAGAATCTACGTATCTTCTGGGAGCCTGTGAAACATTTACATAAATCCGACCCGGTGCCTCTTACAGGTTTTGCGATCATAGCGGCCATGGGTGTGGCGATGGTCGGTTCCTTGTTTGCGTCAGATGCCTGGAATAATATCACCTTTACAGCCGGAGAGGTCATAAATCCGAAAAAGAATATTCCAATGAGCCTCTTCCTGGGGACTTCAGTTGTAACGATCCTGTACTTGCTTGCCAATGTTGTTTACCTTACCGCCATGCCCTTGCGCGGAACCGAAGGCGGAACCACAATTGCAGAGCAGGGGATGCAGTTTGCAGTTTCTGACAGGCTTGGCACTGCTACCCTTTCCGGCATCTTCGGATCCTATGCTTACCTCATTATGGCGGGTTTTATCGTGATCTCTACCTTCGGGTGCAACAACGGGCTAATATTATCCGGCGCTAGGGTTTATTATGCAATGGCGGAAGACGGACTGTTCTTTAAAAAGATAGGCCGGTTGAATATAAATGGAGTGCCGGCAACGGGACTTGTAGTGCAGGGCATCTGGGCCTGCCTGCTTTGCCTTTCGGGAACCTACAGCCAGTTGCTCGATTACGTGGTTTTTGCAGTGCTGATTTTTTATGTCCTAACGATAGCCGGTATTTTTATTCTCCGTAAGAAAAAACCTGAACTGGAAAGGCCATACAAAGCCTTCGGGTTCCCGGTCATTCCTGCTGTTTACATCCTGCTGGCCACATTTATCATGGTTATCCTGCTGTTGTACAAGCAGGATTACACCTGGCCCGGCCTGATCATCGTATTGCTTGGCATCCCTGTATATTTTCTCTGGCATAAACGAAATACAGCTAATTAACGTTAGTATCCTTTGTCTTTTTTCATGATCCGTTTATACCTGATCCTTTTTCTTGCGTGCCTCTCCTTAACCGGGTTGCAAGCCCAGTGTTATAAGGAGAATCGTGCGTTTCGAGATGGAGAATTTCTCTCCTATGAGATCTCATACAATTGGGGACCCATATGGGTGGATGCGGGAGTTGTGACGTTTTCTATCGATCAGGATAAGTATGTTGGAAAACCTGTATGGCATCTGAAAAGTTCAGGAAAAACTTATAAATCTTATGATTTCTTCTTTAAAGTGGTAGATTATTATGATGCCTGGATCGACCCGGAGTCCTTTCATCCCTATGAATTCAGAAGATCAGTTTATGAAGGCGGATACAAACTGCTAAATACACTCAGGTACGATCGCAATGGACATACAGTTTATTCCAGTACAAAAACCAATAATAACCCTGTGAGGTTTGATACCCTGAAACCAGGTCCCTGTGTATACAACCCGCTTTTGGCGGTATATGTGGCACGTACCCTCGATATCTCCAGCCTGAAACATGATGCCAGGATCCCTGTTACTGTATTGATTGATGATAGCACTTATTCGATCTATATACGGTACCTGGGCAAAGAGGTGGTAGAAAGCCGGGATGGGAAGCGATACAGGTGTGTCAAATTCGCAGCTAAAATGGTGAAGGGAACTATTTTCAGGGGAGATGAAGATGTGTTGGTTTGGGTTACCGATGATGAAAACAGGGTTCCGGTCTACATCGAAGCAAAAATTCTGGTTGGCACCGTGAAAGCATATTTAAAGGATATGACAGGCCTCCGGAACCCGGTTCTATCGTTATCAAAAGATTCAAAATAATCCGGTGTCGGTTAAAATTACTATTGTATTTTTGTGTACTAAAACCAAATACGAAGGTTCAGCTTCTCACAAACCAAATCCCATAAAAAATTAAATTATTATCCAATGAAAAAAGGAATCATCATTATTGTTGTCCTGGTTCTTGCAGGATTTTACGGCTGCTGCCCGAAAGAAAAGAAAGACGCAAAAAGTGAAGTTGCATTGATCGGAAAAAAGGAGATGAAGCTCACCAGCAACATCATGACCCCGGAAGTGCTCTGGTCATTCGGCCGTGTCAGCGAACCTTTAGTCTCGTCGGATAGATCGACCATTCTCTATGGTGTGACCTATTATGACATTCCACAAAATAAAGGAAACCGGGAACTTTATACCATAGGCGTGGATGGAAAGAACCTGAAGCAGATCACCCGGACGAAATTCAGTGAATATTCAGCAGCCTGGACACCCGATGGTAAAAAGATCGCTTTCATGAGCGCGGAATCCGGATCCATGCAACTCTGGGAGATGAATCCCGACGGGAACGGCCGTCAGCAGATCTCCAATATTGAATCCGGGATCACAGGGTTCTGCTATTCCCCGGATGGGAAGAAGGTACTATATACCAAAGAGGTCGCCGTGGATAAGACCGTAAAAGATATATATCCCGATTTGCCGCTTACATCCGGAAGGATCATGACCGACCTGATGTACCGTCACTGGGATAGCTGGGTAGATTCTTACAGTCATATTGTTGTTGCAGATTTTGACGGAAGCAAACTCTCCGGTGATCTTGACATCATGAAAGACGAGCCCTATGAATCGCCTCTCAAACCTTTCGGCGGGATGGAACAGATCACCTGGAGCCCCGACAGCAAGGTGATTGCCTATACCTGCCGTAAGAAAAAAGGGATGGAATATTCCTTATCGACCAACTCCGATATCTACCTCTATGACCTTGGCAGCAAGAAAACCACTAACCTAACAGAAGGGATGATGGGATATGATGTTGCCCCGGTTTATTCTCCCGATGGCAAAAAGATAGCCTGGCAGAGCATGGAACGCGACGGGTACGAATCTGACAAGAACCGGCTATTCATCTATGATTTTGAAACAAAAGCCAGGACTGATTTTACAAAAGATTTCGATCAGAATGCAGAAAGCCTTGCCTGGACCGACGACAGTAAATCCATCTATTTTATTTCGGATATCCAGGCTACCGATGAGATCTACCGCCTGGATATTGCATCCGGTAAGATAAACCGGATCACAGAAGGTATTCATGATTACACTGGCGTTATTCCTGCAGGCAATCAGTTGATCGCAACGCGCATGTCGATGTCGATGCCGGTTGAAATCTATTCCGTAGATCCTGCCACCGGGAAAGATACCCAGGTTACCTTCACCAATAAAGAGCTGTTGGATCAGCTGAAGATGGCTTCAATTGAAAAGCGCTGGATCAGGACCACCGATAACAAGGAAGAGCTGACCTGGATCATTTATCCGCCAAATTTTGATAAAGCCAGGAAATATCCTACCCTTTTATATTGTGAAGGTGGCCCGCAGAGCACGGTCAGCCAGTTCTGGTCATTCCGCTGGAACTTCCAGATGATGGCCGCCAATGGCTACATCATTGTAGCGCCCAATCGCCGTGGGTTACCGGGATTCGGTCAAAAATGGAACGAAGAGATCAGCGGAGATTACGGCGGGCAGAATATGAAAGACTACCTCAGCGCCATTGATGCGATGTCGAAAGAACCATTCGTTAACAAAGACAAGCTTGGGTGTATAGGAGCCAGCTATGGCGGATTCTCGGTATACTGGTTAGCCGGCAACCACCATAAGCGGTTCAAGGCATTTATTGCGCATGATGGTATGTTTGACCTGGAAAGCCAATATCTTGCCACAGAAGAGATGTGGTTTGCCAACTGGGACCTGGGCGGACCTTTCTGGGACAAGAACAACAAGGTAGCCCAACGTTCTTTTGCCAACTCTCCTTCCCGCTTCATACAGAATTGGGATACCCCGATCCTCGTGGTTCACAGCGAACTTGATTACAGGATCCCTGTCACACAAGGAATGGAAGCATTCAACGCCGCCATTTTACGGAAGGTACCGGCCGAATTTCTCTATTTTCCGGATGAGAACCACTGGGTACTGAAACCGCAGAATGGCATTCTTTGGCAACGGACTTTTTATGCATGGCTGGATAAGTGGCTGAAATAGCTCGCGAGTTGGAGAGCTGGTGAGTTTATGATCTCGTGAGCTCATCAGCTCAACAGCTCATCAGCTAAAATATTTGAGAATGACGCTAAACGAAAAATACATACATAAGGCTGCTGAGGTTCTCAGGAAATCAAACTTTACTACAGCATATACCGGTGCGGGGATCTCCGTCGAAAGCGGGATTCCTCCATTTCGCGGTGAGGGCGGACTGTGGACAAAATATGATCCCGATCTGCTTGACATCGATCATTTCTTAAAGGACCCTTTAAGTGCCTGGAAGATCATCAAGGAGATCTTCTATAACTACTTTGGAAGTGCAAAACCCAACAAGGCTCACCTGGTCCTTGCGGAAATGGAGCAGAGAGGTTTCCTGGGACGTACTATCACACAGAACATTGATAACCTTCACCAGGAAGCCGGGTGCAAAAATGTTTTCGACTTTCATGGAAACTCCAAGCGACTGGTTTGTCTTTCCTGTCATGCCTGTTACCCGGTCAGCGACATCAACCTCGATCATCTGCCTCCCACCTGCAGGCAATGCGGCGGATTGCTGAAACCCGATTTCGTTTTCTTCGGCGAATCCATTCCCCAGGTCCCGCTGACAGCAGCCTATGAGGCTGCCAAAATTTCGGATGTTTTCCTGATCATCGGAACCACCGGCGAAGTGATGCCGGCCAACCAGTTCCCTTTGATAGCCAAGGAAAACGGGGCAAAAATCATTGAGGTCAATCTCCATGAATCAAATTACACTGCAGAAGTTACAGACATCTTTTTACATGGAAAAGCAACGGAAATGATGGAATTACTTGCAGAAGTTTTATTTACCCCTTCCCTGAATAATAATTAGGATGGTATAAATAAGGATCTTGAAATCCATGGCCAGCGACATGTTCTCGATGTAAAGCAGATCGAATTTCAGACGTTCAATCATCTGGTCCACATTTTCTGCATACCCGTATTTCACCTGCCCCCAGGATGTGATTCCCGGTTTAACTTTGTGCAGCAAACGGTAGTGAGGCGCACGTGCAACGATCTGCTCAATATAATACTTCCGTTCCGGGCGTGGCCCAACTAAGCTCATATCTCCTTTCAGCACCGTGTAGAACTGGGGGATCTCATCGACCCTGACTTTTCTCAGGAATTTACCGAACGGAGTGATCCGGGGATCGTCTTTCGAAGACAACATAGGTCCGTTTTGTTCAGCATCGTTGAACATGGTCCTGAACTTATGCATGATAAAAGGCTTGCTTTTCAGACCGATCCGTTCCTGTGAGAAGAAAACAGGACCTTTGGATGTAAGTTTTACTCCGATGGCTGTGAACAGGAAGACAGGAAATAATATGATCAGGCAGATGATCGAAATCCCGATATCTAATATCCTTTTCAGTGACATCTGCCAGTCGGGCATAAGATCAGGAAAGATCTGGATCAGTGGCGCCTGAAATATGGAAGTTGTCTTTACAGATCCTACCAGAATGTCCTGGATAACAGGAATGATCTTGATCACAACATCGGTATCCTCAAGTTGAGTGATAATGTTTTCGATGGTGTGGTTCTCAGAATTTTCAATTGCAATAACCACTTCCTCGATGCTGTAATCCTTCACAAGCCGGTTCAGGTCATGTAACTCTCCGAGGTGGGGAATGAATTCAGCAAGTTTGTATGTTTTATATCCCTCCACATTGACAAACCCCACGAAGCGATTTCCGGAAGATTTCTCCTGGTTCTCGATCTCATTGTAAATTGCAACTGCATTTCCGTTGCTGCCAACGATTATGGTATTGAACCCCATGATCTTATTATGGATCTTATATGCCGTGTTTGAAGTCAGGATTACCCGGAATGAAGCCGTAAAGAAAAGGTGGAGCCCGAGCAGGACAAAGAAAAATTCGATATAGGTTTTATTGTTGATGATAATATCATCGAGGATCAGCGTAAAAAACAGTATGGTCACACCAATGAATGAGATAAGGACCGTTTGACCGAATTCCTTCAATCGCCCCTTGCGGTAGATCTTGCGGTAGGTACCAATAAGAATGTAAAGGATCAGCCAGAAGACCGGGATCACAAGCACCCCAAGATAAAGCTTTGAATCAAGGAATACAACGCCGATATGCCTGAAAATCTGATGATCTACGGTATATTTACGAAAGAAGAAGAAGAATGTCCAGGCCAGTGCTGCCGACAATACATCTGCGATGATATATTTTATAACCTGGAGTCTTTTATTCATGAGGTATCCTGGTTTAATAGTCGTGCCGGTTTTTAAAAGGATAATACTTTAATATTATCCATAAGTATCCTGTATTGATCTCCGGTGGTATTTTTCAAATAATAATAAACCCTGAATGTCGTCGCCCCCGCATAAGCGTTAAGCGTTGTGGTAAGGTCAATATAAATTTTCTTCCATTTATCATTTGTTGGATTCAATGTCATGATTGGAACTTGATCGATGATCCCGAAGGTTGTAATATAGACTCCAACTTCCAGATAAGTGTTGATATTGAAATTCATTTCCAGAAACACTGCTGAACTTGGAATAATAAAAGTGGAATGCGAAACACATGCAAAGGTGGCGCCTGCTGTATCAAGTTCAACGATCGCCGAATGGACTCCTTCCAATGTCAATGGTGAATCGCTTGGAGTTTGTTGTATTTTTGTCGTTGCTGCTGCCGTAGTGTCAATGGTAATTGCTACATCGTCAAAATCTTCTTTCCATATAAATTTTGTTTTGGCGTTATAGGTCGTAGAAAGTATGCCCAAATCCAATGTCTTATCAGGGACGAGGTTTATAGTCCTGGTGATTCCCTGATAGAATGGATAGCTGATGCGGGTGAATGCGATCCCATCTTTCTTCACTCCCGGAAAAACTAATAGGGTATGAGATCCCTTCTGCAAAACCGGGAAAGTTGCCGGAAGCTGGAATGTACCGATCAGCTGTCCATCAATATATACCCATGCATCCGTGATATTGTGGATTGCAGTTCCCTGCGTCGAATAATCTGTAGTCAGGCGAATGGAGTCGATCTTCACATAGGCAGGAATTGTCTGATTACCGGAAAATTTTTCACATGAAGTCTGTGCAAGGAGCAGGAGAAGGAAAAAGAAAAAGGCAAGAATGTGTAAAAATTTTCTACCAATCATAAACCGGAATCTGGACGTCCTAAAAAATTAACGCCTTATTGATTTGAATATTGTTAAATTTTTCGGAAAAGATTTGAACAATAAAAATTCAGGGTGTGAATAACGGATTACAGGTTATTCGCCGACTGGTTTATTTTCTCGATCACTTTGTGGGCAACTTCAAGAGCGCTATAGCCATCATTGATGGTTACAGATGGTACTGTATTGGTAGTAATGGCGTTATAGAAGCTTTCCAGTTCGGTACGGATAGCATTGAGGGGTTTGACCTCAGGTTTGGTGAAGGAGATCTGCTTGCTGCCTTTTCCCGGACCGAGATCAATCATGAAGCTCATGGGGAGTGAGGCGGATTTATCCGGATCCTTAATACGCACCACCTCCACTTCCTTGGTGAGGAAGTCCACTGAAATATAGGCATCCCGCTGAAAAAAGCGCGATTTACGCATATTTTTCAGGGAGATCCTGCTGGCTGTAAGGTTGGCTACACAGCCATTGTCAAATTCAATCCGTGCATTTGCAATATCTGGGGTATCACTGACTACCGCAACACCGCTGGCACTGATCTTCCTGATGTTACTGTTGACCACGCTGAGGATAATGTCAATATCATGGATCATCAGGTCCAGGATGACAGGAACATCGGTCCCGCGGGGGTTGAACTGCGCAAGCCGGTGTGTCTCGATGAACATCGGTTTGTTGAAATAAGGCTCAGCAGCAATAAAGGCAGGATTGAACCGTTCCACATGTCCTACCTGTACTTTCACATTTGCTTCACCTGCAATCTTGATCAGTTCTTTTGCTTCTTCCAGTGTGGTAACGATCGGCTTTTCAATAAAAACATGACGGAATTTCCGTAAAGCCGTAAAGGCATATTCAAAATGAGAGATCGTAGGAGTTACGATGTCGACAACATCCACTGAATCGATCAGTTCATCGAGTGAAAGAAAACGTTTAACTCCAAATTCTTTTTCCACCTTTATGGCATTACCATCATCCGGGTCATTAAACCCGATAAGTTCATAATCTGCAATTTCCTTAATGCATTTGATGTGGATCTTTCCCAGGTGTCCTGCACCCAAAACTCCTATTTTCAGCATGTATTATGGTTATAAAGTTTGTAAAGTTTTTAAAGTTATAAAGTATTACACTCTGTAACTTTGTGACTCTGTAATTTTTTTCACTGCCAAGACACGAAGGTCGCAAAATCAATTCGACGATAAACTTGTCCGCCCGTCCGCTTGTCTAACTTGTCTGCATTTATTACAAAAGTAACGTTTTTGGCGCGATCTAAATGATTATTTTCGTGAAAAATTTGAGAAGGCAGATAGGATTATGATCGACTCGTATAAACATCAGGGATTACGGAAACATCTTGTTGAGATCATTCGTGGAAAAGGGATCATCGATAACAACGTACTGGCAGCCATTGGAAAGGTACCCAGGCATTTCTTCTTTGATTCTTCTTTCCTTAAATATGCTTATGAAGACAGTGCATTCCCCATCGGTTCAGGCCAAACCATATCCCAGCCCTATACGGTTGCATTTCAGTCGCAGTTACTGATGCTTGGCAAAGGTCAGAAAGTGCTGGAGGTCGGAACAGGATCGGGATACCAGGCTTGTATCCTTGCAGAGATCGGAGCGAAAGTTTTCAGCATCGAGCGGCAAAAATCCCTTTACGATAAAGCGGTAAAATTTCTTCCTACCTTCGGTTACAGGATCAAATTATTTTACGGAGATGGCTACAAAGGGCTTCCGGCCTATGCCCCTTTTGATAAAATCATCGTTACAGCAGGTGCGCCGTTTATCCCCGACGCCCTCATGGAACAGTTGAAACCCGGTGGTATCCTGGTTATCCCGGTGGGAGGCGATGATGTTCAGGAAATGACAACCATCACAAGGATTGCGGAAAAAGAATTTCAGAAACGCGAACACGGAAAATTCCGGTTCGTTCCCTTGCTGGAAGATAAAGCAAGAGAAGGCTAAAATGAAGTACTATTTACGATTTTCGAGTGAAGAATTAGAATAAAAACTTACTGGGTGACATTTTCAATTGGTGAAACCTTCCTGCTAGTTGCTGGTAGCGAAGATAAATTATCCTAAACTATTTCCCAGTACCTAATTCCTAATTGATAAACACCTAATGCCCAGTGCGCAGCACCCAGTACCCAATACTCAGTACATAGTGCCCAATAACTACTCCTTTTCCATGACAGAGAATCACTCAAACATCCTGCCTGATATTTATAAATCCTGATTCAAACTCATAATTCATAATTCTTTTAAAAAATACTATTTGACATTTATCTATTTTTTTTCTTAGCTTTGATTTTTCAAAAAACCAAAACCATGAAAAAGATTCTATTTATTTCAGTAATCCTAACGATCCTGGGTGCCTGTTCTTCTGAAAGAGTGAATTTCGGCCAGTTGCAGGACCGCAGTGGCATGTTTTACCTGGTCAACAGCGATAAGCCTTTCTCAGGTGATGTTGTTTCTTACGTAAATGGCAAGATGGAATTTGAAGGGAGGATTGAAAAGGGACTGCGTGAAACAACATGGACCTACTATTATCCCAATGGCCAGAAAAAGATGGAAGGGAATTATAAAGAAGGTTTGAAAGATGGCACCTGGACCTATTGGAAGGATAACGGGACACAGGAAGGCCTCGAGATTTACAAATATGGCAAACTGCTTAGTAACGAGGGCACTGTGAACCAGGAAGCAAAACCCGATACCGCCAAAACCGTTGCGGTACCAACTCCACCAACACCACCACCTCCTCCCCCACCAAAACCTGTAGAGAAAAAACAGCAAGCCATTGTTTGGGAAAGGTTACATGGCGGTCCTGTGAAATTCCTGGATGGAGTTCCTTATACAGGGCCGGTTGTAAAATACCAGAAGAATGGCCTGAAAGAACTGGACGGATATTTCACACGCGGTAAGAAAACCGGCAAGTGGGTATATTACACCAAAAAAGGAGATATCAAGGACGTCAAATATTATTAGCCGGACGCTTCCTCAGGCGACGGAAGAAAGCATAGGATAACCCGGCTATCATCAGGATCGCCCCGGTCCATAATACATTTATATAAGGGTTTATGATCGCTTTTATAACGATGTAATCAGGATTGCTTCCTGCTGATGATATATAGGTATAATAATCTGTCCAAAGGAAATGTCTTGTGTCGGGATTATAAACATCACCCATTCGTGGATTGCGGTTCACGGAAGGATACAGGGTAAACGCCTTCATGTATTTTCCTTTTTTGGTTTTCAGGAAGTCAACTGCGTAAGTAGTAGTATTCCCTGCTGTCGAACGCTGGTTGTAAACCACGTAAAAGCCACTCATATAAAGCGTATCCCCTTTTACAAGGAGGAGATTCTCCATATTGCTTTTCATATCCCCGAGATCAAACCTCGAACTATTGGTTGATATGGTCTTTGAATTCGAAAATGTCATGATGGTCCCCAACGCAAAGAAGAGAAAACCGCTGTGGGTCATTATGGCTGCGAGGTTTCGTGGCCGGGATGATTCGAAGATGAGGTTATAGATGGAAGACAGGATCGAGAAGAGGATAAAGAAGACCGTAAGGACCAGGTTCATCCTTGTCACAATCCCATTCATCATAAATGGAATCAGTACCACGATGCTCAGCAAGAATGGCACCGCCATTTTTTTCAGGAATACCCGTCCGGAATTGACATTGTAGTGCAGGAATTGTGTAAAGGCAATAAACCCGGCAATCAATAATACATAAGGTGTTTGCCAACGGTTATAGAATCCGACACGATCGGCCGGAGGCGCAATGTTCGTTCTGAAAATACTGTTAAATACCGGGAGAGAAGTAGTGAAGATGATCTGAAACGCAGCCAGTACGATGATAATCGCCCCCATGAATATCCAGAACTCCCGGGATAAAAGGATTTCACTTCTTTTCTCAGAGAATTTTTTTGCATGTATTGCAATGAAAACAATGGCGAGGAGAAGAAAGAACAGCAGGAACACCAGCAACTGCGCCGTCATTCCATTGTCGGTAAAGGAGTGGGCAGAAGAATCGGCCAAAACCCCGCTACGGGTCAGGAAACTGGCATAGAGCACAAGAACGTAGGAAAGGGTTATAAATGTGAAAGCTGCCAGCAGGGCATATCGCTGTTTCCGTGCTATCAGCAGGAAATGAAGTCCTGCCACGAGTGTCATCCAGGGAACCAAAGAGGAATTTTCAACCGGATCCCATGACCAGAATCCCCCAAACGTAAGAGATACGTATGCCCAGGCGCCACCCAGGAGGATGCCGGCACCCAGGAGTGCGAGTGAAAGAAGAGTCCATGGCAGGGCAGGTTTGATCCAGGAAGTATATTCCATGCGGATCAGTCCGGAGATAGCATAGGCAAAAGGGACCAGCGCCAGGGCATAACCCAGGAACAGGATCGGCGGATGGATGGTCATCCAGATATTCTCAAGCAGGGGATTTAATCCATTCCCATCCTTT
>Ga0182027_10008486_pt1 | contig 14946 bp, 8 predicted proteins | sample 712E1DmetaG_FD_121300 | JGI IMG/M metagenome (GOLD analysis project Ga0182027, IMG submission 121300) | Permafrost microbial communities from Stordalen Mire, Sweden - 712E1D metaG (Illumina Assembly) | ecosystem: Environmental > Terrestrial > Soil > Wetlands > Permafrost | place: Sweden... | reverse complement strand
GCATCCTCTTTCAGTTTTGAAATAGCTACCTTGCAAAAACAATTCTCCTTTTTCAGTCTGTCTTCAAACACATCGCCAAAAAGGTTATATGCGTGAGATATATTTCCTCCAACAACTAAAATCTCAGCCCTGAACATTTTAAGCCATGTGGCAAGAAACAATCCGGCGTTGTCTCCAAAATCGGTAAAGAGATCTGTCACTATCTTATCTGTTCCTGCCATGGCAGCGAGCTCCTTTACTCCACCCAGCTCTTTACCAGTGAGCTTCTTATACCTGGAAAGTAATCCTCGCGTTGAAAAATAATCATCAGCAATTCCATCTTTATAAGGAAGGTGATAAATACAACCTAATTTAGGTACTTGAGGTCCATCAACTATCGGTATACGATTACTGATAAATGCAGATCCGAAACCCGTACCAAGCGTAATTGAGAGTGAACGGTTGAACTTCGCGGCACTGCCTGCCCAGGCTTCTCCAACTGCAAAAGCTGAAGCATCGTTCATGAATCTGATGAGTAAGCCATCGTGAATACCCAGACTGTTTGAGATGGCATCAGTAATATTGAAACCATAGAGATTCTCATATTTTGCGACACCGCGGATATAACAAATACCCTTAACATAATCAAATGGACCGGGCATTGCAAAGCCAATTCCTTTAACATTTTCAAGCGGAACTTTCTCTAAAACAGCAGATAAAGCCTTGCTCCAGGTTGCAATTATAACACTAGCCTGAGCCTGATTGTCAACCGATCTTTCTGTCAAAGTATCCCTGATGATCTTACCTGAAACCAGATCAATAGCGACACAACTGATATGACTTCCTCCTATATCAGTACCTATTGCAATGTTTTTATTCATAGAAAAAGTTAATAAACAACCTGGTTAAAACTATTATGAAAACTGCGGTCGAAAATATCTAATTTTGTCATCAATGCAAAATATATTAATGCATTATTGAAATCTAAATTGAAATAGATGCAAGATGGCCTGAACTTAACCGGTTTTTATGAAATATTTCCAAAAATTCAATTCCCTGGCTTTTTTTCATGCAAATATTGATTTTAAAGTAGTAAATTCGAATAAGCTATTTGCTATATGGATTGGAGATTCCTCAATTCACCGCTTGACTTTGGCGTGAGCTCAGTCGAACGCCGGCGGTTCCACTCGGAATGACAATTCATTCTTGGTCAGGGGGGTAGCGCCAGAGAGGAACCTTCCACGATATTTTTATTGATAACCGAAACTTATATTAATTTAAATATATTATCATGCCAAAAGTTACAAAAGAAGATGCTCTTCTCTATCATAGCAGAGGACGTCACGGCAAAGTAGAGGTCATACCCACAAAACCTTATAGTACACAATTCGATCTCAGTCTGGCATATACTCCGGGTGTAGCGTATCCATGCCTTGAAATAGAAAAGACTCCGGAGGATGTTTACAATTATACAGCCAAAGGAAATCTTGTTGCAGTTATATCGAACGGGACAGCAGTATTGGGGCTCGGGGATATAGGAGCCATGGCGGGCAAGCCTGTAATGGAAGGTAAAGGCCTTCTCTTTAAGGTATTTGCCGATGTTGATGTTTTCGACATTGAGGTCAATGAAAAAGATCCTGTAAAATTAATTGAGTTTTGCAGACAAATAGCTCCCACATTCGGTGGAATAAACCTTGAAGATATTAAAGCTCCGGAATGTTTCGAGGTGGAAACAGAGCTAAAAAAGATACTTGATATTCCGGTATTTCATGATGATCAGCATGGAACCGCAATTATCTCTGCAGCAGGTCTGCTGAATTCTCTTGAAATAACCGGCAGAAAAATAGAGGATCTGAAAATGGTAGTGTGTGGTGCAGGTGCAGCGGCAATTTCATGTTCCAGATTATATGTTACTCTTGGTGTCAGGAGGGAGAATATTGTAATGTGCGATTCGAAAGGAGTTATAAATAAAAAAAGGAAAGACCTGAATAAATACAAGCAGGAATTCGTTACCGGAAGGGACCTTGATACTCTGGAACAGGCTGTTAAAGGCGCTGATCTTTTTCTCGGTCTGTCTGCTGCCTGTATGATGTCTAAAGTTATGCTGGCTTCTATGGCAAAAAACCCTATCATTTTTGCAATGGCCAATCCTAATCCTGAAATTTCATTCGAAGATGCTATGGCGACCAGGGATGATATGATCTTCGCTACCGGAAGATCAGATTATCCGAACCAGATTAATAATGTTCTGGGATTTCCATTCATATTTCGCGGTGCATTGGATGTAAGGGCATCAACCATTAATGAAGAGATGAAGCTTGCAGCTTCGAAGGCTCTTGCTGCACTTGCCAAAGAGCCTGTGCCTGATTCTGTTCTAAAAGCATATAATGTTGAAAAGTTAATTTTTGGAAAAGAATATATTATTCCAAAACCGATTGACCCAAGATTAATATCGTGTGTGGCTCCGGCAGTTGCTAAAGCAGCTATAGATAGTGGCGTAGCTAAATACCCGATATCTGATTGGGATGCATACAGGAAGAGTCTCGACAGAAGACTAAGCGAACACATAAAAAAAATAGCTGATTGCAGTGGAGTATGATATTAATATGGACATGCCATGGCACGTCCATATTATGATATTTAACGAATTATATTGATCTTTTTCCTCTCTTCAATTTGCCTGCAAACTTTTTTTTCGTACATAAAAAGAATCATATCCGCAATATCCTTAATTGTGAAAGAGCTCCGGTTGATTGTAGCATCGAACAGATAGTCGATGTTCAGGGGGTTTTTATCAAGAAAGGTATGAATCAGATTGAATCGTTTTTCATCAGTATCGACCACATACTTTTCTGCAGTTTCTATGTTCATTTCTTTCTTTTTCATCACATTTTCGACTCTCCAGTAAAATGGAGCAACGAGCCTGATATGAAGTGCATCCGCTATTTCATGAGCTATTGAAACACCTCCTCTTCCTACCAGTATGATGAATCCTTCCTTGCACATAGATAGCACAACATCCTTAATAGCTTTTTTTACTCTCAGATCGCTTACAAAACCACCCGAAAATGCCATTATCATTTCTGAAATATTTGATAATTCAATTCCTTTATAGAAATTTTCAACACGCTGAGTATCTGTATTTAACTCTTTTGCAATTGCATAGATGATATCTTTATCGACCCATTTCCATTTAGTTATGCCAAATTTATGATTAAGTTCATCTGCCAGAATAGCAGCTACCTGCCTGGCATCACACCCAGTCAACCGGGAAATAGTAATTACCGGACCATCATCAACAGGAGCCTTTTTAAGTATTGACTCTCTGTACCGACCATCAAAATAATCAAAAAACTTTTCCATTTCACTTGTCTCCTTAATAGGTTATTTATTGAAGATGTTGAAATACAGAGTGAATATAACTTTGTATATTAATTACTTATCCCGTATTAGCAACGGATGAGATTTGTCGGAATACAGAGTAGTTCCTTATGAATTATTGTCCATAAAATTTACGAAAAATAAACGAATCGATAAAATTTATTTACATCACCGTTCTCTTTAACCGTATATTAAATAAATTTGTCATCTGATTATTCAATAACTGTTCAGACATATTTGATTTTTGATGAATAATATCGTGACAAACTACTAATGAAAACTTTTCAGGTAAATATAACCTTTATACTGTTTATAGTCCTTATTATTACAGGTTGTAAAAAAAATGTCGTTATTAATGAAAACCAGGCAATACTTTTTCAGGTTGATTATGTGAATTATGCATTGGGATATCAGCACAATGGTTTCATTATCGACAACCAGGGAAATGTCCTGACATATAAGAATCCTCAAATCTGGAATTTCCCTGACAAAGATTTCATCCTTAGCGAAAGTCAGGTCCGTGATAACATAGGAAATTGCCTCAATTCCGGGAAAAAAATTCCAAAGGAAGAGTTAAAGAAATATGCCAATTATATTAAAAACATATCTTCAAGCAAAGTAACCGCTTTAAAGAATGTTGCAGCCAATGCAGGTTCGATGGAGTATATCTGCTACCAATTCTCAGAGAAATCCGGAATTTATAAAGGTTACCTGATAAAAGCGGAAGGTGATTTTAAGCGCGAAAACCTGAATTTCTTTTCCAAGAAGGTTACAACATGGCTGAAAAACATTAATGACACTATAGAAAAAAAATAACTTCACACCATCCGGATCCTTGTTCCCATTTCCAGACAATTCCCAAGTCACCCAAAATCGATCATGTCATTCGAGCACCAGCGAGGAATCTCCTTTCCCAATCACTTTGTAAATCAATCCACTATTAAATTCAGAGTCTCTGTCAAATTTGAAACAGATACTCATCTTTTAAAATTATCTTAAACACTTTATTTTTTTGAATTTTCTGAAATCTTTATTTTATCTTTACCTTATACAAACAAAAATCTCGCTAACTTATTAAATTATTCATCATGGTCATAAACGTTTTTTCCCGACCTGAACTATTTTGGTTCATCCTGGGTCTGGGACTCTTTCTTCTCGAATTGGTCATTCCCGGATTCTTTATTTTTTTCTTTGGTCTTGGCGCCTGGGTTACAGCCCTGGTTTGCCTGATTGGAAATCCTGGGACTAACCTGCAAATAGTAATTTTCGCAGTAAGCTCTACTCTATTACTCCTCGCACTCAGGAGAATAATTCAGAAAAAATTCTTAAATAGTAAGAGCACTCAGTCTGACGATGTTGAAGATGAGTTTACAGGAAAAGAGGCACTCGCCACGGTCGATTTTGGTGGTATGAAACATGGAAAAGTCGAGTTTAAGGGAACAACATGGACAGCTGAATCTGAATCAGAGATTAAAGAAGGACAAAGAGTTATCATCATTGAAAAAGATAGTTTTAAATTAATAGTTGAACCTAAAAAATAATTAAAATGGAAGGATCAAGCACGACTTTTATTCTCATTGGTGTAATCTTTTTAGGATTTATTCTGATTGCATCAATGATTAAGATTGTTCCGCAGAGAACAGCAATTATCGTTGAAAGGCTGGGAAAGTACAGAGCAACATTTACAGCCGGGTTCCAGTTACTCATTCCTTTTTTCGATAAAGTAAGATACAGGCACACCCTTAAAGAACAGGCAATTGATGTTGCACCACAGATATGTATTACCCGTGATAATATCGCAGTTGAGGTAGATGGTATCCTCTATCTCCAGGTTCTTGATCCACAAAAAGCTTCTTATGGAATTGATAATTACAGATTTGCATCTATTCAGATAGCTCAGACAACCATGAGGAGTGTCATCGGAAAACTGGAACTTGACAGAACATTCGAAGAACGTGAAACTATTAATGTTACAATAGTTGAAGCGGTTGATAAAGCCAGTGAACCATGGGGTGTAAAAGTAACCCGGTATGAGGTTAAAAACATTTCACCTCCCCAGAGCATAAAAGATGCAATGGAAAAACAGATGAGGGCTGAAAGGGAGAAGAGAGCAATTATTGCTGAATCCGAAGGAGCCAAACAGGCAAAAATTAATGTTGCCGAAGGAGATAAACAAGCTCTCATCAAAAATTCAGAAGGTGAAATGCAGAAACGAATTAACGAAGCCGCCGGACGTGCTTCTGAGATCGAACAACTTGCAAAGGCAACTTCCAATGGTTTGAGATCAATATCATTAGCAATATCAGAAGAAAACGGATTAAACGCAGTTAACCTTAGGATTGCTGAGCAATATCTTTTGGCATTTGGAAATATTGCCAAGACTACTAACACATTAATAATACCGTCAAATCTTACTGACATCGCAGGAGTAATTGCAACTGCCACTTCAGTGTTTAATGAGACGAAGGATAAGAAGAAATAAGATAAGGCTGTAGAGGCTTTTTACACCTCCTCGTGCTCCGTCCTCTTGATGATCTCATTCTGCAGATCCTCTCCCAGATCATTGAAATAATCGCTGTAACCTGCAACACGAACAATCAGGTCCCTGTACCACTCAGGATGTTGCTGGGCATCCTTCAGAGTTTCCGCATTAACTACATTGAATTGTATATGATGACCATCCAGACTGAAATAGCTGCGAATCAAAGCAGTCAGTTTTTCATAACTATCCTCATCCTCAAAAAATGATGGAGAAAACTTCTGATTCAGAAGGGTACCTCCTGTTCGAAGATGATCAATCTTCGATGCTGATTTAATTACAGATGTCGGGCCATTATGATCGACACCCTGGAAAGGCGAAATACCTTCCGAAAGAGGCAGATGAGCATTCCTGCCATCTGGTGTGGCACCTATTACACTCCCAAAATAGACATGAGAAGTTGTGGGCAGCATGTTAATGCGATGGACTCCTCCTCTTGTGTTTGCCCTTCCATTAACAGCATCATAATAAATCTCAAAAACCGTTACTGCCTGCTGATCAGCATAATCATCGTCATTACCAAACTTCGGTGTATAATAGATCATATCACACTGAATCTGTTCGTATCCTTTGAAATCAGCTTCCAAAACTTTAGTTAAATCTTCCCAGCTAATCTTCTTATTATCATAAATATTATAACGGATTGATGTCAGCATATCGGTGATACTTCCAAGTCCTACCCCCTGGATATAAGATGTGTTATACCTGGCGCCACCGCTATTATAATCTCTGCCGTTCAAAATACAATCTTCAACAAGTAACGATAAAAAGGGTACCGGCAACCATCCGGCGAAAGTTTTTTCAATTACATTATTCCCTCTGATTTTTATGTCAGCAAAATAATTTACCTGTAATTTAAATGCCTCAATCAGATCATCAAAACGCTTATAGTCGCAAGCATAACCTGTTTCAAGCCCGACAAGCTTATTTGTTCTCTTGTCAAATCCGTTATTAAGAGTCAGTTCAAGGATTTTTGGGAGATTGAAATAACCTGTCAGCCAATATGCTTCAGTGCCGAAAGCTCCTGTCTCCACACAACCCGATGCCCCTCCATTCCTGGCATCAATTAAATTCTTTCCCTGTCGGAGCAACTCCTGGATTATAGCCTCTGTGTTGAAACAGGAGGGCTGTCCGAATCCTGTTCTGATAATATCAAGAGCTTTATAAATAAATCTGTCCGGGCTCTTTTTTGAGATCTGTATCATCGAACTCGGCTGAAGTATCCGCATCTCCTTAATAACATCCAGCAGAATATACGACATCTCGTTAACGGCATCAGTTCCATCAGGTTTTACACCTCCAAGATTAATAAGACAAAAGTCGGTGTACGTATTACTTTCACTTGCTGTAACACCCATTTTTGGCGGTGATGGATGATTATTGAATTTTATCCAGAAACAGCCAAGAAGATCATCTAATTCATCAGCTGAAAGCGAGCCTGACTCCAATTCTTTTTTATAGACGGGATATAGATGCTGGTCCAGTCTGCCCGGATTAAAAGAGTCCCATGGATTTAGTTCTGTTATAACACCAAGATGTATGAACCAGTAGTGCTGAAGCATTTCATGAACCGTTTCCGGAGCATTTGCAGGAACCTTCCGGCATACATTTGCCATTTTCAACAATTCGTTTTTCCTTTCGGAATCAGTTTCATCGAGAGCAAGCTTTTCAAGTTTATCGGCATGACGATTAGCATACATTATTATTGCATCGCAGACTATATCCATTGCCTTAAGCTCCTCAAGCCTTTCAAATGCATTATTATCAGTGAAAAAATCCAGAGCCTCAACCGCCTCCTTTATCTCTTCCTTCACCGTGCGAAAACCTGTTTTGAACATCCTGTATCCCAGCACAGTATGTCCGGGGGCGCGCTGCTCCTGGAACTCGGTAAACACTCCTGCATTATAAGCATTTAGCCATTCTGTCGTCATCAATGACATTATCCTGTCGCGATTGCTCTTTCCTTTCCAGAAGGGAATAATCTCCTTTTCATAGATGTTTTTCACCTCATCATCAACCCTGAAAAAGACCTTTTCTCTTGAATTAAGGATTTCAAGATCTTTCATCGAATGGAGACTTATCTCAGGGTATGTGGGAGTCTCTTTGGGAGCAGGGCCCCGCTCGCCTACTATCAGTTCGCCTTCATTGATACATATCTTCTTGTTTTTCAGGAGATATTCAAAGGCTTTTGCCCTTTTCACCGGGGCTGATAATTCACGTGCTTCATCGCTCTTATAAAACTGAGTCATAAGCAATGCTCTTTCTTCACTGATTTTCTCTACTGCGTTCAGGCTCTGTTCCCGTAATTTTTTAACTCGTGGTGAAATATTCATAACTATTTATCCTCCAATTTTAACTTTAATCCCTGTCTCCATGAAAAATTCCTTCATCTTCTGCATTTTTTCTTTGTCTGGCGGTTCCACATTCCCCATTTTGTATGGAATATTATATTTTTTATATTTTGAAGATCCTATTTTATGGAAAGGCAAAAGATTGATCTTTTTTAGCGAATCGTTTTTTGTTGCTTTAAGGAAATGTCTTAATCTTCCCAGATGGTCAGGATCGTCATTAAAACCAGGGATAACCGGTATTCTTACCCTTATGTCTTTGCCACTTTCAAGCAAAAGCCTGTAATTTTCAAGAATCCCGTTATTTGATACCCCGGTAGATTCAATATGTTTTGCCTCATCAAGATGTTTTATGTCGAAAAGGAACAGGTCGGTGAATGGGATTATTGATTTATAATTTTCTGAGGATGAATATCCTGAAGTATCAACTACAGTATGATATCCATTTTCTTTACATGCTTTTAATACTTCAAGAAGAAATTCAAACTGAAGCATCGGTTCACCTCCCGAAAATGTGACACCACCTTTTGACTGATTAATGAATACTTTCTCCTTATCAAGAATTTCAAGAATGGTGTCAATTGAATAATATTTCCCTACTTCTTCGTTTTTACTGAATTCTCTCTCACCAACCTTGTTAGTCTGCATTACGGTCTCGGGAAATGGAGATATGCCTTCCGGATTATGGCACCATAAACAGGTCAGTGGGCATCCCTTCATGAAAAAAGTCACCCTGATCCCCGGACCATCGTGGATCGAGTATCTTTTAACGCTGAAAATGAGTCCTTTCATAAAAAAGGGTATTTAACTGAACCTGATAATATGATTGATGAAATGAGGAACTCTATTCTGAAGATCAGAATAAAACTTTGTTCAGAAGTTGTAGAACATCAGGCAACAATATAGCCTTCTGCCAAGGCGCTGCATCATGAAACGATATTTAAGCTTTGCGATCATCTAGAATTATAAGATGGGTGCAAGTTAAATATTTCTGATGAGTATAAGAAATAATAAGAAAAAGAACTCAGAGCTAAAGCACGTTTCCCAGATTTATTCAAATTAAATTCAACAATTTCTATAACTTAATTGTTTATATATCTGATATATACAAAATTTTAACATATGATTAACAAATCATTAACAAAAAACAATGCAACATTTTATGTTCCCAAACGTCTATACATTGAATGGAAACAAAAAAAGCGAATAACAATTTGAAAAATTCATTTTTTATTGATTCACTTTGGCAGCCATGAAAAGTATAATTTAATTTAACGATAATATTTAACTTCTCTACAATCGCCATTCGGCGACTTCAACGATCAGGTTTAGGTTAATTAGAGGAAAGACACCGCCCGGTGTCTTTCTTTTTTGTTTTAATTAAAGATTTATATTTGTATTATAAACACTTCGCCAATCAAAGATGAGAATAAGGCCGATCTTCTTATATATATTACTTCTTCTTTTTTCATTTACCCTTAATGCAAAAGTTCCTTCTCCAACAGCCATAAAAGGTATCCTCGATCTTCGTCAAATCAAGGATCCTGATCATTTCATTGTTATGCTTAACGGAGAATGGGAGTTTTACTGGAAAAAGATGTTACGCCCTAACGATTTTACAGCAGAAAATTATAAACCTGACTATTATGGAGATGTGCCATCTTATTGGACAGATTACCCGACTGAGTTGATAAAAACTGAAAAATTTGGTTATGCCACTTATCGTTTAACTGTCCTGTTTCCAAAAGGATTTAATAAGCCGCTGGCTATTGATCTTCCCGTATTTGATTCCTCATACGATATTTACCTGAACGGGAAATACCTGGGAGGTAACGGAACCCCCGGGAAGTCATCCGAGGAAACAAAACCCGAATACAAAAGAAATTTTTTCAGGATTAATCCGGAATCGGATTCGATGAAAATAATAATAAACGTTTCGAATTATGATCATCGCCGCGGCGGGTTCTGGCTACCTGTTAAGTTAGGAACATTCAGTGAGGTGCAGAAGCAACTGGCCAACAACTGGGCAGCAGAATGGTCTGTAATAAGCCTGCTTTTAGGATTTTCTCTTTTTTTCCTGTTCTTTTTCATTATTTCGCCAAAGGAAAAGATCATGTTTTTTTTCAGTATGACAACTATTGGCCTGGCTTTAAGACCACTTTTTACTTCCCATTATCTTATTCTCAACCTGTTCAATATGGAATGGGTTTGGATAGTCAGATTTGAATACCTTGGACTTTTTCTGATACTGGTAGGATGGGTCTGGTATGTTATGAATCTCTATCCCTCGAAATTCTTCAGAATAATCGCCTGGTTTGTTACAATAATTTTCTCCCTTGCATTTATAATGACACTTTTTCTTCCTGTAAAGATCTTCAGTTATTCAACAATTGTGTACTATCCCGCCATGATATTGGTCATCTCTTATCTATTATTCATGAGCTTCAAGGGATCATTGAAGAAAAATGCTCTGGACCTTGCATATTTTTTAGCCTTTATTCTCCTATTAATGGGTGGAATGCACGACATGAGGGTATCACTTGGTAAGTCAAATTCCACAATCGGATATTCACTTACATATATCATTGTGCTTTTTGTTTTTATCCAGGCAGTTATATTATTATATAAGTGGGTAAGAGCATTTCTTGATAAGGAAAAACTTCAAAATGAACTCGAATTCCTGAACAGAAATCTTGAAAATCTTATAAATGAGAGAACCCAGGAACTTAAAACCAGGAATGAAGAAATTGAAAAGCAGAACGGTATGATTGCGCTGCAAAACAAACAGTTGTCTGATACAATTCAACTTAAGAACAGAATCTTTTCTGTTATTGCACACGATCTTAGAAGCCCTGTCGTGAATATCCTATATATGCTCAATCTTTTAAAAGAAAAAGAGTACAAGGAAAAATACGATACTTTTGCTAACTCCAGTATACAGTATGCACAGCTTGTCATCAGTCTGCTTGAGAACATGCTTGTATGGGGCAGAGACCAGGAGGACAAAATAAAGTTCTCTCCTGAGAGACGCGATCTGGCAGATATTATACTCACAAACCTCAGCATATTCAAAGAGACTTCTGATAAAAAAGAAATCTCAGTTAATTTCACTCAGGTTGGAAATTCAGTTGCATTCTTTGATAAAGATCTGCTTGATATGATAATCAGAAATCTGTTGTCAAATGCTGTAAAATACACGCCACGGGGGGGAAGAATCAGTATCCTTCTTAAGGACAAAATGCAGAATGGAGAATATATAATGCTAAAGATATGCGATAATGGCATAGGTATTCCTGAAACGAAGCAAAAATATCTTTTTACAGCTATGGAAATTGAAAGTACACCCGGCACTGAAAATGAGAAGGGAACCGGATTGGGACTTAAGCTCTGCTATGAGTTAGTGAAAATAAATCATGGCAGTATAGCTATTGAAAGTAAGGAAGGTGAAGGAACCTGCTTCATAATTACTCTCCCTATGGCAAAAGGATCTGTCCTGCCGGAAAAGGAATAATAACCAATCAATTTTTCTTCTACTTTTTGTCAGCTTCGCGGCATCTCCCCCCAAGAAAATACACTTTCCTTAAGATTAATTACACTTATTTCCAAGTTTTTCTCCCCATTCAGGGGGAGTGCCCGAAGGGCGAGGGGGTTGAGGATGGGGATAATAAAATGCTATATGAAAATGAGATAATTTGAAAATCTAATGATCTTGAAATCATATATTCTGCAAATAGAATATTTTAAAATTTAATATGGCTGATAATGAATATGTTATGCTTTCCAAATAAATGATAAATATCATAAATACATTTATTTAGATTAATTCTTATGATGGAATTTAATATATTTGAATCTTAAGTACTCTGTTCCAAAAGATTCGTTTTTAACCTGATCAAAACATCTCTTTATGGCGCCTAAATCATTTCCTTCCGGATTATCTTCTTCTAATTATTTTCTGGGGTTTGATATTGGGTCTGTCTCGCTGAATACCGTCGTTATGGAAGAGAATAACAATATTCTGGAAGAGCATTATGATTATGTTCATGGAAGGCCCTTTAATGTCCTTAAAGATAGATTATCCTCTGTTCTGGAAAAATACTCTTCTGAAACAATTAAAGGAATTGCTCTTACAGGCACGGGAGGAAAACTTGCTACTGACCTTATTGGAGGAGTTTTTGTCAACGAAATAATTGCACAGGCAACGTCAACCGGAATATTGTATCCCGAAGCAAGAACAGTTATTGAAATAGGGGGAGAAGATTCTAAGCTAATCATCCTGGAGAAAAACCCTGAAAACGGGCACTCCAGACTTGTCGATTTTGAAATGAACAGCATCTGCGCTGCAGGAACAGGTTCATTTCTCGACCAACAGGCAAAAAGAATAGGTGTCTCAATAGAAAAAGAATTTGGTATAATGGCGCTAAAATCGGTTGATCCCCCCAGGATAGCAGGGCGTTGCAGTGTATTTGCAAAAAGCGACATGATCCATCACCAGCAGATTGCTACCCCCCTGCATGATATTGTAGCAGGTTTGTGTTTTGCATTAGCCAGAAACTTCCGAAGCAATGTTGCCAGAAGTAAAGAGATCAAAAAACCCGTAGTCTTTTCCGGAGGAGTTGCAGCAAATACTGGTATGATCAGGGCTTTCAGAGAAACCCTAAACCTCATTGATGATGAACTCATAATTCCGATACACCATTCCGCCATGGGTGCAATAGGTGCTGTCTATTATGCCCGAGCCAATAAACTCAATATGAACCATTCCCCGGGAATTTCTAAACTTGAGGATTATCTTGCAAGTACTGTAACAGAATTTGTAAGCCTTCCTCCTCTGAAGGAATCTTCGGCAGAATACAGAAAGATGGTTCATTTCGTCAAAAACGGCAAAGACAAAGTACGTGTCTATATGGGACTGGACATAGGTTCTCTGAGTACAAATGTGGTACTGATAGATGAAGAGCACCGGGTTGTTGCCAGACGTTATCTTCAAACTGCAGGTAAACCTCTTGAAGCTATCCAGAAAGGCATGACTGAAATATTTGACGAAGTTGGAGAAGATATCATTGTACTCGGAGCAGGAACTACAGGATCCGGTCGTTACCTTACAGGTGATTTTATAGGTGCCGACAAGATTGTCAATGAAATTACTGCCCAGGCAACCGCCGCGATCGACTACGATCCTACGGTTGACACTATATTTGAAATTGGTGGACAGGATTCAAAATATATAAGCATTGAAAATGGTGTTGTGGTTGATTTTGAAATGAATAAAGTATGCGCAGCCGGCACAGGGTCATTTCTTGAGGAGCAGGCTGAAAAACTGAATATCAATATTGTCGAGGAATTTGGTTGTATGGCGTTAAGTTCTGATTCTCCTGTAAAACTGGGTGATCGTTGTACTGTATTCATGGAATCGGATCTTAATTCATTTATGCAAAAGGGAGCCAGAAACGAAAATCTTGTCGGGGGCCTCGCCTACTCCATCGTCTATAATTATCTTCAAAAGGTAGTCGGCGATAAGCGTATAGGCAATAAAATATTCTTTCAGGGTGGCGTTACAAACAATAAAGCAGTAGTTGCTGCCTTCGAACAGGTTGTCGGGAAAAATATAATAATACCTCCTCATTTTGATGTGACCGGGGCTATCGGTGCCGCAATACTTGTCAAAAGATCAATGGCAGAAGGGCAAAAAACCAGGTTCAAAGGCTTTGGTGTACGAAACGCCAGCTATAAGGTCAGCAGGTTTGTTTGCCAGGGATGTACAAATCACTGTGAAATCAGCCGGGTAAAAATAGAAAGTGAAAAGAAATCACTTTACTATGGCGGACGATGTGAAAAGTACGAGATCGACGGCAGAAAAAAACTGAATAATAATATCCCAAATCTTTTTACAAAAAGGACTGAAATGCTGATGGAAGGGTTTGTGGAAAAAGAATCCTGGAAATCAACTTCTATAGGAATTCCAAGAGCTCTGATGGTGTTTTATCAGCAATTTCCCTTCTGGAGGACATTCTTTGAACAACTTGGATTTACAGTAGTGATTTCCAAAGAATCGGATAAATCGCTTGTAACAAAGTCAATTGAGACAATTACCGCTGAGGCCTGCCTTCCGGTTGAACTGATGCATGGTCATGTTATTGATCTTATGGAGAAGGGTGTTGACTATATATTCCTTCCGTTCATTGTTAATGGTAAACAAAAGGAAGGGAATAAAACATTTAACTGCAATTGTCCGTGGATTCAGACATATCCCTTCATGATAAAGGCTGCCCTCCGGGGAAAAGTTGATGAATCAAAACTTCTTATTCCTACTCTTCATTTCAGGTTTTTCGAAAGGGCTTTATTAGGAGAGATGACTGAGTATTTCAATGAGAAATTCGGAATCAGTAAGGCAGAAATCAGAAAAGCTATTTTTAAGGCCGATGAGGTACAGACATCATTTGAAAAACAGCTTATAGATTATGGTAAAGAGGTGCTTAATTCTATCCCCGAAAACTGCCGGCCTGTTGTACTCTTAGGAAGACCCTATAACAGTACAGACCAACACCTCAACCTGGGACTCGTAGAAAAGCTTATAAGCCAGAATGTTATGCCGATCCCTCTGGATATGCTTGATCTGTCTCCATACAATATATTTACTAACTACAGAAATATGTACTGGCCCAACGGACAAAAGATTATTGCTGCAGCACAGATGGT
>Ga0182027_10008485_pt1 | contig 14947 bp, 15 predicted proteins | sample 712E1DmetaG_FD_121300 | JGI IMG/M metagenome (GOLD analysis project Ga0182027, IMG submission 121300) | Permafrost microbial communities from Stordalen Mire, Sweden - 712E1D metaG (Illumina Assembly) | ecosystem: Environmental > Terrestrial > Soil > Wetlands > Permafrost | place: Sweden... | reverse complement strand
GAATCAATGAATTATAACAGTATAAGCCACAGTGTGAATGACTGGCGTAGCAGAAACAAGAATATTGTAACACCTGATTGGGATAAAGATAATTTTAACAGAGCTCAGCGGTTTAAAGAATATGGCAAAATGGAGATGGACAGACAGAAATATAATACCAGAAATCCAAAAAAACAGATAGGACAGACTGAATATTTACAAAAAAAACAAAGGAAATATCACTTATTATCTACGGATGTTGTTAGTGCCCGATCAAGTCAAAAGGATTCTAAGACAAAACCTATTCAGGTAACCATGCCAGAGCCGGTAAAGAAACCAGTAGTTAAAGTGCCTGACAATTATAAAGCCACAGTAAATCAGCGAGGTAATAATAGACAGTCTGAACAAAATGTCCAACAACAACCTTCACATCCGAATCCACAACCAAATAATACTGTTTCCAAACAAAGAACTGATAATGTGGTTGTACAGCAAAAAAATCCTGCCCCTCCAAAACAAATTGAAAATTCCAATCAGATACGGAATGCCCAGCAATATCATCAAAACACATGGAACCAAATCCAACCACAAACGCAACCTGTTCGACAACCCCCGCAACAATACAATGCCCCTCCTCCAAGGCCGCAGGAAAACCATCAGGTTCAGCAACCGGTTAAACAAAACATTCAAGCGCCATCAAATACAAAGAGGAAATAAGGAAAATAACTTCGTCAAATATAAAGCCCCTCAAAATAATCAAATGTAGAACCTCCAACTAGAAACTATATTTGTATAATGATTTATTAATCAACTAAAATCAAAAACATGAAATGGTATCATTATGTAGCGGCATTTTTTGCTGGGGTATTTTTAGTAAATGCACTTCCCCATTTTATTCATGGCATTTCAGGAGATGCATTTCCAACTCCTTTTTCACACCCTGCTGGTAAAGGACTTTCTTCCCCAGTGGTAAATGTCTTATGGGGTTGCCTTAACCTTTTCGTTGGTTATTTATTATTATCGGTAAGCAAAACATCTACTAAAAACAAACTCTCAATGCTCGTTTTGTTTTTGGGAATCTTAGCGATCTCAATACAAATGAGTTTTGCTTTTATGGATAAGGCTAAATTCTAAAACCCAATCCCATGCTTTAGCGGTGGGACGGCAAATAGTGGACAAACCGGAACCATTGACCACCTTGTGCCGATCAAGCGTGACCACCTTATTAGTCAGGTAATAAATCATTTAGAATGGTCAAATTTCGTCGGCCATGAGTAGTCACTTTATCCGGTTTGTCCAATAATATTATATTGCTTCAATCAAATTATAGCCTGATCTGAACCCAACCAGCTTCAAGTTTTGTCGCATAAGTGCGGATGGATTCCGTACGAACATGCTTCATCAGCATTTCGATGTTTTGCAAGTACCCGCCGAGGAACGGCGGTGGAATCTCATGACCGATATCCGATGGAACCGGGCCGGAGAGGGCTTCACCGTTAGTAATGTCGAATTGGGCACAGTGCATGGGGCAGGTGAGATATATACCGTCAAGTGTACCCATATCAAGAGGAGCATTCATATGGCCGCAGCGTTGCTGTATGGCATAGTATTTTCCGCCACAGTTGCAAATAACGATCTCGTTTCCATCAAGTTCCACAGCTTTCATTCCCCCAGGAGCAATTTCACCGGCACTTATCGCCCGAATAAACCTTTCACTCATTGCTCACCTCCTTTGGGGGCAGTTGCGGCAGTTTATCGGGATCAAGAACATCTTTATGCACGAATAGCCCGCACCAACAGCGTTTAATATCATCGAAATGTTTCCGGTGGAAAGGAATGCATGGACATACAATCTGCATATCACGCGCACGGTCATTCCTCAATGGCTGGCAAGGGCAGAAAGGGATTCCATGCCTGCCTTCCAGTATCACCTCCTGTTCGAGCAGAAAATTCATCATCTCCTCGTCGGGCGTAAATTTGAAGCCTAATGGCCCCACCACCTTTTCGTAGAAATAATGCAACGACTTCTTCCTTGATTCAATATTCACTACGCACTGGCTCATATTCCAAGTGCTTTAGAATAGCGTTCAGGCTGGTAACCCACAATGACTTCGTCGTTGATTTTGACATACGGAAAGCCATTTGCGCCAGCCGCATCAAGCTCTTGTGAAATCCTTTTTTGAGTCGGTTCGTCGGCCAGATCATAGTCGATATAAGTGAATGGAATTTTGTGCTCGTTGAAAAAGTTCTTCGTTTTTCTGCACCAGGGACAGGTTGAGAGAGTATATACAGTAATTTTTTTCATAACTATTTCCTCTATTTAGTTGTCTGTTATTTATAAAAGTTTCATATCTGTTTTTTCATTTGAGATTGATGAACAATCTGCCATCTTCAGATTTTGTGGAATAAATCACAAGGCCAAGTTCAGGCGCTTCAAGGAATTTGCCAGTTCGAATATCGAACCGCCAGTCGTGGCATGGACATGTAATAATGTAGCCCTCCAACTTTCCTGTGAACAGCGGGCATGCCATGTGCGCACACATGCCTGAAATGGCATAGACAGCACCGCCGACACGTGCCAGTATGACATTCACTCCCATTGGATAGGATGGCATCATATGACTTTCCAGCAATGCTTTATCGTCCAGAACGTATGTCCAGTTTATCACTTTCCTTAGATTTTAACGATCATTTTGCCTGCATTTTTTCCGTCAAAAAGGTCAATAAATGCCTGTGGAATATTATCGAACCCGTAAACAATAGTTTCAGCATAGGTGAGTTTACCCTCCTTGAGCCAAATAGCCAATTGTTTAGTTGCTGCCGGAAATTTTGCAGAAAAATCACTTACAATAAACCCCCTCATGGTTGCACTTTTGGTTAAGAGGATAGGTTGAAGGCGGGGCCCTAAATGTATCTTCGTATCATTGTAAAGTGAAATGGCGCCACACACGGGCAACCTGGCATGTTTGTTAATGTTCGCCAGAACAGCATCTGAAATTTCACCACCCACATTATCAAAATAAATATCAACCCCATCAGGGCAGGCATTACGGATTGCCTCCTTCAGGTCATGTGAAGTTTTATAATTTATTGCATGGTCAAATTTAAATTTTGATTTAAGCAGTTCTGCTTTTTCATCCGTACCTGTTATGCCAACTACCTTGCACCCCATAATTTTACCAACCTGCCCCACCACGCTTCCAACCGCACCGGCTGCCCCTGATACCACAATTGTTTCACCTGCCTTTGGAATTCCTATTTCTGTTAAGCCCAGGTAAGCAGTCAGTCCGGTCATTCCCAAAACTCCAAGGCAGGATGATAACGGAGAAACTTTTGCATTCACTGTTGTTAACCCTTTACCATTGGATACCTGGTATTCTTTCCATTCCAGATTCCCTGAAACAAAATCCCCCTTCTTGAATTCTGCATGCCTGGAGTCTATCACCTGGGCAATGATTCCCGATAGTATTGGTTTACCTATTTCAAATGGGAGAACATAAGATTTGGAATCATTCATTCTTCCGCGTAAATACGGATCAACAGAAACATATAACGTCTTTAATAAAACATCACCAGTCATAGGAACCGGAATAGCGGCGGTGGTAAATTCAAAATCGTTTAAAGTTGGTCTGCCAACAGGTCTTTTCTTTAAAAGGATTACTTTATTCATATTCTTATTTTATACACATTTATTTACCTAATCCGATTTGACTCATATATGATTGGTTATCCCAAAAAAGATATTCTTCAATCATCACACCGTCTTTCCATATGCCAACGGTGCACATCGGGAGTGTAAATGATTTGCCTGTTGGCTTAATGAATTTCCCTGCACCTATAGGCATTGGTAAAGTAAAAGTTCCGGTCATAACACCGATAACACATGTCATATTGCCCGAACCAAAACGAACAGGATGTTGCTTAATGCTGGTATTCGGTGCATGTATAAACAAAGCTTTCAAATCGGCAATGTGCCTTTCAATGCCGGTGGTAAAATGTCCGTCAGGCCAGTTAACTTTTATGTCTTTGGAATGGCTTTCATGAAGCCGTGTCCATTGCTGATTAGTGAAGACCGTATAATCGAGGGTGTCAAATGTTATAAGATTTTTTGCAATCATTTCATTCCCTTTGGTGAGTTCTTTAATCTCATTCCGGAGTGAGTCAATTCCTGCCTGGTTTAATGAACTGTTTCCTTTATTGCCTGTGCAACTTGTCAACATTGCTAATACAGCAATAATTGAAGAAACTGCAATTGATTTGAAAATAATAGGTATTTTTTTCATTTCTCTTTTATTGTTTAGGTAAGAAACAAAGATGAGCGTAATAATTGCAGGAAGTGTTACATAATTTGTATAAATAGTTACATCATTCACACATTTTAGAATGAAGTATATTATTTCTGTTTTGGGGCATAATGTTGCAGAAACTACTGCCAATTTCCAGTATAGAAATTATTTATCTTCACAACACCATGATCTTTATACCAGCCTTCCTGTGAGTAAGTAAAACACGATAGCAACAATCAAAAAGAAAATCAAATCTTAACACTTCATATTTAATCGCGCAAGTCAAAAACATAGTCAACAATAATCAGTCGGGGAGGACAATTTGAGCGGCCTTACATATAAAAAGTCTAATTTTGTATGGTCCGAAAAATAAGGAGGGCTTACAGATGTCACTAAATACGAAACCCAATGAGAAAATTATACTTGCCTTTTATAACAATAACGATTTTTATTTCACTTGTCAATGGATCCTGCACATCAGATAAGAACAAACACAAGGGTAAGCATCCGGATAATATTCTGCATGGCGTTTTTAACCACAGGAGCAATTTGCCTTTCGACAGCAACCTCCTGATCTCATTTTACAGATCCTTTCCGGCATTGAACAAGTACCAAAAGGATGTGGTGGTGGTATACCATCAGCATAAATACACCCTTATCTGGTATGATGAGCGCGGAGTGGTGGAATTTGGTAATACCCTCTTTAATAAAGTCAGGGAGCTTAATGTCGAAGGTGTATCTTCGAAATTCCCTTATCAGGAAAAGATCGACGGTATTTTTGAAAATGAAAAGGAGAATACGCTCTCCCCAACAGAGACCGAACTAATGCTCACCAACCTGTATCTGTTCTATGCTGAAAAAGTATACAAAGGGCTCAATGATACCACTACCAAGGCTTTGGGCTGACTGCTCCCTCCAAAAACAAGTCTCCTACGCCGCTCTGCTGGATTCTGTCATTTCCGACCCTCAATTGCTAAACCGCGACGAAAGTGTGTTATTCAGTCAGTATTATAAGCTGCGGGCCGTATTGCAGCGATACCGGGAAATTGAAAAAAAAGGAGGCTGGAACAGCATCGATCTCGATCCAAAGTTAAAAACCTATAAGCCGGGTGATACAGCCAAAGCGATTCTGCAGATAAGGGAACGGCTGTTCATTACAGGGGATCTGAAACAGAACAATAAAAGCAATCAGTATGATCATGAACTGGTTGAGGCAATAAAAAAGTATCAGCATCGTAACGGATACAACCCCGACACATTAATTTCTCCGAAACATATTAAAGAGATGAATATACCTATTGGTGTACGAATAAAACAGATCATCGTTAATATCGAGCGTTGCCGTTGGATTTCCCCTGAATTTGCCAAAGCAAAAGAGTTTATCGTTGTAAATATTCCTTCCTTTAAACTGGATCTGGTCCGCGATGGAAAAAACGAATTCGAATCATCCGTGATTGTTGGAAAAAATGTAACGAAAACAGTTATTTTCAGTGGGAAGCTGAGTTATATAGTGTTCAGCCCATATTGGAATCTGCCGGTGAGTATCATCAATAAAGAAGTTAAACCAGGCATGGCAAAGCATAAAAATTACCTGGAAACTAACAACATGGAATGGAACAATGGTCAGGTACGTCAAAAACCGGGAAAAAACAACTCACTGGGCCTGATCAAATTCATCTTTCCGAACGCCGATAATATTTATATGCACGATACACCTGCCAAAAGTATCTTTGCCGATGAGAGCAGGGCATTCAGCCACGGTTGCATCCGCGTAGAAAAACCAAGAGACCTGGCGGTTGAAATTCTTAAGGATGACCCGAACTGGACCCCGGAAAAAATCAACGCAGCGATGCATGCCGGAAAAGAAAGCACCTATCCATTAAAAAGTAAAATTCCTGTTTATATTGGCTATTTTACGACCTGGGTAGACGATCGGGGTGAGATTGACTTTTATAATGATATTTATGGATTGGATGAAAGGTTAGCTAAATTGCTGATCGATGAAAAATAACCCCGGTATCATTGCTATCTGATCACATCAATGCATTTGAAAAAACGGCAACGGTACCCCTCTGAGCCCAGATCGCTAACGGTAACGGTATGCGCCTTGCCAGAAGATGCATGAATGAACCGGGAATTCATTCCATCCGCTTCGCAGATAATGCCAACATGGCCGATGTGGGCCCTGTCCCTGCGGCCATGAGGAGAAAGTTAGCAGGAGGAGGAGGGCAAGGACCGGAACTCTTTTCAACATAGGCTGGGGGAATGATGCTGCAAAGATACAAAATTTGTTGATCATGAAGGTCGGGAGATGCCTGACAGAGCCTCCGGGCGGCTATTACATCAGCCACTCCACCCTGCTTAATTAACCATCAGAGTCGTCGATAAGAAATGATATAAATATTAATTAAAAGTTTGAGAGTGTGAAGAATTTTGCGTAAACGCAAATTGCACTCTTGCTTTTCCCTCGTTTATTTCGTACATTTGGATAATCAAAAGTTTAAAAACATAAGCACATGGAAAAGCCACATCGAATGGCGCAGATATACGGTTATACCGTTTGCCTTGTCGCCGTTATTACCTTCATCATCTGTATTTCCAACATTATTCCATCTATCATGGATCTGAGTGATCCGCTTCATGCAGGTGCATCATTCCAATTTACTGGCACTCCAAGCCTCGCATCCTATGAGAATTATAAAATGGACATTCTAAAGAGCGCAAAATCAGATGATCAAAAAATTGGGACAAATTATATTCCGGATGATAAAACGTTGCGTTCAATGTATGAAGCAGCTAAGGCTGACCGAATCAATCAAAACAACCATTCTTCAATCCGGACCATCATGGTGAGCGGCTTGATCATTTTGATAAGCATTGTCCTCTTTATCACCCACTGGTTATGGATGAGACGTCTATCAAAAACGATCCTTGCGACTTGAGTTTATAAGTTCCAACTCAACAATCAGGAGTCGTTTACACAAAATTCTTCACGCTACTAAAAGTTTACGACCTATTCGCTTACTCATATGGAAAAACCGGAGGTAATGACCACCTTTCACCGATTTAAACATATCATCGTATATGTCTGAAAATAAAACAAATAAACTGGGCCATTAAGACCGGCCCTGGATGGTCAACTCCATCGGCCTGTCTAACTGACTATCAGATTCTAATTTTTATTATGTTCAATCAATAAAAGCGAAGATGTTTTATAGCCCAAATTTTCAGCTATTTTAAGATAGTTTTGTTTAATATCTTCTGGTATTGTAGTCTCACGAGAAAGTATCCATAAGTAACTTAAATTTTTACCTGCAACAAGAGCATATTTATACTCGCTGTCTAAAGCGATAACATTATAACCAGAATAAAAAGGTCTAAAAAACGACACCTTAAGCATAGCTACATTTGGATTCCCAACAAATTTCGCTATCCCAATAGCTTGTTCCCATTTCATTGTTTTATAATTAAAACCCCGATTAACAACTTTAATACTTCCATCATTATTGGCTGAATAATTTGCTGTAGTATTATTTAAGTTGCGTTCAAATCGAAAATCCATTCGAGCTATTTCGTACCATTTACCTAAATATTTCTCTTTATCAAATGGTTTAACTGCTATTGCTCCATCAGGAATGGTTGAACATGAGTTAAATGTAAGAATACTGCATATTCCTAAAAATGAGCGTTTAATTAAATTTTTTGTTTTCATATCTTCCTTTTATTGGGTTAGATTTAACCGATAAATTTTACAATGTAGAATCCCGCCAAACTGACCAGCGCCGTCAGAACTGCTCCCCAAGCGAGGTCAATAATTGTTAACTCTTAACTACTTTATGTGGGGATACAAAAATGAAACTTAACAATATCATGTTCAGAATCTTACTCCCGTTGTAAAAACAATAGATTGTAGCTGGTCTCGCTCTCTGCTGGTGAATATGTTATTGCCAGGATCTGCATATAAATGCTTGTATTCCAGCCTGAGATAGCCGATCTTAACGGGTTTGTATTCGAAACCGATGGAAAACCCCTGAGTGAGGAGTCCGCGCCTCCGGTTATTGTAGAAATAAAGGCCTGAGAGAAAACCATCATAATCATTGAAGAATTCATATCTTCCTGTGACCGCAAACTTGGTCAGAAAGACATACTTCGCCTCGATCAGACCTGAAAACATGGTTGCGATTTTATTCGTATCGGGAGTCATCTGGCTGTTGGTTTGTGCTGCAAAATCCAGTTGACCGGTGAAGGACAACGGATCAACCGGATTATACGTAATGATGAAGTTATTATACAGGATATCGTTCTTAATCTGTGCATTCTTCAGAGCCTGGTTGCCGAAAATATTATTGTAATTGAGCGTAAGCCTGGGTATGGGCTGGTAATAAACAAATATCAGTATGGCCATATGAGTGTTTTTCCCGTAAGCAAGGGAGTAAGGATTCCCTAACATTAATCCACCCCAGAATTTATCAGAAGCATTCCAGGTAAGTTTTACCCCCAGCACATTCCCTGGTTCATAATACCCACCTATGCTCACTGTACTCAGGTCGTTGAGAACAGGCCATGTTGATTCCAAACCAACCGGATTCAGGAAATAACCGAAATCAAGCCATAATTTTTTGCTTATATGAAATCCGAAATTGGCCTGCCTAAGGGTTTTAATGAACTCAGACTGTGGTGAAGCCAGCAGGTTAGGAGCATCACCGAACTGGATTGCAAGCATTCCCCTGACTTTATCGGCGGTGTAGCCTATCTCAATGGCTGCGACATTCATGCGTGACTCATTCTGAACAGGGCAGTTGCTTGCGAAAGGCACAACATTTGAAGTGTCACTCTTGCTGTTAATGGTTCCGTTATAATAGGCATCCACATAAAACCCAAAGGTAAAATGCTTCAGCTTTTTGTAAATCTCGGCTTTCAAATCATTGGTCAGGCTGTCTATTTTGTTCTGGGCGCTAAGGTAAACCGGAAATACCATCAGTAACGCCATTACCAGGATAATGGATCTGAACCATCTGTAAATCTTTTCCATATTGTTTAATATTAGTTCATACTTTTCAGACAAACCTGTTTCAGTAAAAATAGAAAAGACTTTAATATGAATTTCTAAAAAGAGAATTTTTTTTCTGATGCTCTCGAAGCAGTATAATTGCATTAAGAAGTCAGCAGGAACATTCCATCCAGCTTATAAAACTAAGGTCAGAACCAGTGTAATTGATATTTGAATGCGAGATATTCTTAACAAACAGACAGTAGAAATAGTAAAGAAATCTGAATTTGTTGAAAGTTTAATTAATTTTACTATGAATTATCAGTCCCTGGGGATGAGTCATATAAAAAAAACCGATAACCGGATTCCCCGATGGAGCAATGGGTATTTAAACCGATATCATTTAATTTACCAAATAACAAAGGAGGTTTCATGTATCTGTACGAAAAACTGAACATCGCCATTGTGGATGACGAATTATGCAAAGACACTCCCGACGGCCATGCCATGCATGAGTTGATCAAAAAGATGAACGAGATCGAAATCAATGTAACGGAATGGAAATCATTTGAATCGGCCTTGTCAGGCATTATCAGGTTACCGGAACTGGATGCAGTGATCGTCGACTGGGACCCTTTGGTCGCCGAGAACCGCAATCTGGCACGGAAACTGATACTGAACATCAGGAGCAGAAACCATGAGATCCCGATTTTTTTATCTATACGACCTGATGTGCTGATGACCATCCCGCTGGAAATTGAAAGGATCATCTCCGAAAATTTCTGGATCCTTGAAGATACCCGTGATTTTATTGCCGGACGTGTTGAAGCGGCCGCCCGCAGGTACCGGAACCGCTTACTGCCACCTTTTTTCGAAGCATTGGTCAATTTTGCCGACGATTTTGAGTATTCCTGGCATACTCCAGGTCATACCGGTGGTACGGCTTTTCTGAAGTCTCCGGCCGGGCGGATATTTTATAATTTCTTTGGCGAACAGTTATTCCGTTCCGACCTCTCTATTTCAGTGGGGGAACTGGGCTCCCTTCTCGACCATTCAGGGGCGATAGGAGCGGGAGAACGGTTTGCTGCAAAAGTGTTTGGTGCCGACCGCACGTATTATGTCACAAATGGTACGTCCACTGCTAATAAGATCATTTTCATGGCCTGTGCTGTGGAAGGCGATGTGGTGCTTATTGACCGTAACTGTCATAAATCACTTGAACATTCAACCATCCTCACCGGTGCCCGGCCGGTATGGATGATCCCGGTAAGGAATCATCTGGGTATCATCGGACCCATTCGTAAGGATCAGATGAACCCTGAGACCATCAGGAGAAAGATCAGTGAATGCCCCCTGGTCCCTGACCAGGCTGCAACCCCGGTTTATGCCGTTGTAACAAATTCCACTTACGACGGAATTTGTTATAATGCCATGGAAGTGGAACAACTGTTGGGGAAAATAGTTCCCAGGCTGCATTTTGATGAAGCCTGGTACGCTTATGCCAGGTTCAACCCGATATATAAGGACCGGTATGGAATGAGGGATGGGGCGAGGGATCCCGATGCTCCTACAGTTTTTGCATCCCAATCAACCCATAAACTGCTGGCGGCAATTTCCCAGGCTTCGATGGTGCATATCAAAGAAGGACGACAGCCCATAGAGCACAACCGGTTCAATGAATCATTCATGATGCATACATCCACCTCACCTTCCTATGTCATCATTGCCTCCTGTGATGTTTCGGCAAAGATGATGGAAGGGCCGATGGGTAAGACCCTTACCGATGAAAGCATCATGGAAGCTGTTACCTTCCGTACAACTATGGCGAGGATACGCAGGAAGATCATGAACGATAATACCAAAGACTGGTGGTTTGAGATGTGGCAACCCGATGAAGTCACCAATCCGGCTACCGGGAAGCGTATCAATTTTGCAGATGCACCGATGGAATTACTTGCAAAGGAACCCTCCTGCTGGGTTCTCCATCCGGGAGAAAGCTGGCATGGTTTCGGTGATATTGATGACGGATACGCCATGCTGGATCCTATTAAAGTAACTGTACTTACACCAGGTGTGGAACGGGATGGATCCCTCTCGCCATGGGGAATACCGGCTGCCTTACTGGTCAAATACCTGGATTGCGAAGGGATAGTCAATGAAAAGTCGGGCGATTACAGCATACTATTCCTCTTTTCAATGGGTATTACCAAGGGAAAATGGGGAACACTGACCACAAGATTCTTCAGTTTCAAAACTTTGTATGATGAAAATGCAATGCTGGAGGATGTTTTTCCCGACCTGGTTGAAAAATATCCCGGGTTTTACAGCGGGAAATCACTGCCCCAGCTTGCGCGTGAGATGCATGAATTCAAACGTGATTCAAAGCAGTTGCAACTGCTTGATAAAGCATTTTCGGTGTTGCCTGAACCCGTGATGACACCGGCCGAAGCATACAGACATCTTGTTAAAAACAATGTGGAAAGGGTTTCCCTTGAACAGGCACAGGGGCGGATAATGGCTGGAGGAATTGTTCCATATCCTCCGGGAATTCCGTTGCTCATGGGTGGTGAACGCACCGGATCCCTGAGTGAGCCTGTATTAGCCTATTTAAAAACCCTCCAGGATTTTGATAATCGATTTCCCGGTTTCGAAGATGATATTCACGGGATTGAAAATGAGAATGGTGTATATATAATGTATTGTATAAAAGATTAAATTTCTGTTAAATGAGCGATCTGCAACAAACCCCGAAAAAGAAGACCATGGGCATGCTGATGCTGTCAATGATAAGTGTAGCGGCCGTTTTATCCGTCAGGAATTATCCTAGCATGGCCGACGAGGGCTGGCAATTGATCACCTGGTATTTTGTAGGCTCTTTTCTCTTTCTTCTCCCTCTTGCCCTGGTATCAGCTGAACTGGCCTCCGCCTGGCCCAGTGAAGGGGGTATTTATTCATGGATTGAGAAAGCATTCAATACAAAAACCGGTTTCATGTCAATATGGGCAGTTGTAGTTGAGAACATTCCCTGGTATCCGACTGTACTCTCTTTTATTGCAGTTTCGATCGCCTATATTTTCAGTCCCGACCCGAACGCCCATATCCTTGGATTACCAAACCAGGTTTTTCTGGCCATCGTAATGCTGGTTGTATGGTGGGGATTGACCTTATTCAATTTCCTTGGTCCAGCCATAGCAGCAAAATTAAGCTCCACCGGAACGCTCCTCGGTGCGATCATCCCTTCTCTTATACTGATCTTCCTTGGTCTGGCATGGATCTTCACCGGGAAGCCCAGCCAGTTACCACCCTTTACCTGGTCGGGCCTCGTCCCAAAACTGAATTTAGGCGCTCTTGTCTATTCATCATCCATCATCCTGACCTTTGCCGGGATCGAGATGTCGGGCTACTATGCCAGCCAGGTTTCAAATCCTCAGAAATCATATCCCCGAGCCATGTTCCTTGCTACTATCCTCATCTTTGTACTAAGTGTTCTGGGAACACTGCCTATCGCGATTGTCATTCCCATGAAGGATATCTCCCTTAACGGAGGCGTTATCCAGGTTACAGAGAAAATGTTCTTGGCTTTCGGAATGAACTGGGCTGTCCCCGTTATGGCCATCCTGCTCGCCATTGGTGGGATATCACTGATGAGTGCCTGGATGCTTGGGCCTTTATTAAGCATGGTGCCTATCTCGAAGGCAGGAACCCTGCCAAAATTTTTCCGTAAAGAAAATAAGCACGGTTCTCCTACCGGCACATTGATGGTACAGGGAATACTCATTACGTTTCTGGCAATTGCCATGGCAGTGATACCAGGGATCAATGAAGTTTACTGGGTGTTTTCATCCTATACAACTACACTTTTATGTATTTATTACCTGCCGATTTTTGCCGCGGTCATCAAATTGCGTTACAAACAACCGGATACTCCCCGTCCTTTTAGGATCATGGGAGGCAAACCCGGAGTCTGGATCATTGCCGGCCTGGGTTTCATTTCCACGGTCTTCTCAGGAATCATGGCCCTTACCCGTCCTGACGGGGTCACCAATATTTCTTTCTGGGGATATTTTCTTATGATGATCACAGGGACTCTTATCTGGATGCTGCCATTCTGGCTTTTCAGGATATTCAAAAAGCCGGGCTGGGCAGAAACCCCGGAAAGGTAAGCTTGGTTGTAAAACCATTTGCTAATCTGAAATGTTGTAGGTATCACTAAAAATCCTACAAGTGAAAATCAGGCATAAAAGTCTAATTGAGGTCCTCCCAGTTTTAGGACAATGTTAAATAGAGTTCACGGGGTTATTTTGAAACCATGATTCAGTTTGATCAGGCGGAAAAAACGGAACTTCTGTTCACCTTGCGCCGACTTAAACTGCTCATAGTATTTGTCTGATAATAATGTATCTAAACTGCTCTATTCCGATCGGCCCGTAATGGTCAACACGGATGGCTTGTCTAATTATGCAATGATTTTTGGAATAATTTTTCACAATAATTATAGTAGACAGGAAGTCTTGAAGAATTTAAATTTGTTAATATTAACATAAAATAGAAAGGAAAATTTATTATGATTATACAAAACATCAAAGATTCTTTATACTTAAATGCCTACCAATCTAAACTAAACACTGCAGAAAAGGCAGTTGAAAGTATTAAAGACAATTCAACTCTTGTTGTGGCTATGGCAGCCGGAGCGCCGCCTGCTTTGTTAAAAGCAATAGCTCAGCGTATTCGCAATAACGACTTACACGATTTATCTGTCTACTATAAAATTTCAACAAATGCTTTGGCCGATTCTCTCCTTGTAGAGGACATTCTCGAAAAAATTTATGCTCATACATTTTTTGTTGCCGGGCCAGATCAAAAAATTCTTAAGTTACAACAACAAACAGGTAAAAAATTATTAAGCTTTGTGCCTGTTAATTTTAGCCAAATACCACGTTTGCTTCGCGAAATAATTAAGGTCAACACTTTTGTCATTACTGTTTCACCTATGGATTCAGCAGGTTATTTCTCTTTTGGAACTAACTGCGATTTTGCTTTTGATGCTGCAAGAGTTTGCGACCAGCTTATTGTGGAAGTAAATCCAAACATGCCAAGAGTATTTGGAGGTTCACAGATACATATTTCCAGGGTTGCCGCTATTGTTGAAAACGAATGCCCTATATTTGAATCTATTTCAGTAGAACCGGGAGAATTGGATTTGAAAATAGGTTCGTTCATTGCTCCTATTGTTTCTGATGGTGCAACTATTCAATTGGGAATAGGTAAAGTGCCCGGAGGTGTTGCACACTCACTCGAAGGCCATAAAGATTTAGGTATTCATTCCGAATTGTTTTCAAGTGCCATGGTAGGTTTAATTAAAAAAGGAGTAATAACCGGAAATAAAAAAACCTTGCATCCCGAACGACATGTTTTTACCGTTGCACTTGGCGATAAAGAAACATACGATTTTATGAATGATAATCCGGCAATGGAAAGTTATTCATCTGAATATGTAAATGGAATCGCAACCATAGCACAGTTAAATAATTTTGTTTCAATTAACACTGCCATTTCTATCGATTTATATGGGCAGGTAGATGCAGAATTTATTGGAGGTCATGAATACAGTGGTTCAGGTGGGCAATTTGATTTTGTAAAAGGTGCTTCATTAGCAAAAGGAGGCAAGTCTATAATTGCGTTGCATTCAACT
>Ga0182027_10008484_pt1 | contig 14949 bp, 13 predicted proteins | sample 712E1DmetaG_FD_121300 | JGI IMG/M metagenome (GOLD analysis project Ga0182027, IMG submission 121300) | Permafrost microbial communities from Stordalen Mire, Sweden - 712E1D metaG (Illumina Assembly) | ecosystem: Environmental > Terrestrial > Soil > Wetlands > Permafrost | place: Sweden... | reverse complement strand
TGCATTCCTAATTGGGCCGCGTGAAAAAAGCAGGATCATGAAAAAATCCGGTCAAATACTTTTGGGACAGTCTCTGCTGCTCTGCCCTGAATTCTTGGGCGGCGCAGCAGCGCCGCCCTACCGCAGAGACTTGAGAATTTTATGCAATTGCCGACGGACGAACTGAAAAACAAGATCATCAAGGCGCTGAACCTGGACAAGATCACGCCGGCGGACATCCAGGATGACCAACCGCTGTTCGGCGGCGGATTGGGGCTGGACTCGCTGGACGCCCTGGATCTGGTTTCCATGCTCGAACGGGATTACGGCATTCTCATCCAGGACATGGAGTCCGCGCGGCAGGCGTTTGCCACCTATCGGACGCTGGAGGACTTCGTGCAGCGAAACCGCCGGTAATGTCTTCCCGCCGTCCAGTCGTGACCGGCCTTGGCATCATTACTGCCGCCGGCTGCGGTGTGTCCGCGGTGTGGGACGCCTTGCGGACCGGACGCAGCGGGCTGGGGCCGTTGACTTTGTTCGCGTCGCCGCGATACGGAAGCCATCAGGTCGGCCAGGTGCGTGCGGAGGTGGACCAGTTGGCCGGGGATGCCCGCGGCTCGCGCTCGGACAAGCTGGCCTGGATCGCGGCGCGGGAGGCGATCCGGCAGTCCGGCCTCGCGGCGCCTTTGGCCGGCGCCCGCGCGGACCGGGCCGCGGTTCTGCTGGGCACAACGGTGGCCGGCATTTTGGGAACTGAAACCATGCTGGACCGCCTGCTGCGCAAGCAACGGCACAGTTTCATCCCGGCGCGCTACCACGAATGCGCGTCCGCCACGGACCTTTGCGCGCGGCGATTCGGCGCGCGCGGGCCGACGGCGACCTTCTCCACCGCTTGCTCGGCGGGCGCGCTCGCCATCGCCACGGCGGCGGAGTTGATTGAAAACGACGAGGCCGACGTGGCGCTGGCCGGCGGCGCGGATTCCTTGTCCCGGCTGACGCTCAATGGCTTTGGCTCATTGCTTCTGCTGGATGCGGAGGGCTGCCGGCCTTTCGACGCGGCCCGCGCCGGGATCAGTCTTGGCGAAGGCGCGGCCATGCTGGTGCTCGAGGCCGATGAAACCGCGCGCGCGCGCGGCGCGCGCATCCTGGCGCGGCTGTCCGGCTGGGGCGCGAGTTGCGACGCGACCCATCCCACCGCGCCCGACGCGCAAGGCGGCGGCGCGGCGGCGGCCATGCAACAGGCCCTGGAACGCGGCGGGTTGACGCCTCTGGACATCGGCTATGTGAGCGCGCACGGCACGGGCACGCCGGACAACGATGTCATGGAAGCGCGGGCGTTGCGCCGTGTGTTTGGGGACGCGGCGCCGCCCTTTGCGTCAGTCAAGCGGTTCTTCGGCCACACGCTGGCCGCCAGCGGCGCGATCCAGGCGGTGGTCTGCGTCCAGGCGTTGCGGGAGCAGGCCGCGCCCGGGAACCTGGGATTTGAGAAAATGGACCCGCAGATCGGGCTGGAGCCGTCGCGCGGGTTTCAATCGCGCCGGCTCCAACATGTCTTGAGCAACTCCTTTGGCTTCGGCGGCAACAACGTGGTGCTCGTTTTCTCCAATGCCGGCTCCGATCCTGTCTCCGCGGCGGTCCGCCGTCCGCGGCGCCCATCGGCCATGCCCCTGGCCGTGCTGGGCGCGGGCCTGGTCAGCGCGGGCGGACACACGATGGCCGGCGTGCGAAACGCGCTGGCCCAGGGCGGCGCCACCCCTTCGTGGCTGGAATTAGCCGCGCCGTTCCCGCTGGGGCGGATGCGCGGCTACACTTGCGGTGACATCGGGGCGAACGAAGCCATTCCCGCCGCCCGCCGCCGCCGTCTCGGACACCTGCAACAAATGGCGCTGTTGGCGGCGAAGAGGAGTCTTCCGCAAGGTCTGCCCGCCTGGCTTGCGCCGGATCGCGTTTGCGCGGCGATCGGCACGGGGCTGGGGTGCCTCGGTGAAACGGCGGCGTTCGTGGAGAACATGCTCGTCAACGAGGAACGCGCTCCGCTGGCGGGACGCTTCGCCAACTCGGTCCACAACGCCTGCGCCTCGCAACTTGCCATCGAGTTCAATCTGCGCGGGTTGAACTCCACTTCGACCCATCGGGAGATTTCTTTTGAAGCCGCCCTATGGCACGGCGCAAATGAGTTGCGCCAGGGCCGCGCGGACATGGCGCTGGCGGGGGCGGCGGACGAGTTGAGTCCCTACGCGCAAGCCGTTGGCGAGCGCTGGGGGTGGTGGGACGGGAACGCGCCGGCCATCCGGCCCTTTGGCCGCGAACTCAAAGGCCGCCGGCGTCCGCTGCCCGGCGAGGGCGCGGCGGTGTTCACGCTGGTCCGGGACGGCCAGGGGCCGCCGCCGCTGGCCCGCTTGCGCAGCGTCCGCTTCGGACGTTTTGCCGCGCCAGCCGGCGGGCCGCCGGAGGCGCAAGGGGAAGCCGCATGGATCCGGGAAACCCTGGAGCGCGACGGCGTTGCGCTCGCCTCGGCGGACTTGCTGCTGACCGGCGCGAGCGGCTGGCCGCCCTGGGACGATGCCTGCCGCGAAGTCGCGTCCGTCCTCTCCGTGTTGCGCGGCCGCGAATTGAATTGCGGCGCGTACAAACAAGCCTGTGGCGAACATTACTCCGCTTCCGCCTTCGGATTCTTCGTCGCGCTGGGCCTGGTCCGGGGCGAAATTGAGCCGGGCTTGTGCCTGGCCGGCGCGGACACCGGGGCGCGGCCTCCCCGGACGGTGCTGCTTTACACGCTGGCGCCCGGCGGCAGCCATGCCCTCTGCTGCGTATGCGCTTGACTCGTTACCAAACGCTGCTGGCGGCCACGGCCGCGCTGGCGGCCGCGGTGTTCTTCCTGAGCGCCGGGACGGCCCGCTGGGTCATGCTGGGCGCCTTGTTCACGGCCAGCGGCCTGCTGGCGGGCCTGGGCGTCTCATTTCCAGGATGGCGCATGTTCGGCCCCAGCTTGTGCCGCGTGCGAACCACGGAGAAGGCGGTCGCGCTCACGTTCGATGACGGACCCGATCCGGCGAGCACGCCGGCGCTGCTCGATTTGCTGGCGCGCAAGGGGGTTCGCGCGACCTTCTTCTGCGTCGGCCGGCAGGTGGCCGGGCACCGCGAACTGGCGCGCCGCATCGCGGCGGAGGGGCACCTGATTGGCAATCATTCCTTTGCCCACAGCCGGGCCACCAATTTTTTCGGCGAGGCGCGGCTGCGCGCCGACCTGGAGCGCGCGCAACAGGAAATCACCCGGGCCGCGGGCCGCGCGCCGGAGTATTTTCGACCGCCGATGATGCTGACCAACCAGCGGGTCTTTCGGGTCACGCGCGCTCTCTCGCTCACGGTGGCGGGTTGCGCGATCCGCTGTTACGACCGGCGGGGCGGGAGCACGCAAAAGGTGCTGCGCCGCGTGCTGCGCCGCCTGCGTCCGGGCGCGATCATTGCCCTGCACGACGGCGGAGTGCCCCCGGCGCGGCTGGTGGAATTAACAGGGGGTTTGCTCGACGAACTCCAAACGCGAGGCTACCGTTGCCTGCGGCTGGACGAACTGGCCGCGCGCGAAAAGAACGTATGAACACGCAAATTATCACGGCTCTGGTCCTGGGCCTCGCCGGGCTGTTTGCTTCCCCGCTTTGCGCCCAACCCGACAGCCAGGCAGGCGGCCTGCTCGATCAGGCGGCGCGCAACGCGGGCCGCGTGGAGTCGGTGTTCGCGCGGTTTGCGCAGGAGCGGCATCTGTCCTTGTTTCAAGAGCCGCTCCGTTCCGAGGGTTATCTCTGCTTTCAAAAACCCGGCCGCATCCGCTGGGAAGTCACGCAGCCCTACCAGTCCATCCTGGTATCCGACGGCAAGGGCGTCGCGCAGTTCGAGCGGGCCAACGGGCAATGGAAGAAGCTGGACCTGGGCCTGGCGGACGCGATGCAAAGCGTGGTGTCGCAAATCGGCGCGATCCTGGAAGGCCGTTACGCCGGCCGGCAGGGCGATTACAGCGTCAGCGCCACCAACACCGCCGACGGGCCGGTGGTCACGCTCACGCCCCGGCAGCCCGCCATGCTCAAGATGATGCAGGCCATCGAAATTTATCTCGCGCCCGATTTCCGCGTCACGCGCCGCGTCGTCCTGCGCGAGCAGGATGGCGATTTCACCGACATCCGCTTCAGTGAAGCGATGGCGGAGCCGCCGTTGCCGGCGGGGACCTTCGACCGCAACCAGCCGGCGGACTTGGAACAGATTCGCCAGGCGGTGCAACCGCGCCAGGGCGGTTCAAATCCCGCTTCCAAATGAGCAGATCACCCGGCCAAATCATCGCGGCCATTGGCGGGCCGGCCGCCGTGGCGCTGGCGCTGGTTTGCGCCGGCGGTTGTATTTCCACGAGCGGGCCGGCGGCGTGGCGGATGGCTCCGGCCTCGGAGCGCGATGCCGCCGCCTACGCCGCGGCGCGCCAGACGGTGCGCGAGGCATTTCCCGCGGTCTATCAGGCAACGCAGCGCGCGATTATCACCGCCGGGGGGCGTCAGTTTGCCTGTGATGGGATTCTGACGGCGTCGCCCGCCGAAGGCTGGCATTTGGCGCTGGTCAGCGCGCTGGGCCTGGTGACGGAGGTGCGGGTGGGAAATGACGGCGCGGCGGAGGTGCTGAAAGTCACGCCGCTTTTCCGCCAGGACTGGGCGCGGGACTATGTCGCGCAGGAATTGCGCTGGCTTTTCACGCCGCCGCCGGAACTGTTCGCCGGGCGCCTGGGCGACGGGCGGCTGGCGCTGGCGGCGGTAAGCGGCGCGGGCGGGGCCAGGGCTTGCTATGTGTGCAGCGCCGATGGCAGCCGCTGGGAGGAACTCGAGGTCTGGGATGCGCAACGCCGGCTCTTTCATGCAAAGGTCACCGGCTACCGCTCCTTCCCCGGCTGGCCGCGCGCGATTCCGAGTGAATTCGAGTTGGACGCGGGCGCCCATCAATTGCAGGTGCGAACGGTGGCGATGACCGCCGCCGCTTCGCCGGCAAAGGAGGCGCCGTGAGCCGGTGGCGGCGCGGATTGCGCCGGCTGTCGCGGGTGGCGGCCTGGCTGGCGGGATTGCTGGTTGTCACGTATTTGGCGATGCTGGGGTTGATGTGGCGCTGGGTGGCCACGCCGCCGGTGTTGGCGGAGGAGCCGGCCATCACCCGGATGACCAACGAAGTGCGCGCTGGCCGGCTCTGGCTGGGAAGCAACTGGCTGGAGCGGCGGGAGGGGCTGCCTGTGTTGTACTTGACAGGAAAGCCGTTTGAAATCGGCTACGCCAACGGCGCGCTCACGCAGCCCATGATCCGCCGCCAGGAAGACACCATGCTGGAAATGCTCCGGCGCGTCGCCCCGTATCGCTGGACGCAGTTTCTGCTCAAGTTCTTTGTCACTTACAAAAACCGCAGGCTCCAGGAAAACATCCCCGCGGCGTATCAAATGGAAATTTACGGCATGACCCGGGGCTGCCCCGATCCGCATCCCGAAATGGGGCCGGCGTTCCACCGCGTCCTCAACTACCACGCCGCGCAGGACATATCCTACATGCTGATGAACAGCCCGCTGCTGCGCGGCGGCTGCACCGGCTTCGCGGCGTGGAACACCGCGACGCGCGACGGCCACCTGCTGGTGGGACGGAACTTCGACTGGGAACCGGCGCCGGTTTTCGACCAGGAGCGCCTGGTCATCATCTGCGAACCGGATGAAGGCATCCCGTTCATCTCGCTGGCGTGGGCGGGGATGGCGGGCTGCGTGTCGGCCATGAACCGCGAAGGGCTGGCGGTCTTCGTCAACGGCGCGCCCTCCCAGCTCCCCGGCGACGGGGCGACGCCGACGTGCATCGTGGCGCGCGACGTGGCGCAGCACGCGCGGACCATCGCCGAGGCCGCGGAGATCATCCGCCGCCACCGCACCTTTGTCTCGGCGATGTTCCTGGTGGCCAGCCGGCGGGACGGACGCGCGGTGGTGATCGAAAAAACGCCGCTGCAAACGGATGTGCGGGAGCCGGCGGGCGATCCCTGGATTATCTGCGCCAACCACTACATGACCGCCGCGCTGACCAACCTGGCCGTGAATCTCAAATACATGCGGGCGGACACCTCGCCGGCCCGCTATGCGCGCCTGGAGGAACTCTTGAAACGCGAAGCCGGCAGCCTGGATCCCGCCCGCGCCGCCGCATTGCTGCGGGACCGCCTGCTCACGGGCGGCCGCGCCGCCGGCAATGGCCACCGCGACTCGCTCAATCCGCTCATTGCCACGCACTCGGCGGTGATGGACTTGACCGACGGCATCTTCTGGGCGGCGCGGACTCCCCATCAATTGGGCGGTTTCGTCGCCTTCGATCTCAGCGCGGTGGGGCGGCCCCTGCCGGGGCGCGCGATTGCGGAAGACCCCTTTTTGACCGGCGGCGAATTCCAACGGTATCTCGCCGCGCAGGCCGGCCTGGAGGCGGGATGGGCCGCGCTCAGGAAAGGCGATTGCGCGCGGGCGCTGGAGTGCGCGGAACAGGCGGAAAAGGACAATCCCGGCTTTTACCGCAACGCCTGGCTCCGCGCCGAAAGCCTGCTGGCGCTGGGGCGCCGGGCGGAGGCCCTGGCGGCGTGCGAGGCGGCGCAGGCCGGCCAGCCGGCGCTGGGCGGCGAGCGCGCCAAAATTGAGCAACTGCGCCAGCGTGCCGGCGGCGCCCGGTAGCCAATGAACTCCAACCACACCTTGCGCCCGCCGCGTCCATACTGGCTCACCGTCCTGCTCTTTTCGGCCGGCTACGCGAGCTACTTTTTGAGCAAGGTGATTTTCGTGGCGGCGGGTGCGCCGGTGCTGTTGGCGCTGGCGCCGTTTCCGCGCGCGCGCTATCGGTTCGTGCAGGCGATGCTGCGCGGCTTTCTGGCGGTATTTGTCCGCGGCTGGCTGCCGGCGTTGGGCGTGTATCGCATTGTGGAAGTGTCGGGTCTGGAGCGCGCGCTCGCGCCCGGCGCGGCGGTGCTGGTGGCCAACCACCGCGGTTTCATGGATTCGCTGCTGCTGTTGAGCCTGGTGCCGCGGATGGGCGTGGTGATCAAGGCGCGCGACACCCGCCAGCCCGCCTACGCGGTGCTGGCGCGCACGTTTGATCTGGTGAGCATTGACACCTGCCGGCTCAGTTCGGTGGCGGCCGCCCTGGCGGCGTGCCGGCGTATTTTGTCCGCCGGGCGGCGGCTGCTGGTCTATCCGGAAGGCACGCGGGCGCGGAGCAGCCGGTTGCAGCCCTTTCACCCGCTGGCCTTTGAACTGGCTTGCCGCGCGGGCGTGCCGGTGGTGCCCGTCCTCGTTCACTCCACCGTGCCGTTCATGGCCAAGATGCCCGGAAGCGTCTTTCCCCGCCAGCGCAACGAATACCGCATTCGTTTCCTTGACGCCGAAACGCCGCAGCCGGAAGATACCGCCGAAAGCCTGAGCGACCGCGTCCACCGCCGCATGGCGGGCGAACTCAAAACGCTGGACGCCGGAACCGTCTGGGAAAACATCAACTGATCCTGAAATGAACCCGCCGCCGCCCTATGAGTTGGAAGACCTGCTCGCCATCCTGCCGCATCGCCCGCCGTTTCTCTTCGTGGACCGCGTGACGGAACTGGAGCCTGGCAAGCGCATTGTCGCCGAGCGCCGGCTGCGGCCGGAGGAACCGCAGTTCGCGGGCCATTTTCCAGGCCGCGCCATCATGCCCGGCGTGCTCATCACCGAAGCGCTGGCCCAGACGAGCGGCTTGTTGCTGGGCTTGAGCGAAAAGGCCGCCGGCGCCGCTCCGCCGCAAGGGCCCCGCATGTTTGTTCTCGCCGCCAACAACATGAAATACAAACACCCCGCCATGCCTGGCGACACGCTGGAGCTGCGCGCGCAAGCGGACGGAAATTTCGCCGGCCTGTTCCGTTTCAATGTGGAGGCGTCGGCCGGCCGGAATTTGATCGCCTGCGGCAGCCTGACGCTGGCGGCGGCTGGGGAGAAGCCATGAAGGCGCTGCTGCTGCGGGGCAATCCGCGCAAAACCGGCTACACCCAGCGGCTGGCCGGGCTGTTCCTGCAAGGGCTGCGCGAGACGCCGGCCGGGATCACCGACGTGGACCTCGCGGAACAGCATATTCTCCCATGCCTGGGGTGTTATCACTGCCGGCTCGTCACGCCGGGGCAGTGCGTGCATTCGGACGACATGGGCGCGCTTTTGGAGCAGGTCCTTGAGGCGGATGTGATCGTTTGCGCCACGCCGCTCTACTACTACTCGATGAGTTCGGCCCTCAAGATGTTTTTCGAGCGGACCTTTCCGCTGACCCGGGAAGGGCTCAGCGTGTCGGCGCGCGGCGGCTTGCGCAACAACATCCGCCACCCCGAACGCTGGAAAGGCAAGCGGCTCATCACCATCGTCACCGGCGCGCTCAACGGCTTGGAAGTGTACCGCCCGGCCAACGAAACCTTCCGGCTGATTGCGGAGAGCCTGGATTTGGAACTGGGCGGCCAGCTCACCCGCCCCGAAAGCTACATGCTTGACTATCCGCTTTCCAAGCCCAAGACCTTGAAGAGAGTCCAGGCCGCGTTCATCCAGGCCGGGCGGGAAGCGGGCGCCACCGGCCGGCTCTCCGCCGAAACGATGGAGGCGGCCTGCCTGCCGCTGTCGGCGGACACGGAGCATTTCCGCGCCTATTCAAACATCTACTGGGCGCAAGCCGTGCAGATGGGCGGGGAAGGCATGGAACCGGAAAAAGTCCAGGCGCGGGTGAGTCAGGACCCGCGCATCCTCATCCGCGAAATGGTGCGGAGCGTGGACCCCGGCGCCGCCGCCCGCGTCAAGGCGGTGCTGCAATTCGATTTTCCCGACGCGCGGCAACATTTCCGCGTGACGGTGGATCGCGGCCAGGTCCGCCTGGAAGAAACCACCACGGCCCGGCCCGACCTCCGGGTGCGCTGCGACGCGGGCGTTTGGGCCGGGCTGTTCACGCGACAGACCGACGCGCGCCGGGCGCTGCTCGACCGCCAACTGGTGCTGGAAGGCGACAAGTCCCTTTTCGCGCGGCTGGACCGCCTCTTCCCCCCGCCGTCGGCTTGAGCGCTCAGGCCAGAACCTTGCTCAAAACCTCCGCCAACCGCCGGTTCGCGGCGGTGTCCTTGACGGCGATGCGCAGGGCGTGGCGGCCCATCTGCGAACCCATCGGGCTGGCGTCGCGCAGGAAAAGCCCGTGCTCCCGGCAGCGGGAGACGACGGTGGCGGCGTCGGGGCCGCTTTCCGGCAAATGGCAAAGGAGAAAATTGGTCACGCTCGGCACCAATTCCAGGCCGAGCGGGCGGAGCCATTCAAGCAATTGCGCGCGCAGGCGGTGGGTTTCCTCGTAGCGCGCCGCGTAGTAGCCGGGGTCCTGCAACGCCTTGACCGCCGCCACCTGCGCCGGCAGGCTCACCGCCCAGGGCGGCGTGATGGGGCGCAGCGGCTCCAGTTGGTGTGGCCCCGCGCAAAGGTAGCCGGCCCGCGCGCCGCTCAAAGCATAGACCTTGGACATGGATTTGCAGACGATCACGTTTTCCGAAGCGGCGGCGAAGGTCTCCAGCGACTGATCGGCGCCCGCGTAATCCACGTAAGTTTCATCCACCCATACGCGCGTCGCCGCCGGCGCGTGCCGCAACACGGCGATGAGTTCCTCGCGCGGCGTGTGCCGGCCCGTGGGGCTGTTGGGATTGACCAGCACCACCAGGTCCGCCCCCTCCGCCAAGCAGGCGGCCAGGCGGACCGGGTCAAGCCGGTAGCCTTCGTTGCGATGGAGCGCCAATCTTTCGGCCTGGCAGCCGATGACGCATTCCAGCACATGCGGGTATTCGCCGTAAGTCGGATCCAGAATCAGCACGCGCGACTCCGGTTTGAGCCAGTGCCGGAACGCCAGAAAAATCAAGTCCGAAGACCCGGCTCCCGGCAGGATGCATTCGGGCCGCACCCCCCGCGCGCGGGCGATGGCGCGAATCAGCCCTTCGCACCGGGTCGGAGGCGAGGTGCGCAGCAGCCACGGCAGGTGCGCCTCCAAACAGGCCAGCGCCTCGGGCGCGGGCGCGAACCAGGCGTCCAGCACATCCGCGTTGATGATGTGCTCGCGGCGCTCCAGGGAATCGAACTCCTCGCCCACGGCGGAGAAAAACGCGCCGCCGTGGAAGCACGCCGCCGGAGTGCGATAGGGAAAGCTCAATTGCCAGTCCACCCCGGTCTCGATGCGGCGCAGCGTTTCACGGATGCCGTGCAGGGCCGCATGGATGTCCCGCATGGTCGCCTGAAGCAGATGGTAGGTGACCGCGCCGGCCTGCACCGTCGGGCCGGCGTCCTGGAGGCCCACGCGATGGTACATGCTCAACACTTCATGGCGTCCAATGGCCATGATGCGCGTGCCGCCGTGCGACTCGACCCAGCGGAACGACGCATACATCAGCAGCACGGCCAGCATCCGGCGGCGCGATGTTTCGGGAATCGTCAGAATCCGCACTTCATAAAGTTTGTCGTCCGCCGGGAATGGCAGTTGCCCGCGCTTGAGATACTTGTCAACCGAATACAGCCCGTGTCCTGGCGGCGTGATGGAGACGAAGCCGATGATTTCCTTCCCGTCGAACGCCACCAGGTAGATGTTGAAGCCGTCCAGGGCGTCGGTCAGGCGTCCGTCGGGGCGCACTGCGTACTGGCCCAGTTCGCGGGCATAGACTTCGTGGCGCAGCCGGTAAATGGTTTCCCGTTCCGGGCCGGTAGCCAGGCGCAACACCAGGCGGCGGCCTCCGCGGCTCAAGGGCGCGGCGGGACCGTCCCGGCAGTCCGGGTCCAGGGGCGTTTCCCGCGGGCGAAAACGGCCCGGATCCACCTGATACCAGAACTGCATCCGGTCCTGGCCGCTGGAGTGCGCGAGATTCATGGGACAAACGCTAACAGCGGCGGGCGGCCAGGGCAAGATTCCCCTCCCGCTGGCATTCTCAGTAGAGCCAATTGCGGTAGATTTGAAACACGTCCACACGTCCGCCGGCCCAATAGCAGTTGGCCGCGAAGAAGAAGGTCCGCTTCGCGGCGTCGTACTCCAAGAACGAGGGCTGCCCCGGAATGTTGGGATCGCAGGCGGTGAACTTGAATCCCTTCTCCACCTCGGCCACGTCGTAAAGCACAATGCCGTGGTTGATGGTCAATTGAGGAAAGCGCACCAGATGCACGATGGGCACCCGTCCTTGGCGGACGGCTTGCGCCAGCCGGGGCGCCACCCAGGCTTCCTGCCAGCGGAACACCGGGAGAATCATCCGCCAATGGCTGCGCAGGAAGTAGGATTGCCAGGCCCCTCCGCAGGCGCCCTTCAACACTTTCTCACGCGCCTGGCTGAACTCGCGCAGGCAACTGTAGCCGGGGAAGACGATCCGCTGTTCCGGCGCGCACGGTTTGCGGGGATTGCGCGCCATCACCCGGCGCACGAGCCGGTCAAAGGCCGCGTCCTCCAGCGCCGGCGCCGCCGGCTCGAAGCGCGCGTGCCAGAAGAACTGCCGCACGGATCTGGCCAGCACAAAGCAATGATGGGCGTAAGCGGGCGGGGGATCGCGCCGGCACGACGCCGCCTTGCCCGTGGCAGGATCGAATTGGTAAGCCCACACCAGTTCATTGGGAAAAGCGAAGGTGTCCCGCTCGAACACGAAAGGCCGCGCCGCCGCCGCCGCCGCCTTGATGTCAGGAATGCGCGCCTCCGTCTGAATGGGCGGGTTGGGGTTGACCAAAGACATGGGCAAATAGTGCTTGCGGGGCAGTGTAGCGGTGCTCTAATAACTGCGCAATGCTTTACCACCGTTGGCTGCAAGTCGCCCGCCAGCACAGCCAGAGGATGGCTTTGCGCGACTTGGCGGCCGGCCGGGAGTGGACCTTCGAGCAGTTGCGCGCCGCCGCGGAAGCCGGCCCCCCTGCGGATTCCGGTGTGCATTGCCCGTGCGGCGCGCGGGCCGAATTTGTTCTGCAAGTCCTGCGGGCCTGGCGCTGGGGGGGAATCGTCGCGCCGCTGGAAGAAGGGCAGAACCCGCCGCCCGTCGCGCAGAATCCCGCGCTGCTGGCGCGGCTCAAGTCCGCGTTTCCCCTCTGCGCGCACCTCAAGACGACATCGGCCACGACCGGGCATCCGCGTTTGATCGCCTTCAGCGGCAGCCAACTGGCGGCCGATGCGGAGCAGATCGTCGCCGACATGGGGCTGCGGCCGGAGTGGCCCAATCTGGGAGTCATTTCCATGGCGCACTCCTACGGCTTCTCCAACCTGGTGCTGCCGCTCCTGCTGCACGGCATCCCGCTCATCCTCGGCCAATCCGCGTTGCCGGAATCCGTCAGCCGGGCTGGAGTGGAGGCGCAAGCCCTCACGCTGCCGGCGGTGCCCGCGCTATGGCGGGCCTGGCACGAGGCCCGGGCCATTCCCTCCACCGTGCGCCTGGCGATTTCCGCCGGAGCGCCGCTGCCGGTGGCGCTGGAACAGCAGGTCTTCGCCGCCGGCGGACTGAAGATTCACAATTTTTACGGCTCCAGCGAATGCGGCGGCATCGCCTACGATGCCACGGAAACCCCGCGCGCCGACGGCGCCGGCGCGGGCGCCCCCATGCGCGGCGTGGAGTTGAGTTGCGACGGCGAAGGCTGCCTTGAAGTTCGCAGCCGCGCGGCCGGCCTGGGTTACTGGCCGGAAGCCAGTCCCGCGCTGGGGGACGGCTTTTTTCGCACGAACGACCTTGCGGAAATCAAAGGCGGATGGGTTCACCTGCGGGGCCGCCGGAGCGACTTGATTAACGTGGCGGGCCGCAAGGTCGCGCCTGAAACCATCGAGCGCGCCTTGCTGGCGCACGACGCAGTTCGGGAGTGCGTGGTGTTGGGACTTCCCGATCCCGGCGGCGCGCGCGAGGAGACCATCGCGGTTTGCGTCGTGCCGCGCCGGGCGGTTGGGACCGAAGACCTCCGCCAGTTTCTGCTCCGCCATCTGCCCGCCTGGCAGGTGCCGCGGCATTGGCGAATCCTCGACGCATTGCCGGTCAACGGGCGGGGCAAGCTGCCGCGCAACCAACTGCGGCAGATTTTTGCCGTTGACAGCGGCCCTCGAGTGGATTAACACGCCGTCCGGGGAATATGCCTTCTGCGTCACGATCACGGGCGGCATGCCAACCGGAAAGATGATCTCCTGCGCACAATCCGGTCCGGGGTTTGAAGCGCAATTCAGGCCCACTTCGGGACAAACTATAGTCTAAACTCTCCGATGGATTGTCAATTGTAAAGGCACATCAATTGCCAGATTTACGCGACTCCGAGGAGTGACCTTCTTCACACTTCATGGCTTTTGAACCTTTCCGTCGGCCGTCAGCTTGATTCTAATTGGTGCAAATTCAACTAAATGGGCAGTAACTCGATTGGTTTCCACCTTGTAAATCAGCGGCGTGACTTCAAGAACGAGGTCATTTGTAACTGATATATGAAACACATCCTGCAGACAAAAGTACGCCCCCGACGCCGTGGAGGACAACGCAAAACTCATCCATTCCATGCCTCGACGTGAACGCCCCAACGGATACCCTCGCATTACATCCGTGACAGTACTATTTCGGGGCAGCTTCAGTGTGTCCAAAACATCCGCATCTGTAGTTCGCACTTCCACCCCATTAGTGAGCCAGAGTTGGAGTCTGGCTCCAACCATGTTTGTGATCCTAAGCCATGTGTGGTCCGGAACATTTGTCTCTGACCTATAACATATCCATACGAACCATGCCTCATTCCGCTCACACGAGAGAAGAGGTAGCAGGCCATTAGTCGCTTGACCATCGATATCACCTTTAAATGTGACATTGGGAGCTTGCTGTATTGGTTGGCCAACAGCAATTAGCGTCCCAACGAAGAGTCCCACAATTACAAGAAAAGAATGAATATATCGTAGCATAAAATGTGTTCCTTCTTATGGCCAGACGTGAGTCCACTGCGGAAAGTTTGTACTACCGATGACGGTCGGCCTAATGACTGTAGAAACAAGCGGGATTGGGGGCCAAAAATTGTAGACTGTCCTGTTGGTAGCCGACCACGACCATGTTATTTCACCGAGCGGCACATAAATATTACTTGCTGGCTGTCCGTTATTTGGCCGAAACATAATGAAGTCCTGAAATTGATCAGAAACGCTCGTTGTAAACCACTGTAGCAAAATTGAGTACTTCTCCTCGTATGATGGCCCGTCACTAAATGGCAAGGGCACAGCAGAGGATACTGGGGGGACATTGTTTGGAGACGCTGCGTGGGTTGTGTAAAAAGGCTCGGTGTCCAGAAAGTACTGGTTGCCCGTGGTATAGGAGTTAAATGCGTTGGTCGCGCTCCTATTTATGAGCTGGGTTATATCTGCGCTACCAGCATAATGCGCTGAGGATGGATAATTAGTTAAAATGAAAACGTCATATGTCATGGCGCCATAGTTGTTTTGATCTCCTAAACCTAAATACTGGGTGCCATTTTCAAGACAATTTGTTGCCCATGCTGAATGGAGGTCCGCTAGCGTAAAGGTTGGCGTAAGAACAGTGAAGGTGGTTGTCGCTGTGTTTGACGCGCCTCCACAGACTGCCGAACATGATACTTGATTAGTTCCGGCAGTAACCCAATAAAAGTTCAAAGCCGAAGTGTTGGTTGGAAAGTTTGAATATAATATTCCATCAACAATGTCATAATTACTGATTGCGTACCCCGGCACCGACCAGGAGAAATTGGACCAGGCGGGGGCGCCCGGTGCAGGAGAGTACGTCAGATTGATCCGTTGGCCGACAATCACGGTCGTATTGAGTCCTGTCACTTTAGTTCCGGTGAAGAGCATCTGTGGGGGGTAATTGGCGTTGGTCGGCGTCGTGATGTAGAATGCAACGGCATGTGTACCTATATCCACCAGTAAATCCTCTCCATCTGGCAGGTTGGTCCAGACAAGCCCGTCGGGGCCT
>Ga0182027_10008483_pt1 | contig 14950 bp, 15 predicted proteins | sample 712E1DmetaG_FD_121300 | JGI IMG/M metagenome (GOLD analysis project Ga0182027, IMG submission 121300) | Permafrost microbial communities from Stordalen Mire, Sweden - 712E1D metaG (Illumina Assembly) | ecosystem: Environmental > Terrestrial > Soil > Wetlands > Permafrost | place: Sweden... | reverse complement strand
TTCCTCTTCGATCCGAGCCAGGAGAGCGCCACCTGGATCTTCAACCAGCGCTGGAACAGCCTCTTCTGGCGCAGCTTCGACTGGCTGCTCCTGATGATGGTCGTGCTCCACGCTTTCCTGGGGATGCGCACGGTGGCCATGGACTACCTGGCGGGTGGTCGCCGGACGTTCGCCCTGGCGCTGCTCTACCTGGTCGGCGCGGTCGTCTTCGTCATGGGCACGGTCGTCGTCATGTCCGTCCCGCTCACGATGCCGAGCTAGACGATGGATTACCCGTTCGATGCCATCGTCGTCGGCGCCGGCGGCGCCGGCCTCTGGGCCGCGCTCGAGCTGGCCCGGGAGGGTGTGAACACCGCCGTCCTGACGAAGCTCTATCCCACCCGGTCTCATACGGGCACAGCCCAGGGCGGCGTGTGCGCCGCTCTCGGCAACCTCGAGGAGGACCACTGGGAGTGGCACATGTTCGACACAGTCAAGGGCGGCGACTACCTGGTTGACCAGGATGCCGCCGAGGTGCTGGCCCGCGAGGCGATAGAGACCGTCATAGAGCTCGAACATATGGGCCTGCCGTTCAACCGCACGCCCGACGGGAAGATCGATCAGCGCCGGTTCGGCGGCCACACCAGCAACTACGGCGAGGCGCCCGTCCGCCGGGCCTGCTTCGCGGCCGACCGGACCGGCCACATGATCCTTCAGACGCTCTATCAGCAGTGCATCAAGCACGGCGTGAAGTTCTTCGACGAGTTCCAGGTCGTGGACCTTATGTTCGAAGGGGGCGAGCCCGCGGCGGGCGGCCGTGCCGCCGGCGTCGTTGCCCGTCGCCTGGCCGACGGCCAGCTCCACACGTTCCGGGCCAAGGCAGTCCTCCTGGCCACGGGCGGCTTCGGGCGGATGTTCCGCATCACCTCGAACGCCCACAGCCTGACCGGCGACGGCGTCGCCCTGTGCTACCGGCACGGAATCCCCCTCGAGGACATGGAGTTCTTCCAATTCCACCCTACCGGCATCGTCGGCATCGGCATCCTGCTCTCCGAGGCGGCCCGCGGCGAGGGCGGCACTCTTCTCAACGACAAGGGCGAGCGCTTCATGGAGCGCTACGCGCCCAAGCTCATGGAGCTGGCCCCGCGCGACATGGTCAGCCGGGCCATGTACCAGGAGATCCGGGCCGGCCGTGGTATCGGCGGCAAGGACTACCTCTACCTCGACGTGCGGCATCTGGGCCGAAAGGTCATCGAGGAGAAGCTGCCGGACATCACCGACTTCGCCCGCATCTACCAGGGAGTTGAGCCTCTCAAGGAGCCGGTGCCGGTCCAGCCGACGGCCCACTACGCCATGGGCGGCATCCCGACGAACGTCCAGGCCGAGGTCGTCTGGGACGAGAAGGGCACGGCCGTGCCCGGGCTCTTCGCCGCCGGCGAATGCGCCTGCGTCAGCGTCCACGGGGCGAACCGCCTCGGTACCAACTCTCTGGTTGACCTGCTCGTCTTCGGGCGGCGGGCCGGACGCCGCATGGCCCGATACGCCGGCAGCGTGGAACGGCCGCTGCCGATCGCCGACGCCGTGGAGCCGGTCCGGGCCGAGCTCGAGGCCATCCGAGGCAGGGCCGGCGGCGGCGAGTCGGTGTCGACCATCCGGAAAGAGCTGCAGGACGTGATGATGGACAACGTCGGCGTCTACCGCGACGCGAAGCTGCTGACCGCGGCGCTGGCCAAGGTCGAGGAGCTGCGGGGCCGTCACGGGAAGATTTCCATAACCGACTGCGGCTCCGTCTTCAACACGGAGCTGCTCGAAGCCCAGGAACTGGGCTACCTGCTGGACATCGCCCACGTCACCGTGACATCGGCGCTGGCACGGACGGAGAGCCGCGGCGGTCACTCTCGCGAGGACTATCCGGAGCGGGACGACGGCAAGTGGCTGAAGCACACCCTCGCCTATCGCGGCAAGGACGGGCCGAGTCTGCGCTACAAGCAGGTCTCGATCACCCGTTTCGAGCCGAAGCCGCGGACGTACTGAGGCCGCCCCCGATGAACGTCGACCTGCGCATCCTCCGCTTCGACCCCGAGCGCGACGGGGCTCCTCATTGGGAGACGTACCAGGTCTCCGTCGACCCGATGGATCGTGTTCTCGATCTGCTCATCCAGGTCAAGGCCGACCAGGACGGGTCGCTCAGCTTCAGGCGCTCCTGCGGCCACGGCATCTGCGGCTCCGACGCGATGCTGATCAACAACCGCAACCGGCTGGCCTGCCGCATCAGAGTCGACCAGCTCGGCAAGAAGATCTCGGTCGCGCCGCTGCCGGGTTTGCCGGTGGTCAAGGACCTGATCGTCGAGATGAGCGGCTTCTTCGGCAAGTACCGCTCGGTCAAGCCGTACCTCATCAACGACCAGCCCGAGCCTGAGCGCGAACGGCTCCAGAGCCCGGCCGACCGTGCTGTCTTCGACGACACCACGAAGTGCATCCTGTGCGCCGCCTGCACGAGCTCGTGCCCGTCTTTCTGGGCACGGCCCGAATACGTCGGCCCGGCCGCCATCGTCCAGGCTCACCGCTTCATCTTCGACTCGCGGGACGAGGGCTCGGCCGAGCGCCTGGAGATCCTTGCCGACGAGAACGGCGTGTGGCGCTGCCGCACGATCTTCAACTGTGTCGACGCCTGCCCGCGCGGCATCAACATCACCAGGGCGATCCTCGAGGTTTCCTCGGCGATCGTGGGGCGACGCGGCTGAAACGCGGCGACGAGGGCGGCTGGAACTCCCTCTGGGCGTCCGTCGGCGCTGCCGGATCGGCCGGCTCCGAGGGGAGCGGGGGCGCCGCCGACGGGCCCGCCGGTGAACGTCCGGCCGGACCGGCGTCTCCGGGCCTCCGCTCGCTCGTCGTCCGCACCGACGGCGCGGCACGCGGCAACCCTGGGCCGGCGTCGCTGGGCGCCGTGCTGATAGAAGGCTCCGGTCCGGCGTCGCGACGCCCCGATGCCCCGCCGATCGCGTCCATCTCCGAGTACCTGGGCGTCCAGACAAACAACGTGGCCGAGTACACGGCCGTGGTGCGGGCTCTGGCCCTGGCCCGCGAGCTGGGAGCGGAAAAGGTGGAGATGCTCCTGGACTCGAAACTGATCGTGGAGCAGCTCCACGGCCGGTGGCGGGTCAAGGACGCCAAGCTGATCCCGCTCCACGCCGAGGCTAAGGCGCTGCTATCACGTTTCTCGGGGTGGAGCGCGACCCACGTCCCGCGGGCGCAGAACAAGCAGGCCGACGCCCTCTGCAACGAGGCCATCGATCGGGCGCAGGCGGGCGGGCTTTGGGCGCTCGTGGTGCGACCGCCGGCCGGAGCGGGCTGACCGGAGGATCGGGAGGGCGACGGGCCGGGACTTCAAGGTTGGCCGACCGATACCGCCCATCCTGGGTGCCGCTCCCCGGCGCCATTCGACCGGCGGTCCTACGGCCGGGGCCGGATCAGGTAACGCACCTCGGTCGTGACGAAGCCGCCGAGGTCGAGGGGCTGGCTCGCGCCATCCGGCCGCCAGCCCTGCGATTCGTAGAAGCTGCGCGCGAGCCCGTTGGCTTGAAGAACCCACAACACGAGCGTCGTTGCGCCGCCGGCCCGCCAGTGGCCAACCGCCGTGCTCAACAACGTGCTGCCGGCGCCGGTGCGCCAGGCCTCGGGTCGAACGTACAGCGCGTATACCTCGGCGGCGGGGGGCGGCACGTCGTCGTCGCGCGGCGGACCGCTGGCCACGAAGCCGACGGCGCGGCCTCCGCGCTCGGCGATCCAGGTCGGGGCACGACCCTCCGGGTCGGTCTCCAGCAGCGAGCGCCAGGCGATCTCGCGGACGTCGACGGACAGCCCGGCCAGGAAGTCGTCAGGCAGGATGCCCCGATAGGCGGCCCGCCAGCCGATAACGCCGATCTCGGCGATGGTCCGGGCATCGGCCGGAACGGCTCGCCTGACTGCGAGCGCCGGCCCGCGCCCCGGTCCTGCCGGCATGTCGCCACCAGTCGAGTTCGAGGTCGTCATCCCGTCCAGTTTGTATTCCCTCCCGCTTCGACTACAATCCCGCCTCGGCGAGTCGGCCGGGCGATCGCGAGACCACGCCTTCGGGTTGTGGCCTCGAGGAAAGTCCGAGCTCCTCAGCGCAGGGTAGCGGGTAACGCCCGTCCGCCGCGAGGCGAGGACCAGTGCCACAGAGACGTAGCCCGGACCGGGCCCAGCTCGGATCGGGGGTGAAACGCGGCAAACTCTGCTCGGAGCAAGGCCAAATAGGAGGACGCGGCTCGAGTGCCCGGACAACCGGGCCTTCGGGCGGAAGAGGTCGCGCTGCCCAGTCCTCGGGTCGGCCGCTTGAGCTGCCGGGTAACCGGCGGCCAGAGATGGATGATCGTCGCCGTGGCTTCGGCCCCGGTACAGAACTCGGCTTACAGGCCGGCTCGCCGCCATCCTGTCGTGGAGGTCCGGGGCCGTCACGCGGGCGCGGCCTGCCGCTTCGTTCGCGGAGCGGGTGTGCGCAGGCGCACGCAATCGCCAAAGAGGATCGCTCGGCCGCGCCGAAACGCCGGCCGGACCGCTACTCCTCGTCGGGGCGGAAGATGTGGCTCGCCGTGCACACCGCGCAGATCTCCAAGCTCGCTTGAAGGTCTCCGAGCGGCAACGGCACGCGCCTGTTGGGGTAGAGGCAGCTCACTTCGTAGTCCGAATCGGTCCCCGTCCCGATGCGGCTGAGGCGGCGGAAGGTGCAGCGGCGCAGGCGCGGCGCCGGGAACGGCGCAGCGATCGGCTCGAGCTCGGTGATGCGCTGAGGGAGAGCCATGGAAGCGAGACGGTACCTCCCCGGAGCGGTGAGGCTAGCACTCCTGGCGAGGGGACGGCAATCATCGAAAGGTACTAGACTGCGCCGCATTGGCCGACCGGCCCGTCAACAGGCCGGCTAAACGCAGGACCGGGAGAGGTCGTGGAGTCAGGCGGAGGCTCGAAGGACCAGGACGTGCGAGGGGGCTCCGCACCGTTTGACGAGCAGGGGTTGAGCAGGGACAGGTCACTCCAGGTGCGTGGCATGGACTCCGCGGAGGGCCCACGCACCCAGGATGGCTCGAGCGCCACCTCGGGTGGGGTGGTCGGTCGCGACGTGCCGTTCTCAACCGGGCCTGGACCGTCGGGCCCGGGAGCGAATCCCAACGAACCTCTGGACCTCGGGCCTCGTTTCCGCCCCTGGTCCGCGCCGGCATCGTCCAGCACCGGCCCGATCCGCTGCCAGTTCCTTCGCAGCGTCGGGCCGGACGGGAAGTTGACCGATGCCCAGAACCTGGCCGTGCCGGCGCATCGCTGCGCCGCGTTTGGCGACCCGCTGCCGTTGTCGCTGCGGCAGCAGGAACTGGTGTGCCTTCAGCGGGTTCACGTCAGCTGCCCGCGTTACGCTCGCGGTACCGTCCTCGCCAGCGAGATCGCTGCTTCTCCCGCGACGCGGGAGGGTCGGTGGGGTCGGGTCCCCCTGCTGACGATCGTCGGTATCGGCCTTGTCATCCTGGCGATCGCCACGCTGCTGGCCGGCCTCCTGGGGCTCCCGCCCTTCGCGGGCGGGAAGCCCGCTGTCAATCTGCAGACGGCCTCGCCGTCCGCCCCCGCATCGCCGACGCCGACCACCGCGCCGACTTTGACCGCGGCTCCGTCCGCCCAGGCTTCGGCCTCGGCGGTGGCGACGCCCAGCCCGACCCGGACGCCGGCGCCCACGCCAACCGCCACGACGCAGCCGACCGCGACCTGGCCTCCGGGCGCGACCGCCTCGCGCATGAGCCTGCTGGTGCCCTGCACTGACCAGGTCGACTGCTACGTCTACACGATCAGGGGTCCCGGGGCCGCGCCACGTGGCAACGGATCGAGCGTGGCCGACACTCTCGCCGGCGTTGCCAGGTACTTCGGTGTCAGCCTGACAGCGATCGAGCAGATGAATCCCTGGCTTGGCGGTTCCGTCACCGTCCACCCGGGCGACAAGCTGAAGATCCCGCCACCCACGCGGTAGCCCGCCGCGGGCGAGGATCATGTCCGGCCCGGCAGCCATCTCGCGCGTTTCCTACCCGGACGGAACTATCCGAAGCGGCCCGGTCATACTTACGCGGGCCCAATGGCACTTCCTCTCGGAGGGCCCGGTAGGGCCTCATAGATGGAGCCCGCAGGTGGAAGGTGGGCCACGGCCGGAGTCTCGCCGGCCCGAAATCGGCCACAAAGGAGCCTCGGATGTCGATCGGCTGGGAGCCGAGCATGGAGACGGGCGCGCCTCTGCTCGATGCGCAGCGCCGTGCCCTCGTTCAGCGTGCGGATGCGCTCCTGGCGACGCTCGAAACCGGCGGCGACCGATCGCAGATCGAGCGAGCCTTGCGTGACTTCGGCGACTACTCCGTCCGCCATTTCTCCCAGGAAGAGGACTGCTACCTGCGTGGCTCCTGCCCCGCTCTCGAGTGGAACGGCGCGGCTCGAGCCGAACTGATCCACATCGTGGCCGGCTTCCGCGAGTCCTACGAGCGTCACGGGGCGAGTCCGGCCCTGGCCGATGATCTCTCCGGCGAGCTCTCCGGCTGGGTCGCCCGCTACATACCGGGCCCGGTGGCGTCGCTGCCCTGCGTCACTCAGCCGAAGTAGGCTCGAAGAGCCGGGCAAAGCCCGGGTACGCGCGCAGCGGCAGGACCTCGAATTCGATCAGGCCGGCGGCCACCATCGGCAGAGAGGCGAGCGCATCGTCCGCCTCGCCGAGATCGGCGCACTCGAGGAACAGGACGGCCGCAGGCTCGTCCGCGTGGAAGTACAACTCGCGGATCACCCCGGCCTGGTGAAGATCCCAGGCCCGGCGCGCTTCGGCGGCGGCGATCTCGGGCGTGAACTGGTCCTCGGTCACGCCCGCCACGGGCCGCTCGATGGCGAGGATTCGCATCCAGACTCCTCCGCGGAAGGCGCCGCCCGAGCTGGCGCTCTCGATTGCCGGTGCCCCGGCCATTCTGGCGGTGGCGCGTTCCTCGAGTCAGTCTAGCCGCCCCGCGGCTCCGGCCGCCGTGCGCCCTTCGATGCTCGTCTTGGCGATCACAGGAGTGCTATCGCCCTGCGAAAGCGGACCCGAGGGCTCGCCGCGCCGCTCTCCGAGTCACTCTCTCGGGCGGTTGACTGACCCAAAAGTGGGTGTATGATCCGTCGAGCGGGGAAAAGTGGTGAACAGCGGTGATTCGTCACCAGGAACGGCCCCCAATCCGGGGCATCCGGTGGCGGGCGCAGCGTCATAGGGAGCCGTATTCCACGAACCCGCGCACAGAACGCGGCATTCGACCGCGGGAAGCGCGAGAAGCGCTAGACAGGCGAGCGATCGATGTTCACCGGCGAATACAGGCATACGGTGGACGCCAAAGGTCGGGTGGCAATCCCGGCGCGATTCCGCCTGCAACTCGAAGAGGGGGCGGTGGTAACCCGCTGGCTCGGCGGCTGCGCAGCGATCTTCCCCCGGCCGGCTTTCGACGCGATCGCGTCCAAGTTCTCCTCGCAGCCGCTCGGTAACGAGAACGCCACGGCCGTCTCGCGATTCATGTTCTCGAGCGCGTTCGAAGTCGAGCGCGACGCCCAGGGTCGCATGGTTCTGCCCCTGGGCATTCGCGAATGGGCCGGGCTGAAGACCGACGCCGTATTCGTCGGGCAGTGGGACCGCGTCGAGATCTGGTCGCCGGAGAGGTGGGCGGCATCGCAGGAAGAAGTCAGCACGCCCGAGGCGCTGGCCCGCGCCATCAAGACCTCGGCGTTGTAGGTGAATGCAATGAGCTTCGAGAGCCCGCTCGACGAGACGCCAGGCGCGACCTACGCGGCCGGCTCTTCCGAGGGGGGCGCCGAACAGGAGGTAGGACACCTGCCGGTGATGGCAGGCGAGGTCGTCGAGACTCTCGCCCCGCGTTCCGACAGCCTCCACATCGACGCCACCCTGGGGGGAGCCGGCCACGCCGAGCGGATCCTCGAAGCGTCCTCTCCTGATGGCCGCCTCCTCGGACTCGACGCCGATGGGGCGGCCATCGCCAGGAGCGCCGTGCGCCTGGCCCGTTTCGGAGACCGTGCGGTACTTCGCCGGGCCAACTTCGCGCAGGTGGCGGAAGTGGCGCCGGCCGCGGGCTTCGGCCAGGTCGACGGCCTGCTGCTCGATCTGGGCCTCTCGAGCTTCCAGCTCGCCGACGTCGAACGGGGTTTCGGATTCCGCGCCGGAGGCCGCCTGGACATGCGCTTCGACACGAGCCACGGCCGGCCGGCCGCGGACCTGCTGGCCACGATGGACGCGGCCGAGCTGACGGCGCTCTTCCGTCGCTACGGAGAGGAGCCGTTCGCCGGCCGGATTGCACGAACGATCGTCGAGACGCGCCTCCACGTCCCCGTGGAGACGGCTCAGCAGCTGGCGGCGCTCGTGGAACGGGCCGTGCCGACGCCACGAGGGCGCCGGACACACCCGGCGACGCGCGTATTCCAGGCGCTTCGGATCGCCGTGAACGACGAGCTGGCTGCTCTCGAGGCGGGCCTGGCGGCGGCGCTCGTGCTGCTCCGGCCGGGCGGGCGCCTCGTCGTCCTGAGCTACCACTCGCTGGAGGACCGCATCGTCAAGCGCTTCATCGCGGCCGAGCAGCGTGGCTGCGTCTGCCCGCCCGAGGTGCCGATCTGCGTCTGCGGACGCCGGCCCAAGCTTCGCTCCCTCGGCAAGTCGAAGGTCCCCAGCGTCGAAGAAGTGGCCGCGAATCCACGTTCGAGAAGCGCTCGCCTGAGGGGCGCCGAGCGCGTCGCCGCCTAGTCCGCACGAGAAAGGAGGAACCGATGAGCAAGCGTCACGAGACCAGCCGGCGCCGGACATACGGCCGCAGGCAGCACCAGATCCACGAGCGCGCCGAGCGTCCCGTCAGGTTCCTCGGCTGGGTCGAGGTCGGTCTCACCGAAGGGATCCCCGAGCAGATCGCGACGGACCGGTACGGCGGCTCGGAAGCCGGCAACTGGATCCTGACTCCGAGGATCGGCTGATGGCCGTATACGAGGGCGCCCGTCCGCGTTCGACGCTCCTTCCACGCCGGCGCCTGGGTGATTCCCTCCTCCATCCCCAGGCGTCGGCCCGTCCGCGCCGGACCTCGCGCGCGCTCATCCGCTCCAGGCGGCGTCCGCGCTTCTTCGGAATGGCCATCGGGTTGATCGTCGTTGTCTTCCTGCTGAGCTTCTTCTCGCTCGTCCAGACCGTGCGCATATCCGCCTCGGGTTACGACATGCAACAGGCGACAGTGGAGTTGGATCAGCTGCAGAACCAGGGACAGCAGGTTCAATTCGACATCAACAGGCTCGATCGGGAATCGGCAATCCGCCGGCAGGCGATCTCGAAGGGGCTCACGCAGCTGCCGGCGCCAATCGTCATCCCGGCTCGCTGAGAGGCCTCACCCGATGTTCGGCCGGACGGATTCCCGAGGCCGCCTCCTGCTGTTGCTGGTCGCCCTGATCCTTCTGTCGGGCGGAATGACGGCGCGTCTCGTCTACTGGCAGGTTGGCCAGCCCGAACAGCTGACCGCCCTGGCCGCGGCCCAGGACCCGTCGTATACGAAGGAAACGATCCTGGCGCAGCGCGGCACCATATACGACCGGACCGGCAAGATCGTGCTGGCCGAGACGATCAACGAGTACCGCATCATGGGCGACCTAAACGGTCTGAGCCAGGCCGACCGGAAGCACGATGCCGACTCGCTGGTCGACTACCTGAGCCTGGACGGAGCGTCCGCGGCCGCGCTGCGGATGAAGATGATGGGGAACGACGGCTACTACGTGCTCCTGGCCACGAACGTAGACGCGGGCATCGCCAAGGACCTCTTCGCTGCGCAGGCGCACGGCGACCTGGCGGCACTCACGCTGGAGATGACGCCCGTGCGCGTCTACCCGCAGGCCGGCGGCGCGCCGAACACCACTCTGGCCGCCCAGCTGCTTGGGTTCGTGAATGCCAGCGGTGAGGGCCAGTACGGCCTCGAGCAGGAGTACAACAGCATCCTGTCGGGCAAGCCCAAGGTGATCGAAGTCGACCCCAACACTCCGGGCCCGGCCGGCGAGCACGTCGTCGACCCGGGTGCTCCAGGTCAGAGCATCCGAACCACGATCGACGTCGGCCTCCAGCTCCAGGTCGAGCAGGAGGTCTTCGCGGCCTGGCTCGCCGACAGGGCCAAGACCGTCTCGGCGATCGTCATGGATCCAAAGACCGGGGCGGTGCTGGCCGAAGCCAGCTACCCGTCCTACGACGCCAACCAATACGTGACCGTTGCCAACCAGAACCCGTCGCTCTTCCAGGATCCGGTCATCAGCGAGGTCTACGAGCCGGGCTCGGTCTTCAAGATGCTCACCGCTTCGGCGGCGCTGACGACCAGGACCACGGCGCTCTCGACCGTCATCGACGACACCGGCGTCCTGAAGCTGCCGGGCGGCCAGGAGGTCGCTGACGCGAATCGGAAGGCCATGGGCCCGAGGACCTTTGCCGACATCGTGGCCTATTCCCGCAACGTGGGCGCAGCGAAGGTTGCCTTCCGTCTGGGCAAGACCACCGCCGCGGCCTCGAAGGCGCTCTACCAGACGTGGCAGCAATACGGCATCGGCCAGGACACTGGCATCGACCTTCCCTTCGAGGTCGGCGGGATCGTTCGCGACCCGGCGATCACGCCCTGGGCCCAGATCGACCTGGCCAACGCCTCATTCGGGCAGGGTGTCGCCGTGACGCCGATCCAGATAATGCGGGCCTACTGCATCATGGACAACGGCGGCCGGGCTGTCACACCGCACGTCGCGATCCTGGCGTCTGGGCCCGGCGCCGCGTCACCCGCGCCGGCGGGCAAGCAGGTCATCAGCGCCGGCCTCTCGGCCTCGCTGACGAACCTGATGGAGCACGTCGTCACCACCGTACCGTCGTATCACCAGGCCACGTACGTCCACGGCTACTACGTGGGCGGGAAGACGGGCACGGCCCAGATCTGGGATCCGGCCCTGAACGACGGCAAGGGCGGCTGGATGGACAACATCTACAACTACAGCTTCTACGGATGGATTGGCCACAGTTCGCCGGACCTTACCGTGGGCGTGGTGATATACCAGGGCACGCCGACCAAGGTTGGACAGGGCGTGCTGGTCCTGCCGGTCGAGTCGACCAGCCTCTTCCGGCGCATCGCGACCGATGCCGTCGTGACCGAGCAGATCCCGCCGAACAAGCAAGGACCGGCAGCGCCGAGCGGGCCAAATGCGAAGTCGATGGGCTGAGGCCCCGTCTCGTACCCGGCGCGATCGGCTGTGGGACACTGGGGGCGTGACCGAGACCCGCCGATGGGTTCCGCTGCCCGGAGTGGGACCGGACTCCCCGACCGCCGAGACCGCCGGAGTTGCCGTCAACCAGGGCGCCGGCCACCTCCGTGGAGCGACGGCCCCAGCTGTCATCGCTCCGCTATGGGAAGTCGGCCCCGCGGTCGGGGCGGTCGAGACGCTGCGTACCGCCCCACGGCCTGCCGTCGCGTCTCAGCGAGCCACGTTCGGGGGCTGGACTGACGGGCCCGGCGCGCGGGGAGGATCGCGCAGGTCCGGCGAGGAGGTTCGGTGAAAGACCACGGAGTCGAGTTCATCCAGGGGCTGCTGCTCGCCTTCGCCTGCATGGTCATCCTCATGCCGCCCTTCCTGCGTCTGCTGCGCTGGCTCGGCATGGGCAAGCAGATTCGCGAGGACGGGCCCGGAACCCACCTCGTCAAGCAGGGCACGCCGACCATGGGCGGCGTCCTGATCGTCATCGTGACCCTCGCCGTAGCCAGCGTCTTCTCCGCCTACGACGCCTCGACCTATTCACCGCTCTTCGTCCTGGCCCTGGTAGGAGCGCTCGGCGCGGTTGACGACTACCTTAACGCCCGGACCGGCATCGGAATACGGGGCCGCCAGAAGATCCTCTGGCAGCTCGTGGTGGCCATCGTCGTGGCCGTCTACGTTCAGAACCACTTCGGCTTCAACGGGTTCCGCGTCCCGTTCGTCGGCAACGTCGTCGACACGTCGACCATCGCGATCCCGTTCACCGACCGAGGCGTTGAAGTCGGGGCCCTCGTCTTCATCGTGGTGGCCGTCGTGGCCATCGTCGGCTGCAGCAACGGCGTCAACCTGACCGACGGGCTCGACGGCCTGGCTGGCGGAACCCTCGTCTTCGCGTTCATCAGCTTCCTGATCATCGCCCTCTTGAACCAGCCTCTCCAGCCGAACCTGGCGATGGTCAATGCCATCGTCATCGGGGCTCTGATGGGCTTCCTCTGGTTCAACGTCCACCCGGCTCAGGTCTTCATGGGCGACTCGGGCGCGCTGTCGCTCGGCGGGATGCTGGCCGTCACGGCGCTGATCACCGGGCAGGTTCTCATCCTGCCCCTGATCGGCATCATCTTCGTCCTGGAGGTGGCCTCGGACATCATTCAGGTGGCGAGCTACAAGATCCGCGGCAAGCGCGTGTTTCGCATGGCCCCCCTCCACCACCACTTCGAGCTCGGCGGTTGGGACGAGGAGAAAGTCACGATGCGCTTCTGGATAGTGGGAGCTCTGGCCGGCATGCTCGGGGTGACTCTCTTCGTCGCCTCGATACCCTCGGTACCGAAGTAGCACGGCCATGGCGGGTGGCATCGTCGAACTCGATCGCCTGACGGCAGCCGGCGTACGCGACGGCGCGTTGGACGGGAGGTCGGTCACGGTCCTGGGCCTCGCCCGAAGCGGCGTTGCCCTGGCCCGTTTCTTTGCCGATGCCGGGGCTCACGTCACCGTCTACGATGGCCGGCCGGCGGCCGACCTCGCCGTCTCGATCGAGTCGCTCGGGAGCCGCAAGATCGAGATGCGGCTCGGGCCGCAGGTGGAGCCGGCGTCGGCATGGACGGGGGCCCACCTGATCGCGACCTCCCCGAGCATCAACCCGGACTTCCCCACTACCGAGCCGCGGCTCCGGGCGGCCTTGCGAGCCGTGGTCGCGGCCCATGTGGCCAACCCTCGGGGCGCCCCGGCTCTGGTCAGCGAGGCGGACCTGGTCCTGCGGATGTGCCCCTGCCCGACCGTCGGCGTGACCGGGACCAAGGGCAAGACGACGACGTCTTCGCTGGCCGCGGCTCTGCTGGCGGCAGATCCTGCCCATCCGGTCGTCCTGGGCGGCAACATCGGCGTCCCTCTCGTCGAGCGGCTCACGGAGCTCACGGCCGAGCATCGTGTCGTGATCGAACTGTCCGAGCTGCAGCTGCCGACCCTGTCTCGGGGAACGACCGTGGCCCTCTACACCAACGTCACCGCCGATCACCTGGACCGCCACGGTTCCCTGGAGGCCTACCGGAAGGTTAAGCGCAGGCTGGCCGAGCTGGTCGATCCGAAAGGTGCACTGGTCCTCAACGCCGACGACCCGGTCGTCTCGGATTACGCCGCTCTCGGTACGGCCCCGGTCGTGACCTACCGGCGCGGGCGCCCAGCGCCGGGCGGCCTCGGGGTGCGGGACGGCTGGATCGTGGCCTCCGGCGTCGGCCGGCTCCGGGTCGCCGGTGGGGGAGAGGCCGAAACCGGCCCCGACGGGCGCGTCCTGCCGATCGCGGAGCTGGCCATCCCGGGCGAGCACAACGTCTCGAACGCGCTCGCGGCCGTCGGCGCGGCGCTCCTCTTCGGAGTGGCGCCGGCGGCGATCCGCCGCGCCGCCGGGGCCTTCAAAGGCGTCGAGCACCGGCTCGAGCAGGTCGCCGTCGTGGGCGGAGTCCGCTTTGTGAACGACTCGCAGGGGACCCAGCCGGATGCGGTCATCGCGGCCCTGAAATCCTTCCCCCGGCCGCTGGTCCTCATCGCCGGCGGCCGTGACAAAGGCGTCGACCTCTCAGGCCTCGGGCCCGTCGCGGCCGAGCGGGCAGACGCGGCCGTCCTCATCGGCGAGTCCGGGCCCGCGCTGGCGGAGATGTTCCGGGCGAACGGCATGCCGTGCGTCGAGGTCGCCGCATCGCTGGAGAGTGCCGTCGATCGGGCCGACGATCTCGCCCGCGCGCTTCTCGCCGAGGCCGGGCCCGGCCGCCGGGCCACCGTTCTTCTGAGCCCGGCCGCCGCGAGCTTCGACATGTTCGTCGACTATGCCGCCCGAGGCCGTGCCTTCAAAGCCGCCGTTGCGGCGTTGGCCGAGCGACGCGGCGCCGTGGAGCCGGCCGGATGAGCGGCCGCGATCGCTGGGACGTGACCTCGGAGCCGCTCCGGCGCGGACCCATTCGCCGTGCCAGCGGCCGCGATCGCTGGGACGCCCCGCCGGAGCCCGTCCGGCGTGGGCCGATCCGCCGTGCCAGCGGCCCCAGCCGTCCCAGTGCCGTAAGCTCCCGCCAGACGAGCCTGCTGGCCAACCCGAGCGCCTACAAGCGGGACGCGCACGACCCGGACTACGTCCTCCTCGTAACGGTGGTGGCGCTGACGGCGATCGGCATCCTGATGGTCTATGCGGCCTCGGCCGTCCCGTCGTACGCGGCCAGCCAGAACACCTTCCAGCTCGTGGCGCCGCAGGTCCTGGCCGGGCTGCTCGGTTTCGCGGCCATGGCGGTCCTGATGAACCTGGACTATCGCTATCTGCGAGTGGCCAGCGTACCGCTGGCCGTCACCGCCCTCGTGCTCCTGGTGATCGTCGTGGCGCCGCTGCCCGGGCCTCTTCGAAATCTGAGCGTCACCCACAACGGCTCCACGCGCTGGATCCACCTGGGCCCGCTGCCGGACATCTCCCCGGCCGAGATCGCGAAGCTGGCCCTGGTCGTCTACCTGGCGCACTGGCTGGCGAGCCGCGGACCCCGGATCCGCAGCTTCCTGTACGGCACGATTCCCTTCGCGATCATCGTCGTGCCCTTCCTGATCCTCGTCGTGCGCCAGCCGGACCTGGGGACGGCGGTGGTTCTGGTCGTGATCGCCTTCTCGCTCTACTTTGCCGCCGGGG
>Ga0182027_10008482_pt1 | contig 14950 bp, 11 predicted proteins | sample 712E1DmetaG_FD_121300 | JGI IMG/M metagenome (GOLD analysis project Ga0182027, IMG submission 121300) | Permafrost microbial communities from Stordalen Mire, Sweden - 712E1D metaG (Illumina Assembly) | ecosystem: Environmental > Terrestrial > Soil > Wetlands > Permafrost | place: Sweden... | reverse complement strand
GGGGGATAACGTGAGCATGGAGATTGCACTGATCACGCCCATCGCCATGGAGAAAGGGCTGCGCTTCGCCATCCGCGAAGGCGGACACACGGTGGGCGCCGGTTCGGTCACCGAGATCATCCAATAAGTGGGATCCCTTGAGATTTGCTGGGTTGAGGATCAGGAATGCGCGAGATTATCACGTTGCAATGCGGTGAATGCAAGAACCGCAATTACACGACGACGAAGAACAAGAAAAAGACGCAGGACCGGCTGGAGCTCAAGAAGTTCTGTTCAGCGTGCCGGCACCACACCTTGCATAAGGAAGTGAAGTAGGAGAAAGGCAGCCGACAGTTGACAGTCCACAGTTGACAGTGAAAGACGTAAGAGCCTGAAGGTTTTTGCTGTTAACTGTCAACTGTCAACTGTGGACTGGTCCTTTACAGGGGCGTAAGTTCAACGGCTAGACTGCCGGTCTCCAAAACCGGACGTGGGGGTTCGAATCCCTCCGCCCCTGCCAGAGCCCCCAAGCACGAAGCGTGGGCCTGTTGGAGTACAAAGGAAACCATGGGCGAGCAGGTCAGTATTGAGAAGAGCACTTGGCTTCAGGTTCGCGAGTATGTTTCCGACGTTCGGACGGAAATGAAGCGCGTGACCTGGCCGAGCAAACAAGAAATCTACGGCACCACGGTCATGGTGATTATCACCACCTTTCTTTTTGGATTCTATTTCTGGATTTGCGACCAGACATTTTCGCTCTCTGTTTCCAGGATACTGCGGTACTTCTTGCATCGCGGATAGGGATTAGATGACGTGGAGCAGTGGAGAGCATGTCTCTCCCTATTTCAGTGGACCAAAAAAAGGTATGGAAAAGAACTGGTACATCATTCACACCTACTCTGGTTTTGAAAAGAAAGTGGCGGAAACTCTGAAGAGCCGCATTGACGCCGCCGGGCTCTCCGACCAGTTCGGGCAGGTCATGGTGCCCACCGAGGACGTTCTCGAAACGCGGCAGGGGAAGAAGGTGGTGACCGCCAAGCTTTTCTTTCCGGGCTATGTGCTGGTGGAGATGGAAATGAATGACGATACCTGGCACATGGTGCGCGAAACGCCCCGCGTCACCGGATTCGTCGGCTCCGGACAAAGGCCCAGTCCCCTGGCCCCCGACGAAGTGGACCGGATAGTTCACAAGGTCGAGGTGGCTGCGGAACACCCGCAGCCGAGGCTCAAGTACGATAAGGGCGAGAGCGTCAAGATTACCGACGGTCCCTTCAAGGACTTCAATGGGCTTGTGGACGAGATCCATGATGAGCGTTCCACATTGCGGGTCATGGTTACCATTTTCGGCCGCTCCACCCCCGTGGAATTGGATTTTTATCAAGTGGAAAAGATCTGAAATGGAAATTGGAAACTGGAAATTGGAAAATAGAGACTTGAAAATGGAAACTGGTCGTGGGGGTCCCGGCGAGTCCCGGTTGACCGGTTCCTAGTTTCCAGTTTCCACTCTGCGCGGAGGTAAAGGATATGGCAAAGAGAGTCCAGGCGATGGTGAAGCTCCAACTCCCTGCGGGCAAAGCTACCCCCGCTCCTCCCGCCGGACCGGCGCTGGGCCAGCACGGCGTGAACATTATGGAGTTTTGCAAGGCATTCAACGCCAAGACCTCTGGCAGGGATCAGGAAGGGTTGATTATTCCCGTCGTCATCACTGTGTACAGCGATCGGAGCATCACATTTGTAACCAAGACACCACCGGCCTCCATCCTTCTGAAACGGGCCGCCGGAATCGCCAAAGGTTCGGGCGATCCCAACCGGAACAAAGTGGGCAAGGTAACGGAGAAGCAGGTGGAAGAGATCGCCAAGCTGAAGATGCCGGACTTGAATGCGCGCGACACCTCGTCTGCCATCGCCACTGTGAAGGGAACGGCGCGCAGTATGGGGATTGAAGTGGTAGCTTGAAATTGAAATTCGACTTGGAGCGAGTTGGTATTTTCGAGTTATCTTGCTGGGGAGTGGAAAGTGGGAAAGAAATATAAGGCAGCAGCAAAGCTGGTCGATAAGCCGGCTTACACCGTGGCGGAGGCGATGCCCATTGTCAAACAAGCGGCTTTCGCCAAGTTTGACGAAACCGTGGAAGTGGCGATGTGCCTGGGGGTGGATCCGAAGCACGCGGATCAAATGGTCCGGGGCACCGTGGTTCTTCCTCATGGCCTGGGGAGGAGCAAGCGCGTGATCGTGATTGCCTCCGGCGACAAGGTTCGTGAGGGTCGCGAGGCGGGAGCCGATGAAGTGGGCGGCGACGACCTTGTGCAGAGGATTCAGGGTGGATGGATTGAGTTCGAGGCGGTGATTGCCACCCCTGACATGATGAAGTCCGTAGGCCGCTTGGGTAAGATCCTGGGCCCGCGAGGGCTCATGCCCAATCCCAAGACTGGCACCGTCACCCTGGATGTGGAACGGGCAGTAAGGGAAGTGAAGGCTGGAAAGGTGGAATTCCGGGTGGACAAGACGGGGATTATCCATTGCCCGGTTGGCAAGGTCTCATTTGAGGCCCAAAAGCTGGCAGACAACGCCAACGCTCTGATTTCGAGCGTCATTAAGGCGAAACCCGCTTCCGCCAAAGGGCGCTACGTGCGCAGCATCGCCATCTCTTCCACCATGGGCCCCGGCTTCACCATAGATCTGGCGTCGGTGGAACCTGCTTAGGGTCTAGTAGCGCCGACCCCGCCATGCGGGGTCAGCGCTGCGAGTCGCAGTTTCGAGGAGTAGATATGAAAAAGGATGAGAAAAGGCAGAAAGCTGAGGCCTTGCATCAGGAATTAGAAAAGTCACGCACTGTCATTCTCTCGGGTTTTGAGGGGATCACCGTCGCCCAGGATTTCGAGCTTCGCCGCAGGATTACGCAAGTCGGGGCAAAGTACAAAGTCGTGAAGAATAGCCTCATCGAGAGGGCTTCTCAAGGCACGCCGCTGGAGCCAGCGGCAAGGGAATTGAGCGGTACCACATCTCTTGCCTCCACTCAGGCAGACCCTGTGGCATTAGCCAAGGTTTTGACCACCTATGCCAAAGAGAACCCTTTACTCAAGTTCAAATCGGGCGTGGTGGAAGGTCGGGTGGTCCTCATGACCGACCTGATTATTGTCGCCAACTTGCCCGCGAAGGAAGAGCTGTTCGCAAAGGCGCTCTTCCTGATCAAATCTCCGGCGCGGAATGTGGCGCTTGCCCTCGCCGGCGTGGCCCGCACGTTGGCAGTGGTCATTCAACAGGCCGTCAAGGAGAACAAGTTTACAGAGGCGGCGAGCAGCTAGCCAAAGCACTTACCCTTCAGGGGTTGCCATCTGGCGTCTGAACGGGATTCTTCAGGAGGAAAACAAGGAAATGTCAGAACGGATCGAAAAGATCGTCGAAGAAATCAAAGGACTATCACTGCTCGAAGCTTCCGAGCTGGTCAAGAGATTGGAAGAGGTTCTGGGAGTTTCCGCCGCGGCTGCGGCGCCTGTGGTAGCGGCAGCGGGTGCGGGAGGCGGAGCCGCGGCGGCAGCCCCGGTGGAAGAGCAGACGGAATTCACTGTCGTCCTCACAACGGTGGGCGCGAACAAGATTAACGTCATCAAGGCTGTCCGTGAAGTCACCAGCCTGGGCCTCAAGGAAGCGAAGGATCTTGTGGATGGCGCGCCAAAGCCGATCAAGGAGGGCATCAGTAAAGAGGAAGCCGAAGCCCTCAAGAAAAAGTTCACCGAAGCCGGCGCTACCGTTGAAGTGAAATAGTAGCCTATCGGCGGGGCCTCTCGGCAAGGCCCGGCTTTTCTTCTTCCGTCTCCGGAACGGGGGCTTCGGAGACGATGTCCTCTCGTTCTGGAAACACGAACCCCCAGATGGAGCGTTGGGGCCGTGCGCAAAACGCTGTGGCATCCCCAAGCCCTAGTTGTGCATCTTTGGTAACAAGGGCGTTGTGTCACCATTGTCCGGCAGGCTCTTGACATCTCAAGCAAGGAGCAAACCGAATGCTTAACGGCGGGAACGGCGCTATCCGTCAGCGCATAAATTTCTCCAAAATACCGACCGTCATCAAGATTCCCAATCTCATCGAGGTTCAGCGGCGGTCTTACGAGCGTTTTCTTCAGATGAATCTCCTTCCCTCGGAGCGGGAGGACGCAGGCCTGCAAGCTGTGTTCAATTCGGTCTTTCCGATTACGGATTTTCGCGGCATCGCCCAACTGGACTTCGTGGACTATTCGATCGGAAACTGGGAATGCAAGTGCGGCAGTCTGAAGGGACTCCACCACTTGCGCAGCACTTGCAAGAATTGCGGCCACACCGTCATTACTGACCCGTTCAAAGTCGGGGACGTGCTTTGCAATCGGTGCGGCACGTTCAATAAGAACGTGGTGACCTTCTGCAACAAGTGCGGCGACCCCGTCGCTCTACAGCTCAAGTACGACGTGACCGAGTGCCAGGAGCGCGGCATGACTTTCGCGGCCCCTCTCAAGGTCACCATCCGCCTTACCCTTTACGACAAGGACAGCGACACGGGCCACAAGAGCATTCGGGATATCAAGGAACAAGAGGTTTATTTCGGCGAAATTCCCTTGATGACCGAGAACGGCACCTTCATCGTCAACGGGACGGAACGCGTCATCGTGAGCCAGCTTCACCGTTCTCCGGGCGTTTTCTTTGAATGCAACGGAACGTCACCAGCGATGAGCACCTATTTCCTCGGAAAGACTATTCCCTACCGTGGCTCCTGGGTTGAATTCGAGTATGACACCAAGAACATCCTTTACGTCCGTATCGACCGAAAACGAAAGTTCCTGGCTACGATCTTCCTCCGCGCCCTGGGCCTGAAGAATGACGCCGAGATTATCAAGGTGTTCTATTCTGTGGAAAAGATCTCCCTGAAGGACCGCAAGCTCTTCTTGGAAGTCTCCCCGGGCCTGATCGGAACAAAACTCTCCAAGAATATCGAGCATCCGCGAACCCATGAGACCGCGGTGAACGCCGGGAGGAAGATTACCGAGTCGGTTTATAAGGAGATTCAGAAGGCTAAGATCACGCAGATCGAGGTGGCGGCGCACGATTTGGAAGGCGCCTTTGCGGCCGCTGACCTCGTGAATCCGGCGACCGGGGAAGTAATTCTGGAGGCGAACAACGAGCTTACTTCCAGTGCCCTGAATACTATTCAGGAGTCCGGGATGACGGAGATCGAGGTGTTCTTCCCGGAGCGCGATGAAACCGGGCAGGTCATCAGCCAGACCCTGAAGCGTGATTCCTTGAAGGCTCCCCAGGAAGCTCTCATTGAGATGTACCGCAAGATGCGGCCGGGAGATCCCCCGACCCTGGACACGGCGACAACGCTCTTCAATGGAATGTTCTTTGACCCGCGCAAGTACGATTTCTCACGCGTGGGCCGTTTGAAGTTCAACATTAAGTTGGGCTACTTCACCAAACTCAAGAACGGGATTGACGAGAAGGCCACCGACCTTGAACTGGAAGACGCGAGAAATTTCCCCGCCGCCAATTTCTACGTGGTCGTCGACCAGGAGAAAATGTTCGTTGGGAAGCGGGAAGAGAATATCTGCTCGGAGGTGGTCCGGGCCTGCGAAGGAACGATGGCCACTGAGCACTCCGAGCACACGCCCATTCAACTTCCGCTCGATAAGCGTACCCTGGAGCCGGAAGACTTCTACTCGGTTGTCCGTTACCTCCTGAAGCTGCACAAGAACCCGGGTGGGAATTACACCGTGGACGACATCGACCACCTGGGGAACCGGCGCGTGCGTGCCGTGGGCGAATTGCTGGAGAACCAGTTCCGCCTGGGTTTAGTCCGCATGGAACGGGCGATCAAGGAGAAGATGTCGGTTTATCAGGAAATGTCCACGGCCATGCCTCATGATTTGATCAACGCCAAGCCGGTCATGGCGGCCATTCGGGAGTTCTTCGGTTCGTCTCAACTCTCCCAGTTCATGGACCAGACGAATCCGCTCTCGGAAATCACTCACAAGCGCCGTTTGTCGGCCTTGGGCCCCGGCGGCCTCTCGCGGGAGCGAGCCGGATTTGAGGTTCGCGACGTCCATCCCACGCACTACGGCCGCATCTGCCCCATCGAGACCCCGGAAGGCCCCAACATCGGCCTTATTTCCTCGCTTTCCTGCTACGCTCGCATCAACGAGCATGGCTTCATCGAGAGCCCTTACCGTAAAGTCCGCGGTGGCAGGATTGTGGATTATGTGACGATTATGCACTCCGGGGACAGCCCCTGGCGCGTGGGCGAGCACGTAGAGGTGGGCGAAGTCGAGAAGGTCAACGAAGAGCTGGAGAGGGGAAAACGGAAGCTGGTGGAACACGAACCTTACTCGTTTTACCTTTCCGCCTGGGAAGAAGATCAGCACATCATTGCGCAGGCCAACGTTCCGGTGGACGAAAAGGGCCGCATTACCCACGAATTGGTAAACGCCCGGCAGGCCGGCAACTTCGTACTGAAGCGGCGCGACGAAATTGATTACATCGACGTCAGCCCCAAGCAACTGGTGAGTGTGGCAGCCTCACTGATCCCCTTCCTGGAGAATGATGACGCTAACCGCGCGCTCATGGGCTCCAACATGCAACGGCAGTCGGTTCCCCTCCTGCGCGCCCAGGCCCCGTTGATTGGCACCGGCATGGAGGAGGTTACCGCCCGCGATTCCGGCGCCGTGGTGATTTGCAAACGAAACGGCGTGGTGGACAGCGTGGACAGCGAGCGCATCATTGTGCGCGTCGAGGGCGATGGTCACAGCGGGCAGTTCTCACGGGAAGTCGGCGCCGACATCTACCAGTTGACCAAGTTCCGGCGTTCCAACCAGAACACCTGCATTAACCAGAAGCCGGCGGTCCAAAAAGACCAGCGTGTCTTGGCCGGTCAGGTTCTCGCCGACGGCCCCTGCACTGACCATGGCGAGCTTGCCCTGGGGCGTAACGTGCTCGTGGCCTTTATGCCCTGGCGAGGCTACAACTTTGAAGATGCCATCCTGGTCAGCGAGAAGCTCGTAAAAGAGGATTCCTATACCTCGATCCACATCGAGGAGTTCGAAATCGAATCTCGTGACACCAAGCTGGGTCCGGAAGAAATCACGCGCGACATCCCGAACGTTTCAGAATCCTTGCTGAAGGACCTGGATGAGAGTGGCATCATCCGCATCGGCGCCTACGTGAAGCCCGGCGATATTCTGGTCGGCAAGGTTACGCCCAAGGGCGAAACTCAGCTCACCCCCGAGGAAAAGCTGCTGCGAGCCATCTTTGGCGAAAAGGCCGGCGACGTTCGCGATGCTTCCCTGACTTGCCCTCCGGGTATCGAGGGCATCGTGGTGGATGTGAAGATCTTCTCGCGCAAGGGAGCGGAGAAGGACGAGCGGGCTAGAACCATCGAAGCTTCCCAGGTGGCTCGTCTGGAAATGAACTTAAACGACGAAATCCGCATCCTCCAGGACGAGCGCTTGAAGCGGCTCTGTGCTCTCCTCGAAGGGGAGAAGTTGCTGGCGGACTTGCACGATGAAAAGACCAACAAACGACTCCTCGTCAAAGGCGCGGACCTTGATCGCGAGGTGCTGTCGCGCATCTCCACACGCAACTTGAAGCGCATCAGGATCGCCAAGAAGGACCCGACGCTGCTCGAGAAGATCGATGAGATCGAGGAGATGACGTCGCGCCAGATCGACATCCTGAGGAAGATCACGGACGAGAAAATCCAGAAACTCAAGAAAGGCGATGAGCTTCCGCCAGGGGTCATCAAGCTAGTGAAAGTCTTTATTGCCATGAAACGCAAGCTTTCGGTGGGCGATAAGATGGCGGGACGGCATGGGAACAAGGGTGTGATTGCGCGCATCCTTCCCGAAGAAGACATGCCTTACATGCCGGACGGCACGCCCGTGGAAGTGGTTCTGAATCCCCTCGGCGTCCCCTCTCGAATGAACGTGGGTCAAATCCTGGAGACTCATCTGGGGTGGGCCGCCAAAGAGCTGGGGGCCAAGATTCGCCAGTTGGCTTCCACGGAATCCAGCGCCGAAGTGGTCCGCAAAGAACTCAAGGGCGTATTCCGCAACAACGCTTCCGCCAAGGTTGTGGATGACCTGGATGACGAACAGGTGTTCGCCTTCGCGCGTTCCCTCGCGGAGGGGGTTCCCTTCTCGACCCCGGTATTCGACGGCGCCACCGAAAAGGAAATCAAAACGTACCTGGAAAAGGCGGGGCTGCCCACTTCCGGCAAGATCAAGCTCTACGACGGGATGACGGGTGAGCCCTTCGAGCAACCGGTCACAGTGGGTTACATCTACGTGCTCAAGCTGTCGCACCTGGTAGACGACAAGATCCACGCCCGCTCCATCGGCCCTTACTCTCTCATCACCCAACAACCGCTGGGCGGCAAGGCGCAGTTCGGTGGACAGCGCTTTGGAGAAATGGAAGTTTGGGCGCTGGAAGCTTACGGGGCGGCTTATATCCTACAGGAACTGCTCACCGCCAAGTCCGACGACGTGTACGGCCGCGCCAAGATTTACGAAGCCATCGTCAAGGGAGAGGCGGCCATCGAGCCGGGCATTCCGGAATCATTCAACGTTCTGGTCCGGGAACTCCAGAGCCTCTGCCTCGACGTGGAGTTGATCAGGAAACCGAAAGAACTCGCGCCGGTAAGTGCGGAGTGAATTTCGAAATTCGAAACTTGAAATTCGCTTTTCGAATTTCAGGTTTCGCGGTCGATGTACCAGTAACAAAGGAGGTAAACCTTGTTCCGCAGCAGCCCTTATGATCGAGTCAGTTTGATCGGCGAGTTCGACGCTATTCGCATCAGTCTGGCTTCGCCCGAGAAGATCCGGTCCTGGTCTCATGGCGAAGTCACAAAACCAGAAACTATCAACTATCGGACTTTCAAACCGGAACGCGATGGACTTTTCTGCGCCAAGATTTTTGGCCCGGTCACCGACTGGGAATGCTTGTGCGGAAAATACAAGCGCATGAAACACCGCGGGGTGATTTGCGACAAGTGCGGTGTCGAGGTAACTCTTTCCAAGGTGCGGCGCGAGCGCATGGGTCACATCGAGCTGGCAGCGCCATGCTCCCACGTCTGGTTTTTCAAAGGTCTGCCCAGCCGCATCGGTCACCTGCTCGACATTTCTCTCCGGGATTTGGAAGCCATCCTGTACTTTGAGAAGTACGTTGTGGTAGACCCCGGCGAAGCCCCCCTTAGTGAAAAGGAAATGCTCACGGAAGAGCGCTATCGGCAACTTCAGCAGGAATTCCCGGGGAAGTTCCGCGCCAGGATGGGTGCGGAAGCCATTAAGGAACTCTTAAAGGCAGTGGAGATTGATGCGCTCGCGGAGGAATTGCGGGAGCGAATGAAGACCGATCCGTCCCAGCAGAAACGGGTCAAGTATGCCAAGCGTCTGAAGGTTCTGGAGGCGTTCCGCAAGTCCGGCAACAAGCCTGAGTGGATGATTCTGGATGTGATTCCGGTGATCCCGCCGGAGTTGCGGCCCCTCGTGCCCCTGGATGGCGGCAGGTTCGCCACCTCCGATCTCAACGACCTCTATCGCCGGGTGATCAACCGCAACAACCGGCTGAAGAAGTTGATGGAGTTGCATGCCCCCGACGTCATTGTGCGCAACGAAAAACGCATGCTCCAGGAGGCGGTGGATGCGCTGTTCGACAACGGCCGTCGTGGACGTGTGCTGCGCGGCGCCAACAACCGGCCCCTGAAATCGCTGTCCGACACCCTCAAAGGCAAGCAAGGGCGCTTCCGGCAGAACTTGCTGGGCAAGCGCGTGGACTACTCCGGCCGCTCCGTCATCGTGGTGGGTCCGGAGCTGAAACTCCACCAGTGCGGTCTTCCCAAGAAGATGGCGTTGGAACTTTTCAAGCCTTTCATTTACCACCGGCTGGAACAGGCCGGACACTGCACCACCATCAAGGCCGCCAAGGAAATGGTGGAGCGGCAGGAACCGGTGGTGTGGGATATCCTGGAAGAAGTCATCAAGGACCACACCGTCCTGCTCAACCGCGCTCCCACGCTTCACCGCCTGGGCATTCAGGCCTTTGAGCCCCTGCTGGTGGAAGGCAAGGCCATCAAGATTCACCCGCTGGTTTGCACGGCGTTCAACGCCGACTTCGACGGCGACCAGATGGCTGTGCACATTCCGCTCTCGCCCGAAGCGCAAATCGAGGCTTCGGTTCTCATGTTGTCTTCGTCCAATATCCTCTCCCCTGCCAACGGCCAGCCTCTGGCGGTCCCCACACAGGATATCGTGCTGGGCATTTACTACCTGACCAAAGAAAAGCGCGGGGCCAAGGGGGAAGGCCGGGCTTTTGCCAATTTGGAAGAGGTTCTGTTGGCCCTGGAAGCGGGTGAGGTTGAGACGCTAACGCCCATCCGCCTGCGCTTCACCGGCCGCGTGATTGACTTGACCACCGCCTATGATGACCAGGATGTGCTTCACTCCGAGCCCATCACGGTGAAGAGCCAGTTCATCAACACTACGGTCGGGCGCGTAATCTTCAACGATCATCTGCCCAGCGGCATGCCCTTCGTCAACGGCCTGCTGAGGAAGAAAGGTCTTGGGATGCTGGTCAATTACTGCTACCTGCGTCTCGGCCTGGAGACCACGGTGCAGATGCTGGACGAGGTCAAGACCCTCGGTTTCCTTTACGCCACCAAGGCCGGGATTTCCATTGGCATCGACGATCTCGTGGTGCCTCTCAGCAAAGCCAAGCTGGTGAGCGATGCCGAACAGGAAGTGATCGATGTGGAGAAGCAGTACCAGGAAGGCGCCATCACCCACGGTGAACGTTACAACAAGGTGATCGCCATCTGGTCGAAGGTGACCGACGACGTGGCGGATGAGATGTTCCAAACCATGGAAGCCCAGGACAAGTCCGGCCAGATGAACCCCATTTACATTATGGCGGATTCCGGGGCGCGCGGTTCCAAGCAGCAGATCCGGCAGCTTTCAGGAATGCGCGGCTTGATGGCCAAGCCTTCGGGCGAAATCATCGAGACGCCCATCACCGCCAACTTCCGCGAAGGCCTCAACGTCTTGCAATACTTCATCTCTACGCACGGCGCGCGCAAGGGCTTGGCGGACACGGCGCTCAAAACGGCCGACTCCGGTTACCTCACGCGCCGCTTGGTGGATGTGGCGCAGGACGTCATCATCTCGGAATTCGACTGCGGTACGCTGGACGGCATTTCCGTCGAGCCCATCGTGGAAGCCGGGGAAGTTGTCGAGCCGCTCCGCGACCGCATCGTTGGCCGCGTCGTGCTGGAGCAGATCAAGGACTACGAGGGCAACGTCATCGTGGATGTCAATCAGGAGGTCAACGAAGACTTGGCCGCTTCCATTCAGGCTGCCGGTATTGAGCGGGTGAAAATCCGCTCCGTGCTGACCTGCGAGTCGCGGCGCGGAGTTTGCGTGCGTTGCTACGGGCGAAATCTGGCCACCGGCAAAGTGGTCGAGATGGGCGAGGCCGTCGGAGTGATCGCCGCCCAGTCCATCGGCGAACCCGGCACCCAGCTCACCATGCGGACCTTCCATATCGGCGGAACCGCCAGCCGCATCAGCGAGCAGACCACCTTGGAGGCGAAGAACAACGGCTTCCTCAAGTTTCACAACCTCCAGACCGTTGTTAACCGGGACGGTAACTATGTGGCCATGAACCGCAACGGCGCGGTGGTGGTGGTTGACGACAAGGGCCACGAACGCGAGCGCTACTCGGTGGTCTACGGCGCCCGGATCAAGTTTGCCGACGGCGCTCCCGTCAAGCAGGGGAGTATCCTGGTTGAATGGGATCCTTACACGTTCTCGATCTTGACCGAAGTCGCCGGCGCGGTTCAATTCAAGGACCTGGAAGCTGGAACTACGCTTCAGGAGCAGGTCGATGAAGTCACCGGTCTGTCCCAGTGGGTGGTGACGGAAGTACAGGATGAGCAACATCAACCCCGGCTGGTGATTCGCGACGAAAAAAGCGGGGCCAAGGGATCTAAGAAGTACCTGATGCCCTCGCGCGCTCACTTGATGGTTCAAGATGGCGATATGGTGAGCGCCGGCGACGTGCTGGCCAAGATTCCGCGTGAAACCACCAAGACCAAAGATATCACCGGAGGTCTGCCGCGCGTGGTCGAGCTCTTTGAGGCGCGCAAACCTCATGAGCCGGCGGTCATTACAGAAATTGATGGCCTGGTAAGGTATGCCGACGTCGTCAAGGGCCAGCGCAAAATCATTGTGGTGCCTGATCGTGCCGAGCCCAAGGAGTACTTGCTGCCTCGCGGCGTCCACGTGTCCGTGCAGGAGGGGGAACGGGTAAAAACCGGCGAGCCTCTCATGGACGGCCCGCGCAACCCCCACGATATCCTGGCGGTGCTCGGTGAAAAGGAGCTGCAAAAGTACCTGGTGGACGAAATCCAGGAAGTCTACCGGCTCCAGGGCGTCAACATTAACGACAAGCACATCGAGGTCATCGTTCGCCAGATGATGCGTTGGGTGAAAGTCGAGGAAGTCGGAGATACCGAATTCCTCCTCGACGAACAAGTAGATAAGTTCAGGTTCCGGGAAGAAAACGAGCGGGCAAAGGCTGGGGGCGGCAAGCCCGCTGCCGCCAGGCCCTTGCTCCTTGGTATCACCAAGGCTTCCCTGGCTACGGACTCGTTCATTTCCGCGGCTTCGTTCCAGGAAACCACCCGCGTGCTGACGGAAGCTTCCATCCGCGGCGCGGTGGACCACTTGAGGGGATTGAAGGAAAACGTCATCATGGGCCGCTTGATCCCCGCCGGCACAGGCTTGGAGTTCTATCGAAACTTCAAGCTGTTGAGTGAGGTGGAGCCGCCTCGGCCGGAACTGGAAGCGCCTTCGGAAGCGACTATCCCGGCCCCGGCAGCAGCTCCCGCTGCGGGAGTGGCCGAGCTTTCGGACGAGGATATTGCACGGACACAGTAGCGGCGATTTTGCATCGCCACTGTGCGAACACAGTAAGTAGGGCGTTGTCATTCCGAGCGAAGCGAGGAATCTCGCCCTGGAAGTAAAGCCTCATCACCCTATCCGAAGGTCGGAAACAAAGCCTTCTCCCTAGGGGAGAGGGTGGCCCGCGATCCCGATGCACTTCATCGGGACGCGGGTCGGGTGAGGGGCCGGTTGCACGCCTTCAGCCCCAAAGGGGCGACCTAACAAAAAGCCTGGGCCAACGGCCTGGGTCTGAAAGTTCACACTATTTTCGGTTCGCAAGCCCTGCAAGGACGCGATAAAGACCCCCCGCCTCGACGACCGTCCGCGTGGACCCCAGAATACTATTTCGCCCTTTCAGGGCTTACGGCCAGACGGGAATGGGATCTCGAACCCGGGCCGTTGTCCCATAGGCGCTAACCCAAGTCGTTTTTTGTTGCGGCCCCGGCAGGGGCCGACCGTGAGTAGCCGCAGGTTTCAACCTGCGGATGGCGGTGGCGCGTTAGATGTCCCAACCCCAGAGGGGTTGACTAGGCGGTTGTCCGGCCCCGCCAGGGCCGGGGTCATGTATCAGGGTTTGCGTGTTCCATAGGTTTCGCCTACGGCTACCCACGGTGTTGCCCTCCGGGCAACCGGGAACAGGCCAGATCGGGTGTAAACCGACTTGGGTTAGCGCTTATGGGTCGTAGGCCTGGGCTCTGCTGGTCCGCCCCTTCGGGGCCCATTTTGGCATCAGTCAAAGCCACCACGCTGAGAAACACTTGGTCTTCTTTCGTATCGGCCAGCCACGCCACGACTCCCGGATTGGGGCGTGGCTTCACCCATTCTGCGACGACGTTGGTATCGACCAGAAAATTCATAATCCCGCCTTACGAACGCCACCTCGCAGGCGGTCAATCTTCAATCCGGACCGCCGCAAGGGCGACGACGCAAAGAACTCAGCCAGGTTCCCCTTGCGCCGGGTCTTGCGCTCCCTTTCGTCAGCGGCAACTATCACGGCGGCCTTGCGTCCGTTCCGCGTAATGGTTTGCGGCCCCAGGGATCGCGCCTTGTCAATGACTTCGCTGAATTTCGCCTTGGCTTGGGCGACTGTCCACGCATCCACCCCCACGGTGTAACCTCCCTGCGCTAGCAGCCAATATAGTCATGATAGTCATTTTGATCTCGCGAAAGCAAGCGCAAGTGAAACGCGCACCGATTCGTCGAATCCGCGATTCGCGGGCTGGCGCAGAGCGCAGCTCTGCGGTCCACAGGCAAGGCTGAAATCATGCCGGCCGATCACGCTCAAAAAGCTTGGCGCGGCGATAGGTGCTGCTGCCCAGGAGTTGCAGTCCGCGCGCAAGATGACGTTTGTGGGTGGGCATGAGCAGCGCTAACACAGCACGCTGAAGCGCAGAGCTGCGCTCTGCGCCAGCCAGCGAGAAATGTTGTATCAGCTTGCCCTCTACGCTATGGGTCAGGAGGCAGTTGAGCGACGGGCCACCATTCTTTATCCGACTTTGGACAACGCGGCGCGGCAGCAGGTCATCTTCGTCAAGGAGCCGCTTCGCGGCATGGCGAAGGCCCAGGTCGTTCTGCGTCCGGTGAACCTGCTCAAACTAGACCTGCTTTTGCGTAGCAAAGACGTACAAGCCCAGCGCAACCGCGCCGAGTTTGCCTATCGTCTGGCGTTGGGAACGCCCCCGATTTTTCAACCAACTGAAATCGATTTTCTAGGACAATCAAACAACCATGCCGCCCTCCAACTTGCCAGGACTCTCGAAGTCCACCTTCCTCATGGAGCAGGTAGATACAAGCGCGGAGTTTGTGCTGTTCAAACTCTGCGGTTCTTAATGTGGTCAACATTGAGCATTTATCAAAACACACAACAACGAAAACCGCGGAGTGATTCCGCTCGGAGCGGAATTACTCCGCGCTTGTATCTTTGCTTCGCCGCTGATTTCGGGTGTAAAACAGTCCCTGGAGTTAGCGGTGTCCGGCGGCGGAGGCCGATCTGCGCTGAGGCCGGGAGGGAACTC
>Ga0182027_10008479_pt1 | contig 14953 bp, 10 predicted proteins | sample 712E1DmetaG_FD_121300 | JGI IMG/M metagenome (GOLD analysis project Ga0182027, IMG submission 121300) | Permafrost microbial communities from Stordalen Mire, Sweden - 712E1D metaG (Illumina Assembly) | ecosystem: Environmental > Terrestrial > Soil > Wetlands > Permafrost | place: Sweden... | reverse complement strand
GTGTTTCTATTTTTTCAAAATTCACTTTAGATGAGCTACTTACAAATACTTCAAAGAACTTTGAAATTAATGATCAATGTAACCAATTGACTTTGTTTTAATTAAAACGCAACGCTAGTGATAATTGATACAGAAGATTCAGAGGATACAATTGATTTAATAAAATCGGAGCTTAAATTTGTTAAGAAAGAAAAGGCGTTTCCAAAGAAAGGCCGAATTCACGAAATCATTTCTTCTGCAAGGAATAGAAATCTAACAATTAAAGATGTAATTGAAAATGAATTTTCTGGTTTAATTGAATTTATTGAACAAATTGAATTAATTCATAAAGGATACGAAAAGTATAAGAAAATATGTAATTTATTTGATTACGATGATTTAATGGAAGTATTGAGAGATTCATTGCGAGATAATTTAAATTTTAGAAAAAAATTGCAGGATGAATACAAATTCATAATGGTTGACGAATATCAAGATACAAATATTGTTCAAAAAGAAATAGTTGAGTATTTAGCCGAAGCATACCGAAATATTTTAATTGTTGGCGATGATGCACAAAGTATATATTCATTCAGGGGTGCAAACTATGAGAATATTTTACGTTTTCCTCAAAAGTATCAGGATTGTAAGATTATTAAAATTGAAGAAAATTACAGAAGCAATCAAAAGATATTAGATTTTACTAACGAAATTATACGAAATGCAAAAATTGGTTATAAAAAACAACTGCACTCCAAAATAATAAAAGATGCTTTGCCTTTTGTGAAAAAGTTTTATGACCAACAAACCGAAGCTGAATTTATTGTATCTAAAATTATTGAATATAGGGAGAAGGGAATAGCATTAAATCAAGTTGCAGTTTTAGTAAGAGCATTTTGGCATGCAAGATTTATAGAAGTTGAATTAAACCGGAGAGGGATACCGTATATTGCAGTTGGCGGCCTTGCATTTAATGAAAGAAAACATGTTAAGGACATTATCTCATATTTAAGAATTATACAGAATCCTTATGATGCTGTTGCGTGGCATAGAATTTTAAAATACATTTCTGGAGTTGGTATAGTCACAGCTCGTAAAATAATTGAAAAAATTAATGCAGAAAAAGGATTGAATATTGATTCATTTGAAAAAAGCAAATTTGCAGAAGGCTTAAAAGATTTAATGAATATGCTTAGTTCTGCTAACAATCCTAAATTGAGTTTATCTCATAAGTTAGAGGTTGTAAGGGATTATTATTCGCCAATATTACAAGCCACAGAACATGATTACCAAATTCGTTTGCTTGATATTAGTGTTCTTATTGACCTTTCAAGTAAATATGATTCTTTGGATAAGTTTTTAACCGACTTTGCATTAGACCCACCATCAAAAAAATTCGGGAATAAGACAACTCCTTTAATAGACGAAACAGAAGACAAACCATTAACTATATCCACAATTCATTCAGCAAAGGGTTTAGAGTGGTTTAGTGTGTTTATTCCACATGCTTTGGACGGTTTAATTCCATCGGTTAGAGCTTTGAAAAATATTGAGGAATTAGAGGAAGAGCGCAGATTGTTTTATGTCGCTTGTAGTAGAGCAAAAGAAGATTTAATAATTACAATGCCTTCTTTTATTTCAACATATAGTGGTTTTCTGTCATATCCAAGTAGATTTCTGGTCGAAATTAGTAAAGATAAATTTCAATATCAATAAATCAATTTTCAAGGATAAAGCTCGTAATATGAATAAGATAAAAAAATAGGCAGCCCACAACAAGCGGTCATACGCCATGGGGGTTTCATCTGTAAGGCAAGCACATCGCTCGCTGGCAAGTTTTGTAACGGGTGATAGATTCGTCTTCACGGCGTCCCCCACGTCGCATACCGCAGACGTTGTGTGCCAACAAAAAAAATGACAACGATGAGATCTATAATGTTTTTGGGACTTTCACTTATATTTTTTAATTCATGTAAAGAAGATAGATTTTCTTTATACAAAGAATTTGTTGATAATCCTAAGGTATTAAAATACTATAATGATGATTTTTTAATACCTCAATCTGATTCTTTTGGTATAAAGTCTATAGACTATTATCAATACCAAAAATATTCTGAGAGAGTGCGCAAAGACTCCATTAAATTAGATTCATTCACATTATACCATTATGCGAAATGTAACTTTAATTTAAACGGGACATTAGTTCAATATATTGGATATTACGATTATGATTCAAAAAGATGTACAAACTATTATTATAACGGTAGATTGTTGATAGGAGAATCTATTGATTCTACTTACACGATTTATTATTATAATACAAAGTATGATTTGATTAAAAGTGTTCGTTTTGACAATTACCGAAAAGAAATTCAGGAGTTTGTTTTACGTGATATAATATATAAAAAGAATGAAATCAATTTTATTTCAAATGTGTATCAATCAGATACATTGTTAACCTATTCTGATTTTAAAAAAATAAATTTTAGCAAAAATAGATTCAATGTTCTGGAATACAGAAATCAAATCGAAAGTCCATCTTATAACAGAAAGGATTCAGATTCTTATTATTATAAAATTTTCAATCACCAACTGCAACTTGATTCTATTCGTAATTTTGATGGATTTGACAAATTATATTATTCGTATTTTAAAAATGGGAAGATTAGATCTCAATTTTCAAAGAAAGATACGCTCATTTACAATGAATATGGGGATTTAATATATCATAATTGGTATCGAAAATATACTTACATATATGATAATAGAAACAATTGGATAATTCGGAGATATTACAATGAAAAAGGGTTATATGAAATAATAAAAAGAGAAATTACATATTGTGATAATAACAATAATCAAGACATTGGCAATAAATTGAGTGATGAGATTATTAAAAAAGCAGACTATTTATGCAGTTTTATTCCGATATATGCAAAACATAAGCAAGATAGTATTGATAATGTAAAAAAGGATATTACTAATGGCAATTATGGGAAATCAATAATTGTTTTGCATGGTGCCAAAATAAATGATTTTATACCCAAGCATTGGTCATTTGTATGCAGTGATACAGGCAACCTTTTTCCATACAAATCAAAAGTAATAATCGCAGCTTTTAATACATCAATTCCAGCAACAGAACCATATGAATTCTTAAGATGTTTGGCAATTTTTGAAGTAATAGAAGGTAAACTTTGTTTAAGAGAACAATATAATTTTGCTTTAGATGGTTATAATGAGAATCAACCTGAGGCAAAAGGCTATTCTGTAAAAATATCTAATAATATGATACAAGCTTACTATCAATATATGAGAGGAGAATCAAATGTTGATTATGAGTATGATATATCTGCAAAAGATTGGCGATTAGTTTCAGACTATAGTTCTCATAGAACTTGCTGTGTTGCTTCTTCATCTGAATATGATTTTAAGAATGGTAAAATTCACATTTCAGAATCTGGGATGGGAGATTATAATTATAAAGATTATGATACAACAATATATTTAAAGCAACTTAAAAATAAAAAGATATTTTTGAAGGAGAAAGATTACAATGACATTCATTCTGACACAATTCGTATTAAAAAATATGGACTAATATATTATTAAATAAATGTCGGCACATAACACAGGGTATACATCATGCGGGTTTCATAGCAATTTGAAAGTTCAGAGCTCGCTGGCAAGGGCAGTAACGATGGATAATGAAGTGGCCACAAACTCCCGCACGCTGCATAATGTGCCGAGAAGCAATGAACGGCTGAAAATCATTGCATGCTGTAATAGAGATGGCGAAACCCAGTTGTAAGGGCGATCCGCCGCGCGCTTTGTACAGGCGATGCCCGCAAACCACCAAATGGTGACCTGGTAAAGAGCTAGGGTGCTGAGCTATTTGATGTAATGCATATTAGAAGAGCCCTATGAGGGGAGACTTTCAAGTACGGGGTCTGTGAGAGGCTTGGGCTGAAATGCACTTGCTTACTCGATCACTCAACGTTAGCTACAAGCGAATCTAAAATCACAGCATCTTAAATAAGTTTCCAAATATGGAAATATTACTTATCTTTGTTTCGAGGTAAATAATTAATGGAAAAAAAATTGAAGTAATACTATTGTCTCAGGCAGAGATATTTCTTGATAACATTGAAGAGCCTGTTCGTAAAAAGTTTTTTCTTTCAATGCGTAAAACTAAATCAAGGATTTTTGGCGATTGGTTTCAAAAAATGAAATCTACCTAAGACATTTTTGAATTTAGAGTAGATAATAATGGTAAGTATTATCGGCTTTTTTCTTTTTGGGATACCAGAGGATCAAAACAAACATTGATAGTATGTACGCATGGATTGATTAAAAAGACGAATAAAACGCCAACATCAGATATTCAAAAAGCTGAAGAGATTAAGGATAGATATTTTAAAGGACTATTATAAGGAGGGTAAAATGAAAACAATAAAAAATTATACGACTTTAGGAGAATTGGAAGAGAAATATTATGGTAAAAAGGGGACAATAGAAAGGGATCAATACGAATTTGAGCTTTCAATGGACATTCTTGGTGGAAAACTAAAGCAAATACGCAAAGAGCAACAATTGACACAAGAACAATTAGGCAAAATGATTGGTGTTCAAAAAGCACAGATTTCAAAACTTGAGAGCGGGAATAATAGTGCGACAATTTCTACAGTACTGAAAGTTTTTCATGCATTGAAAGCCAAGGTTAAGTTTAAAATAGAAATCGAAGAATCAAATGGACTAATTGTGACGTAAAAATCGCCAGTAGCTAATACATGGTATAGTGCATGCGGGTTTCATAGGTTTTCGAAGGTTTATGGCCCGTTAAAAAAGTCGGTGCAACCTGATAGGTAATCGCTTCGTAATCCCGCACGACACCATACCATTAAACGTTGTGTGCAAAGCATGAGTATCACACCAAATTATTACGTTTGCACAATTATCAGTTGAAAACAGACTAATATTTTTATAAATATTGGAAAATGAAAAGGACTCTTTGGTTTAGTTTCTTAATTTGTTTTTCCTTTTTTTTACACGGGCAATCGTTAGACTATATCATGGATATGGTTCACAATAATCCGGGTGAAAAACCTTACGAAACTAAATACAATGCCCCAACATACCTTAAGTCGGAAGGTTTTACAGCCATGACACCCTATTGGTATATCAATTGCCTTATTACGTATGATAATTATGAAAAAGACATAATTCCAATAAATAGTGATACCCGCAAATGGATAGAAACTAAGGCAACTGATATTGATAAGAAACTTGCAGAATGCAAAAAAGCGGGCATCGAAGTATATCCTTTCACTGATTTTATTGTTTTCCCTACCACAATTTGGGAAAAATATGGCGACTCAATAAGAAGGAATAGCAAGGGCGTGGGTTCCGCTATTGGCGAAAAGGGCGAAGCTATGATTCCCGATATTCAGCGTACAACAACGCAGGATTTATTACGTGCTCAAATTGCAGGGATATTTGATAGGTTTCCACAATTAGACGGCTTGGTATTGCGTTTTGGCGAAACCTATTTGTTTGATACTCCTTTTCACAAAGGTGGTAGCCCTATCAGAACCGGACAGGATGGGATTATGGATCATATACTGTTTATAAATATTCTACGTGACGAAATTTGTGTAAAAAGAAATAAAAAACTGTTCTATCGTACTTGGGACTGGGGATATAATTTTCATAACAATCCGGAGTACTATTTATCGGTAACCAATGCCATAGAGCCTCATCCAAACCTAATTTTCTCAATTAAATACCAACAAGACGACTTTTTACGGATGACACCCTTTAATCCTACTTTAGGAATTGGGAAACACAGGCAAGTTGTTGAATCGCAATCGCGCATGGAAGCTTATGGGAAAGGGGCACACCCGTATTATTCAGCCTATGGAGTAATCAATGGATGGCCCGAAACAAAATATGAAATTCAAGATGGCCACTTTACCGGAAACATAAATAACCCGACCAACCCTCGTGGTATAAAAGATATACTGGATAAACATTTACTTTGTGGGGTAAACACCTGGTCAAATGGAGGAGGATGGCAAGGCCCTTATATAACCAATGAAATTTGGACAGATTTAAATACGTACGTAGTATCGCATTGGGCTCAAAACCCCAACCGTTCAGAAGAAGAAATTTTCTACGAATTTGCTGCAAAGCTTAAAATAACCGGTATGCAAGCTGATATTTTTCGGCAGATAGCATTATTAAGCATTGAAGGCGTGCGAAAAGGACAATGCAATAGTTTTACTATCAATAACAAATGGTGGTCGAGAGATGAGTTTTTTTCTGTTTCGGATAATAAGGACGTTTTAAGCCAAATAGTAAAAGAAAAATTACAAAATAAAGTACTTGCAGAAAAAGCCGAAGCATCAGCAATTTGGCGGCAAATTGAAGCTTTGTCGAACCAATTGACCGTAAATGATTCTGTAACACAAGAAGCCATAAGAGTATCGTGTACCTATGGCAGAATAAAATACGAATTGATAGAGCAGATATGGATATTAATGATTGAAGACGCTAATGCCACTTTTTCAGGGGAATTGAATATCAATGCTGTCAATACTGCGCTTGGGCGTTATGATGAACTTTGGAAAGAATGGCGAACCCTGAAACAATCAAGTAAAGAATGCGCTACTCTATATACAGATTTAGCATTCAGGAATAAGAAGTCAGGAAGTGTTGGAGAACTTATTGAAAAACTAAAACTTAAAGTAACCAAAAAACAATAAATGCCAGCAGCCAATAAATAGGAGTTCATACAAAAAAGGCTTTATTTAATTATTGTTTGAGGGTAGCCTTTAGCTTCATAATATACTGAAATCTCAAATTGATAAAATGGACAAAACGAGTAATAGAAGAGTATTAATAGTGGATGATTCTGAATTTAACCTGGAGCTTGTTAAAGCGCTTATTACGGTTGAAAACGATTTAGACTTTATTGATGCATGTGACGGCAAAGAGGCTGTGGATAAATTTGTAAAATTCGATCCCGATCTGGTGATCCTGGATATTATGATGCCTAATATGGGTGGAGTTGAAACCTTAAGAATTATGAAAAAAATAAATGCGACAATCCCTATTATCATTTTAACTGCTGTTGAAAATGATAAAACCAAAAACACTTGTATGGATTTAGGCGTATCTGGCTATTTTATTAAACCCTTAAATAGTAATAAATTATCTATTTTAGTAAAGCAGTTATTGACCCTAAATTAATGAAAATTTCACGCACAAATCGTCTCTCCTTATTATTATGCTACATGCCCTAATTTCTGTCTTTCGAGTTTTTAATCAACCTGAAGCCTCATCCAAAACTTTGCGCTAATATCTAAAGCTTTTTCAAGTTTTAAAGCAATAGCAGCACTGATATTCCTGCATTCCCCAAGAATAGTTGTCTTTCTGTTTTGAATATCAAATGTTTCTTAACGTTCTAAAGAAATACCCAGATACGATTAGATATACCATGAGCATAAGGGGATGGTCTCTATTATATTATTTTAGCCTGCCCCAGCACAAATTTTCACCTTGAATAAGCTTATTTCTTCAAGCTTTCTTCCAAACTGGTAACTAACGATTTACTTACTTTCCTGGGATTTTTTGCTTTAATATCTTGTAAAATATTTAAAGCTTTAGCACCTATGTCATATAAACCAACAGGATTCTTATCAAAATCGTAACTCCCTACTACAAAATCAAGTTTCGATTGGATATCCTTATGTTTTGAATCACCCAATTTTTTAAAGAATAACGCAGCCTCATGGCAGGCATTTCTTAATTGATTATTTTGTTTTTCCATAGTTAAATGTGTTTAAATATTATTTATTAACAAAAACATTAAAATGATTTATATGTTTAAATTTAAGAAAAAAATATAGAATTGTCAATTAAAATAGGAGGTTAATTCAATATCAGGTTCAAATCTCCTTCCAGTATTCGATCTGAACTATATCCATCAAATAATTTCAATTACGGTTGTGAAGCTATATTAAATTTACTAACTTTATATAGAGTGGTAAAAACATCCATAAAGCAATAAAATATGAAAAATTTGGTAATTTCTTTTTATTGTGGAGTTTACCAAATTATATATGCAAAAAGAAAAAGGATGAGATATTTTGTTCAGATTTTACCATTTATTCTTTTCGTTTTTATGTTTTCACCTGTTCGTTCACAGGAAACTGCGGTTTCTGAATCTGAATTAGAGAATCGAGCTATTAAGTACGAAAAAGAAGGTAATTTGTTGGAACTAGCAAATTGTCAGGTCAAGTTAGGAAATCTTTATAAAGAAAAGAACAATATTCCCAAGTCAATCGAATATTTCCAGAAAGCCGTAAAAAGTAACGAAAGTCTTGGCAATATAAATGCTGTTAAAAATATATATGTGAATATAGGCATGATGTATGCCGTAATTGATAATTATGAACAAGCGCTGGTGTATTTTAAAAAATCGCTTAAAATAAATGAGAAGCAAAGCAAGAAATCAGAAATACTATCCGACCTCATCAATATAGCCCAGGTTCAACAAAACCTTAAAAACTATACTGAGTCCAATCAAACCCTCGATAGAGCTTTGTCATTGGCACAAGAACTTTCGGATATGACTTCATTAAAGAATTGTTATGCTATCCTGTCTGAAAATTTTGATAAACTTGGAAATCAGAACAAAGCTAAAGAGTATTTTGATTTAGCTGCTTCTATAAAAAGCCACATGCAAAAAGAAGAGATTAATAAGTATGAACAGCGAACTAAACAGGCAGAAGCTGAAAGCTCAGTAAAGGACGGAGAAATAAAATCAAAGGATAGCAAAATCCAGGAAATTAGTAAGGAGCAACAGCAAGCTTTGCGGCTTTTGCAGCAGGAAAAGGAAATTAATTTACTAAAAGACCGGGCAAATGAGAGGGAAAAGCAAGCTCGTGAGAGGGAAGAGCAAGATCGGCACAGGATTACACGTAATATTATTATATCTTTAGGAGTAATATTAATTTTAGTATCCACTTTTTTAGTGTTTATTTCTAAACAGTTAAGAGCAAAGAAAAAAGCATATACCATGCTCGAACAAAGTAATTTGCAAATTATAGAACAAAATAAAGAGATAGAGCAGCAGCGAGATATTCTTACCAATCAAAAGAAAAAAATCACGGACAGTATTTTTTACGCCCAGCGTATTCAAAGTGCGCTTCTTCCACCTGCGTTGAAACTTGAAAAAGTACTTCCTGAACATTTCATTCTCTACAGGCCACGTGACATCGTTAGTGGCGATTTTTACTGGATGACTGAAAAGGATGGTATTTTGATCATTGCTGCAGCCGATTGCACCGGCCATGGCGTGCCGGGGGCTTTTATGAGCATGCTTGGAGTGGCTTTTCTAAATGAAATCGTTAATAAAATTACTTTCAACAAGCATATTCGCTCTCTTAATGCGAACGAAGTACTTAACCAACTTAGGGAGAATGTTATCAATTCATTGCATCAATCGGGGAAACTTACGGAAAATAAAGATGGTATGGACATTGCCCTGTGTATTATTGATTTTGAGAATAAACAGATGCAATTTGCCGGCGCACATAACCCGGTGTATATCATAAGAAATGCTGAACTTACGCGAATAGAGGCAGATACAATGCCAATTGGTGTTTACAAAACAGCCGACAGATCTTTTACAAACCACGAAATCGCTCTTGAAAAAGATGACTTAATATATATATTTTCTGATGGATATTACGACCAATTGGGAGGGGAAAAAGGATTTAAAATATTCAGCGCTAACTTCAGAAAATACTTACTTGAGATTCATCAACAACCTTTGCCTGAACAAAAAAGATTGCTTGAGGAATATTACGACAACTGGAAAGGTAAACGGGAACAGGTGGACGATGTATTGATTATTGGGTTTAAATTTAAGCCTCGCTCAGATCCATCTCTTGCTCGCCAGCAATACCTGTGGCAGGGCAAACGCATCCTTATTGCCGAAGATATTGAGACTAATTACCTTCTTCTTGTTGAAGCTTTGAAACCCACAAAAGCTGAATTATTCAGAGTTATCAACGGCAGTGAGGCAGTGGAATTTTGCAAAAATAACGAAATAGACCTTGTGCTGATGGATATTTATATGCCAATAATGGACGGGCTGGAGGCTACCAGACAAATACGAGCCTTTAACCAGCAACTGCCCATCATAGCTCAAACTGCTAATGGCAAAAGTGACGACATTTCTAAAATTAAGGATGCAGGATGCAATGGTTATATCTCAAAACCAATCAAACTGGCAGCATTTTTAGAACAAATACAAGAACATCTGATTAAACTTCCATCCTAAGTAATTAGGATAGCTAATATTAAAATAACATAATAAAAATATTTTCGAATGCAATAACAATTTATGGAGCCTTTAATAATTACAGAAATAGAGTCGTGTCCTAACATCATTCTGGATAAAGAGAATAATAAATTCGAAATGTCAGGGAATTCTCTACCAGAAGATGTACATACATTTTATGATCCGGTTTTCAGGTGGATTGAAGAATATATTAAACAACCTAATGTTAAAACAGAGCTTTCCATTAAGCTTATATATTTCAATTCTGCATCTGTTAAAGCAGTACTTGATATCCTAACCCTGTTTGAAGAACTTATCGTTAAAGGCTTTGAAATGAAGGTTATTTGGTATTTCCTTGAAATAGATGAAGATATGCTTGCCACAGGTGAAGAGTTAGCAAGTGTACTGAAGATACCCTTTGAATTTGTGGCCTGCAATGATGAATGGGTGCGACTTATGAATGATGATGCATAAAATGAATTGAACAACTAACAGAAAACGAGTTAATAACTATAGATAAGCGAGCAATGCATTTGGCACAAAAATCTAAAATCAGTGATTGCATTGATCCATAAACATAACATATAAAATAAATCTTCATGGAACCTTTGATAATCAGTGAAGGAGAATCTACTCCAAAAATAATTTTAGATAAAGAGAAGAATAAATTTGAAATTTCAGGCATTTCGCTTCCTGAAGATGTATTTGAATTTTATGCACCTGTTTTCAAATGGATTGAAGAGTATGTAAAAAAACCAAATCAAAAAACAGAATTAATTATTAAGTTTAACTATTTCAATACCTCATCATCTAAAATTATTTTAGAAATCCTAAACAAACTCGATGAATTGAAGAAAAAAGGGTTCGACGTAACTATTTCATGGTATTATCTTGAAATGGATGAAGATATGCTATCTACCGGTAAAGAGTTCGAGAGCATGTTGACGATCCCTTTTACTTTTTTAACATATATGCAGGCATAAAATTAATTCATTGTAAATCAAAGAAATATGAAAACTAAAAGATTTTTGGTATTACTTCTTACTGTTACCTTTTCCATGCTGCTATTTGCACAAAAGCAACCTGAACATGAAAAGAAGATGTATATAGCTCCAGATGGGAAGGTATATATTCAAAAATCATTACCTATTTATCTTAAAATTGCTGCAACATCTAACGATAAGGACAGTTCGGTAGTCTTGAAAAGCGAAAGTACGCCACAATATAGTAATCCTATGTATTTTGATACAGAGGGACGTAATACTTTTCGCCATCCATGGGCAGTGGACAAAAATACAATGAACGTAAAACTTCCCAAACAGGAAGTCATATTTGAAGTGTATGCCGACAGTCATCCGCCGCTCAGTATTATAAGTTTCGGAGATACAAAGCTCCTGAAACGTAATGGTAAACTCTATATTAGCGGAAAAACTGAAATAACTTTAACTGCAAAAGATGAACTTTCAGGCTTAGAAAAAATCATGTTTTCCATTGACTCATCTGAATATAAAGAATATATTTCTCCGTTGACATTAGATAAAGAGAAAGAATATGTGCTAAAATTTTACTCATTTGATCACGTGGGAAACGCCGAAACATTGCATACCTATCGACTTGTAATTGACCGCTCAAAACCTAAGGCTTCTTTCGAAATCAAGGGCGACTTTTACGAAAATATACTTGCAGGGAACGCACAAATAGTTCTTAAAGCCCAAGATAATTCAAGCGGAATAGCCAAAATAACCTATCAACTTGACGATAACCCGGAACATAATTACATTGGTGTCCTCAGAGCATCAATGTTGACCCAGGGAGACCATAAATTGATTTTTTATGCAGTTGACAATGTTGGTAATGAGGAAGAACAAAATGTTTTTGACTTTTATGTAGATAAGACCCCTCCGACTATCCTCCAGGAAATTATGGGGAAAAGCTTTATGGTTAACGGAAAAGAATTTTCGTCTGGCCGTTCGCAATTGAAACTGACCACAATTGATAATAAAGCAGGCGTTAAAGCAGTATATTATTCAATTAATAATGGTGAATTTAAACCATACGAAAAACCAGTTATGTTAAGCACTGTGAATGGTTCAATGTCAGTAAAGGCTTATGCTATTGACAATGTAAACAACCGCAGCCAGGTTTCTGAAGAAGCCAATGCATCAAAGGTTCCATACATTGACCTTTCGGGGCCTCAACTTAATTATAACTTCCTGGGGCCTTTTTTTGCCTCAACTGACACTATTTACATCAGCAGCAGGACTAAAGTTCAGCTCAGGGCTTATGACAAGGAAGCCGGATTAAACAATATTCAGTATAAGATTGACGACACAGAACTTAAAACTTACGACACACCTTTCTCTATTGACAAGGAGGGCTTACATACTATTGAATATATTGGAACTGATAACGTTGATAATACCAGTACAAGCTCCATTAAAGTTATGGTAGATAATACGGGACCTACTATTTATTCTCACTTTAGCGCTGCTCCAAAAGGCATTTTGTCTGAACAAGGCAAAAATATTACCCTTTATCCGGGTCATGTAGTGCTGTTCATTGCAGCTACAGACATACAATCAGGCTACGATCATATGACTTACATCCTGAATAGCTTAAAAGAAAGAGCTTTTACAGGCTATATCAATATACTTCCGAAGAAAAGCGAGATCACTATTAAAGCGTATGACAAATTGGGCAATGAAACAGTGACTACTTTGGAATTTGGAATACGAAACTAAAAGAGTGGCCTATTTGCGACAACTACTATATATTATATTAGGCAAATAGCAGTCCTAAATCCATTTTACAAAATTGAAGTCTTGGCGATGAGGTAATTCAGGATTTTTGGGATAAATGCGGATGCCAAAATCGTAAGCCCCGGTTTTGGTGGGAACAATGTTCACTGTATAAGTGGCAATTTTACCTTTCATATCTACTAACTTAAATTCCTGGGTATGTATTAGCTTGATCTGATCTTCCGCTGTGATCATTTCTGCAATTACAATTTCGATTCCAATGTCGTCAGGTGAGAGTTCATTCAAATCGAGGATAACTTCGCCTATATAATTTTTACCCAACATAATAGGCTCTTTCGATATATCGGGTGATTTGACTGATAAGACCTCTATACTTTCCCAACTGCGGAAAACTTTTTTCTTCCAGGACGAAAGATCCTTGGCAAGCTGAAAGTCGTTTTCTTTCATCCGGTTTGAACGTTCAAAAAGCTTATTATAATAAATTTCCTGGTAATCGCGTATCATTCGCTTAGTAGTAAAATTCGAAGCTACTTTGGCAATCGAATTTTTAATATAGCGAATCCAACCTGTAGGGATATCGTCATCATCACGAAAATAAAAAAGCGGTGCGACTTCATTCTCCAGCAAGCTGTATATCATTTCTGCATCAAGTTCATCCTGAAAATCGTTATTATCATAAGTGCTTTCTTCAGGCAATGCCCAGCCTGCATTGTGGTAATAACCTTCAGCCCACCAGCCGTCAAGTACACTAAAATGTAATACACCATTCATCACAGCCTTTTCACCACTGGTCCCGGAGGCTTCCAAAGGCCTCGTTGGAGTGTTAAGCCAAACATCAACACCTTGTACAAGTTGACGTGCAAGCTCCATATCGTAATTCTGTAAGAAAAGTATTTTCCCAATAAACTCAGGTTTCCTTGATATTTCAATAATCATCTTAATTAAATCCTGACCAGCCTTATCAGCAGGATGTGCTTTCCCCGCAAAAATAAACTGTACAGGCATTCCCGGATTATTGACAATACGCTCTAATCTTGCTAAATCTTTAAACAACAAGTGTGCGCGTTTATAGGTAGCAAAACGTCTGGCAAATCCAATTGTTAATGTATATTTATTAAGCTTATCAATAATTTCAACAATATGCTTTGGGTTTTCGTAACGTTTAATAGACGATTCCCGCATCCTGTCTTTTATATAATCAGTCAATTTATGGCGTAGGTTATTTCTAATCTTCCAAATTTCTTTGTCTGAGATTTCGTATATTTTAGCCCATAACTCTTTCTTCAACTGATTATTAATAAAATCCTGACCAAAATAGGTTTCGTAAAGTTGACGCCATTCTTTAGCAGTCCATGTTGGATAATGTACCCCATTGGTGACATAACCAAGATAAAGCTCTTCAGGAATATACCCAGGCCACATTTTACTAAAAATACCCTTGCTAACCTGCCCGTGAATGCGACTTACACCATTAACTTCTTGCGAAAGATTAGCAGCTAGGACGCTCATGGAGAACCGTTCGTTCGGGTCGATAGTATTCACTTTCCCAAGTCCCATAAATTGTGTCCAAGTAATGTTTAACTGGTCGGGATAGTGAGCCATGTACATGCGTAAGATATTTTCTTCAAATGAGTCGTGTCCTGCCGGAACGGGAGTATGAGTAGTAAAAATTGTTGACGCACGAACAATTTCGATAGCTTCAGAAAAAGTGAGTTTTTTATTTTGGATGAAGTAATGAAGTCGCTCGAGTCCAATAAATGCAGCATGGCCTTCGTTACAATGGAATACGTTAGCATCGATGCCAAGTATATTTAAAACCCTTATTCCTCCTACTCCTAAGAGTAATTCCTGTTTAAACCTGTTT
>Ga0182027_10008476_pt1 | contig 14954 bp, 14 predicted proteins | sample 712E1DmetaG_FD_121300 | JGI IMG/M metagenome (GOLD analysis project Ga0182027, IMG submission 121300) | Permafrost microbial communities from Stordalen Mire, Sweden - 712E1D metaG (Illumina Assembly) | ecosystem: Environmental > Terrestrial > Soil > Wetlands > Permafrost | place: Sweden... | reverse complement strand
TTTAAGCAGTGCACAGGACCTCGAACGCCAAATCCCCCATGAAATCACACATTTGCTGGAGTATAAACTCACCCAACAAAACTATTCTGCCAGCCCGGCCTGGCTGCTCGAAGGTCTGGCCAGTAACGCCGAGACTTCTCCAAACCCGGACTATGCCCGTGAGATACAAAAAGCTCTTGCCGACCACAATTTGATACCCATGAGCCAGCTTTGCCATGCTTTTTCGCCAGATACCAATACAGCAACTCTAGCCTATGCGCAATCCGGTTCATTCGTGAACTACCTGACCTCTCAATATGGCAGCGATAAAGTGATGGGGTTATTAGAGAACTCGGGAAATGGACTCGATTGTTCGCAACTGGTCAACTCTGTTTTAGGCAAAAACCTCGAAACCCTGGATAGTGACTGGCAAAGCTCCATTCAAGCCCAATCCACGGACCAAAACGGGGCCTTGAAATACTGGCCTTACTTTGTAATCGGAATCGTTCTATTAACTGTCCTGGTTTTATTCAGTCGATTTTATCTAATAAAGAAAGCTAAGAAAAATGGCAGCAAATAAAGAACAAAAATCCCTGCATGCCATCGTAGAAGGACATGTGCAGGGAGTCGGTTTTCGCTATTTTGTCAAAGAAAAAGCAGAAGATCTCTCTTTGACAGGCTGGGTTCGCAACCGCTACGATGGTTCCGTGGAACTCCTCACTGAGGGTGAACAAGATCGCTTACAATTATTGCTAGAAGCTCTTTATGTCGGACCAAGCCGGTCAGTGGTCACAAATATCAAATTAGAATGGGATGTAGCTAATAACCTATATTCCCAATTCAGTTTCTTACCTACCGAATAAAATTCACCTATTAAAGAATATATTCCAAGGAACAGTATTGTTCCAGAATCTCATCGACATTCCTGGTCTTCGGCAGGATCAATTCCTCAGTACGTTCCTGCTCTTTTTGCTGCAACTGAATGCGATAAACAAAGCCATTCTGATCCCAGGAAGGATTCAACTCGGTATGCAGAATATACCATCCGTTTTCGAGGGCAGAGAGCAAGCGCAAATATGCACTGGGAAATTTGGATGCACAAACCGGTTCCTGTAAGCTACTCCATGAAGTGTTGATGTTTTCTTGTACGGCTAACATTATTTATCTCCTTAATCAAACCATTACTTCTTTTCTGATTATCAGAATAGCGCAAGAGTATTTCTAAACGTTTAACGATAGGTTAAAGACCGTTAAAGCTTCTGATTAAGGAGGTTAATCATTATTCTATTTCTCCAGCCATCAAACGCGCCTTTTTCCAGGGCGGAAGGTCGGATTCATCAGCCAAAAGGTTGCGCAGGTCGATAATCTGATCTCTAAAGACGGCAGCCTGTTCAAATTCCATGTTTTTCGCAGCTTCGCGCATCTGTTGTTCCATCTCAGCAATGAGCCGCTTGATCTCTGCTTCAGGAATAGATGGCACCTTCTTGCTACCAGCACGGTAATCAGCACGTCGTCCGGCTGCCATTGGGGAAGCCGAACTCAATTGCTCGGTAATATCATGCACCGCTTTAATAATCGTGAAGGGCTCTATTCCATTCGCCTTATTGAAATCATCCTGTTTCTTGCGACGGCGATCAGTTTCATCAATGGCCTTCTTCATAGCATCTGTCATTTTATCCGCATACATGATGACCTTGCCATTGACGTTACGCGCAGCCCGGCCAATGGTCTGGATCAAAGCAGTTCCCGAACGCAAGAAACCTTCCTTATCCGCGTCGAGAATGGCCACCATTGATACTTCCGGTAAGTCCAAGCCTTCACGCAGTAAATTAATTCCGACGATCACATCGAAAACACCCATGCGCAGGTCGCGCAGAATCCCCACCCGCTCCAGGGTCTCCACTTCGGAGTGAAGATAATGTACCTTGACCCCAAGCTCCTGCAAATAATCGGCCAGGTCTTCGGCCATGCGTTTGGTCAGAGTCGTGACCAGTACCCGTTCGCCCTGCGCTGTGCGCTTCTTGATCTCCGCATACAAGTCATCCACCTGTCCTTTGGTGGGACGCACCTCAATTTGAGGATCGAGCAACCCGGTCGGACGGATGATCTGCTCGACCACCTGATCGGCGCGGTCCAACTCGTACGCGGCAGGAGTCGCCGAAGTGTAAATGGTATAACCCATCTTTTTCTGGAATTCTTCAAAGGTCAGGGGACGGTTATCCATCGCCGAGGGCAACCTGAACCCATATTCCACCAGGGTGCCTTTGCGGGATTGATCGCCGTGATACATGCCGCGGATTTGCGGAATCGTCATATGCGATTCATCGAGGATGAGCAAATATTCGCTGGGAAGATAATCCATCAACGTCCACGGCGGAGAACCCGCCGGGCGCTGATCCAGGTGGCGGGAATAGTTTTCGATGCCCGAGCAATAACCAACTTCCTTTAACATTTCCAAATCGTAGCGACAGCGTTGCTCGATGCGCTGAGCTTCGAGCAGTTTGCCGTTGTTCTTAAAATAAGTCACCTGGCTGTCGAGCTCTTGCTCAATATCAGTGATGGCTTTCTTCAGGCGCTCTTCACTGGCAATGTAATGTTTGGCCGGGTAGATCTCGATATAGGCAGGCTCCGAATAGATCTCCCCGGTCAGTGGGCTATACTCGACAATCTTTTCCACCTCATCGCCAAAGAAGCTGACGCGAATGGCCTTCTTCTCTTCATAAGCCGGGAAGATCTCAATGGTTTCTCCACGAACCCGAAAGACTCCGGGACGTAACTCCATATCGTTACGCTGATACTGACTTTCGACCAGGCGGCGTAGCAAAGCATTCCGGCGATAAATCTCACCCACATTAAAGCGAATCACCACACCGGCATAGTTTTCGGGACTCCCCAGGCCATAAATACAAGACACCGAGGCGACAATGATGACATCCTTGCGCGACATCAAAGCCGTGGTTGCGGCCAGACGCATGCGGTCAATTTCTTCATTGATCGCGGTTTCTTTTTCGATATACAAATCATGGCGGGGAACATATGCTTCTGGCTGGTAATAATCGTAATAAGAGACAAAATACTCGACGGCGTTATCGGGGAAGAATTCTTTAAATTCAGTATAAAGCTGCGCTGCTAGTGTTTTATTATGCGCCATGATCAAGGCCGGCATTTGCATCTGCTGGATGATATTGGCCATGGTAAAAGTTTTGCCTGTGCCGGTAGCGCCTAAAATGACCTGGTCACGATACCCCTTGTGCAGCCCTTCAACAATCTTCTGGATGGCATCCGGCTGATCGCCAGTCGGAATAAATGGTGCTTTCAGGTTAAAATCCATCGCTAATTCCTTTATCAATACCGTTAATTGAAATTATAGCACAATTGTTCAACTTTAAATTATTCCCAGTGGAAACGGTAAAAGATCATTTTGTAGCGGCGGAATTAACAATCTCGGTGATCACATCCAATAATTCTTGCTTCCACTGGGAATCCGCTTCAGAAAACTGCATCCAGTAGGCATTCTTGCCAATCCTGGCGGAAGGATGGACAAATTTCAATTCTCGAGAAGCGATTCCACCTGGCAAGGGAGGATAACGCAACACAATTTGATCACCTTCTACTGCGACCGAGGTCAATCCGGCTTTTTCGGCACGCAATTTCACGCGAATCTGATAGAGCAGGTTCTCGATCGGTTCGACGAAAGGCCCAAAACGATCGATAAATTCTTCAGCCATAGCATCCAGCTCGGATTCATCATGTAAGGTCGCCATACGCCGGTAAAGTTGCAAACGCAACGTGGCATCCTGTACATAGTCAGCAGGCAAACCCACGGATAGCGGTAAATCGACCGAGACCGGGACATAGGCTGCTGACAGCCCAAAGGCTTTTTCAACATTTCTTTCGGGTAAATTCGTCAATTTTTTCAATTCCTGAACAGCCTGTGAAAGCATACGCGCATATAGGTGGAAACCCACGGAAGCGATGTATCCCGATTGTCTGACACCGAGCATTTCACCTGCTCCGCGCATCTCCAGATCGCGCATGGCAATGGAATAACCAGCGCCAAGCTGGGTGTTTTCAGCAATGGTTTCCAGGCGCTCCTGCCCCTCCGGAGTAGGCGCCTTCTTGTGATGTTTGAAGAAATAAGCATAAGCGCGTTGAGAACTGCGGCCAACGCGACCACGCAACTGGTAGAGTTGTGCCAGGCCAAAAGTATCGCCACGATCCACGATCAAAGTATTCGCGTTGGGGATATCCAACCCCGACTCGATGATCGATGTACATAACAGAACATCGATCTCTCCCCGCGAGAACTGGGCCATGACTTGAGAGAGTTCCCCCTCGTTCATTTGACCATGGGCGATGCCGATCCTGGCTTCGGGCACCAATTTTTTAATGTGACTCTTCATCGAATAAATCGTCGTGACCCGATTATGCAAGAAGAAAACCTGGCCGCCGCGCTCAATTTCGCGATAAATGGCCTGCTTGACCAACTTCGGCGAATAAGGACCAATATGAGTGATAACGGGCAACCGCTCAGCCGGCGGGGTATTGATTACCGAAATGTCACGGACCCCGGTCAACGCCATATACAATGTCCGCGGGATGGGAGTAGCAGTCAGTGTCAATACATCCACTTCGGTGCGCAGCTTTTTAAAGTGCTCTTTATGGGTGACGCCAAAGCGTTGCTCTTCATCGATGACAACCAATCCCAAATCCTTGAACACAACGTCTGAAGTCAATAACCGGTGAGTACCGATGATGATGTCCACTTCACCGCGGGTCAATTTCTCAATGATGGCATCCTGTTCTTTAGGCGAGCGGAAGCGCGAGAGCATTTCCACGGTCACCGGGTAGGCTGACAAACGCTGCTTAAAAGTTTCAAAATGCTGTTGGGCCAATATTGTGGTCGGAACCAACACAGCCACCTGTTTATCATCCATCACGGCTTTGAAAGCTGCCCGCAAGGCCACCTCTGTTTTGCCATAACCCACATCGCCACATAATAAACGGTCCATCGGCTTGATCTTTTCCATGTCACGTTTAACTTCATTGATCGCACGAAGCTGATCTTCCGTTTCAATATATGGGAAACTGGCTTCCAGTTCTTGCTGCCAGGGAGTGTCTGACTTGAAAGCATGACCCTTAGCGGTCTCCCGCTTCGCATACAGGTCGAGAAGATCCTGAGCCACCTGAATGACCGCTTCACGCACACTTTGTTTGGTTTGGGCCCACTCCGGGCTGCCCAAGCGCGAGGGTTGAGGCGTCGTTCCTTCAGGACCTATGTAACGGCTTAAGCGATCCGCTTGGTGAATGGGGACAAACAACTGGTCGCCATTATCGTAATCGACACAGAGGAATTCACGTTCGGTGCCCTCCAACGTGCGCCGGACAAGGCCAGAGAATTTGCCGACCCCAAAATCTACATGAACCACCCAGTCACCGGGATTCAGATCAGTAAAAGAGGCTTCGGGAGTTTGGTGTGAAGCTTTCAGGCGCGGCCGCGGTTGCGGGCGTTCCCAACCAAAGATTTCGCTATCGGTGATCAACTTAAAGATCGGACGCCCGGATTCATTTAGGTCCCAGCCTTCGCTCAAGGTGCCTTCGAAGAAGACAGGCCGAGGTTTGCCTTCCAACTCGATAGACTGTTCCTGCCAAAGTTCCTTCAATCGGGAAAGTTGCCGGGTGATTACCTCAACCGGAATCTCGTCCTGGATATCTTCTGCCAGCGCGTCCATGAAAGGTCTGAGATGCCCACCGTAACGTTCCCCCGGCGTGAAGGATTCCGCCAACGACCCGGGTACTTCTGAGGTCGAGCGCCCGAGTTCGCACCAGCGGGAGGATTGAATCGTATCGATCAATTCAGACCAGGTCAGGTAAGGGACAGGGAAATCAACGGGAAGAATGCCATCATTGATGTTTTCTTCCCTGATCCTGACAGCCTGTTCTTCTATTTCTTCAGCAAAAGACTGGATGGAACCAACATCATCCACCAACACCAGAGCACTTTTAGGAAGATAATCCAGGATCGATGAAGACATGCGGTGAATCAATGGAAGGTAGAATTCATCCACGGTCACCCCTTCAGGGATCAATCCTGCTGCCTTCGCCGGTAAAAACTCGCGTGCCGGTGTGATGAGCAATTCATTCAGGTTATGAATCGTACGCTGACTGGCAGGATCAAACTGCCTTAGCGTATCCACTTCATCACCAAAAAATTCCAACCGTGCCGGGAAAAGTTCAGCCGGCGCCCAGACGTCCAGGATCCCGCCCCGGCGTGAAAACTGGCCGAAATCCACCACAGTATCGACCGCTTCATAGCCCATTCCGACCCAAGACCGCTGCAAGTCTTCAGGGTTGACCGTCTGATTGAGCCGAATCGTTTTGCTATTCACCAGAAAATCGCGCCGCGGAAGGGTGCGGGTCATCAAAGCCCGCAGCGAAGTGACGATCACAGGGGGCTCGATCGACTTCTTCTCCCCCGGAAGGTGATACATGGCCAGGGCAGTCAACGCTTGCAGGCGGTCCCGCCGTGTCACCGCCCCCCAGGCAGCCGGTTCATAGAAAAGCGGGGTGGGTTCTGAGAAATGATAACGGGGATGGTCAGGCAACCAAAAACCCAGCTCGTCCACCATCGTCAAGGCTTTATTGTTGCGATCCGTAACCAAAAGGATCGGGACATTCAAATCGAGGGATAAAGCGGATAGAATCGGGAGGCGGCTGGCACGAGAAAGCGCCAGCCCGGTGAGCTGGCTACCTACCTTAATTTGATCCAAAACATCAATGTAAGCGGGAAGCTTACGAATCGAATCGAGCACTCAAAATCCTTATTTAAATCGAACCATTAAATTGATTCATGGCTGCATTCAACCCCTGGCGGATAAACACCTCAGCAGCTTCACAGGCTGTTTTTAAGATGGTCTGCAAGAATTCTCCATCTTCCTTCGAGAATGTCTGCAAAACATAATCAGCCGAGTCCATCTGGCCGGGGGGACGGCCAACTCCCAGCCGCATCCGGGCAAATTCCTGAGTGCCCAACTTTTCAATGGTCGAGCCCACTCCCTTTTGCCCTGCCGAACCACCTCCGGGACGAATGCGGATCGTTCCAAAAAGCAAATCGATATCATCATGAATGACCAGAAGGTGATCCATGGGAATTTTATAAAAATTCACCAGACCTGAAATCGCCTGCCCGGACAGGTTCATATAAGTCTGTGGTTTTGCCAAGATCACTTTATTGCCACCAAGGTTTCCTGTGGTGATCAAAGCTTTGCTTTGAACTTTCTGACGTGAAAAATTCCAATGGCTCGCCAACGCATCCACGGCCATAAAACCGATGTTATGACGAGTCAAGCGGTATTCCCGTCCCAGATTGCCCAATCCAGCGATGAGAAAGGTGGCTTGGTTTTCACTCCCCTGATTCAGTTGTCGATGAAGCTTTTCAAAAAGTGCATCCAAAGAAAACCCTACCTGTGAAAATGGAGATAACGTAACAATACGTAAATTCCTAATGCTGCCATTGCTAAAACCCCAAGGATAATTCCGAATTGCAAACCAGATCGTACCTGGAGTGCTGTCAAGGCTCCCGGATTCAGAGGATAGGGTGTTGCAACAGCCAACTGAGTTGCCATGAAAGTGGGAGTAATCGTTTCAGGATTTACCATTACCTGCGGAACCGGAGTCGCCGTACTCTGGACAGGCGTATAGTTGCGCACCAATACCTGATTCACAACGACTTCCTGCGCCTCACCGCCCGTATAATTCACAGTGACCTTAATCTTGTAATCGCCATCACTGATCGTGGAAGTATCCCAGACAGTCAGTATCCCATTCGCCACCGGCTGGGAGATGGAACCAATCGAGAACCAGGTTTCAGCGTCTGACTGTCTGTAGGCATACGAAACCTCTCCAGAAATAAACCCATCCGGCGGAATCGTTCCGATAATCTCCACACTGCCCTGCAAAACTTGCCCTTCCTGCGGAGAGACGATCTCCATTGCGGGAGCCGGGGCAGCCAACGGGGACAACCAGAACAATGAAACGAAAAACAGCACAAATTCCTTCATCATGGCAACAGGTAAGTTTAACATGAAGAAGACATTCATGCAAATTCAGACCCAAAGATAAAAAGTAATCCCCAACCGGATTCCACGTCGCCGGATCAATCAAAGTTTGGGATTAATAAAAAAGCTCCACTTTCGGTGAATAAACAGGTTGTTTGAGCCAATATTTCATCAATTTCAAGCTTAAATTACCACTTTATACCCACTTTGGATGAAATTATTGATTTCTCGTCGGCCTTATGATTTCACCCAATGGGTGAATCGAAAAACTTCTGATTGGGATACCATGTTAAAATCTTAGGAAAATAAAATATACCGTGAGGATGCTTCCGTGATTAATAAAATCGAATTCTCAACCAAAAATCTCACCTCAAATGCCGGTTTGTTGCTATTGTTGGAACATGCCAATACAAATGGGGTTTTTGACCTGATTGATAACGATCTTGTTTTTGATAACGCATCTACCAATAAAAATGAACCACATTAAAACCATGCTCTGCGGCAACTTCGTTGGTATTGACAAACTGGAACGGCTGAAATTGCTGTAAAGCGATCCTCTGATCAATGAATTTGCTATTTCGATCAAAGAGGACGGAATACTGGCAGCAAATCAAGACCTTTCGGTTGAAGTACATTTTCCTGGCTGGAAAGATCATCAGAACCGCAAGGAGTGTAGTGATGAAGCTTTCTGAAAAATACCTCTATCAAGAGATATATGAAAAAAGCGTGGCCTGAGAAAAGTACTCTTTTTCATTTTCCAATCTGTTGTTTGCATTTAAATCGGACTGGAAAAATGATTTCAGGTATCCAATTTTATGAAAATGAGGTGCCAAATATTATAAAAAATGGAGGAAATTATGCTAAAGCCAAGGGTGTTCCACCACAACCATCACCCCTTGGGGTGAAAAAGTTGGCAAAATTTATTCGACGTGGAATCTGGGTTGTATTAAACTTTGCGTCATTAGACACGTCACAGTTGATTTAATAATAAAATATCAATAATAGGAGATGTAAGTATGAAAATCATTACACTTGAAGAACACCACGACACTAAAGAAATGCAAGATGCTGTAGCTATTGCAATTTCGAATCTGTCACCATCTCGACGTGTTCACTACGAGCAGCCAGCGGCATTTAAAGCGCCTGTTACATTGACACAACCTATTTTGGACTTTGGATCCGGCAGAATTGCTGCTATGGACAAATTCGGAATTGATATGCAAATCAGTGGTTGTGGAAATGCTGGAATGAACCTACAGCTGCTAAGTCAAGAAGAAGCACTAGCACTGTCAATAGATTGCAACGATAAATTTGCTGAGGCGGTAAAGACATATCCAACTCGGTTGGTCGGCCTTTCCACGTTACCGACAAACAATCCAAGAGAGGCCGCCGATGAATTGAATAGATGCGTAAATCAACTGGGTTTTAGAGGTGCTATGATACCTTGCGCTACAAATGGAAAATTTTTGGACAATCCCGATTTTGCGCCAATATTGCAAATGGCAAATGACCTTGAGGTGCCGCTTATTTTACACCCAACAATTGTTCAAAGTGATGTTATAGAACATTATTATTCTGGCATAGATTCCGAACTAGACTTCCTGTTCGCTGGACCCGGCTATGGCTGGCATTTTGAAACTGGCATTAGCGTAATTCGTTTCATTTTAGCTGGTGGATTTGAAAAATACCCTAAATTAAATCTCGTGATTGGACACTTAGGTGAGATGATTCCGTTTTATCTAGAGCGACTTGATGACCTATTTTGCATGGCTAGGGGAAAACTGCAAAAGCCTGTTTCTGTTTATTTTAAAGAGCATGTATTTGTCACCCCGAGCGGAATGTTTCACAAGAATTCGTTTGACTTTTGCGTGAAAACTCTAGGAGCAGATAAAATGATGTACTCCGTCGATTACCCATATCTTCCACCAATAATTCTTTCAAAAGCAAGACCATTTTTAGAAAATGCTGACATAAGCAATGCTGATAAAGAAAAAATTGGACATGGCAATGCGGAGAAGCTATTCAGAATTTGATATTAATTTGCTTTTCTGGGTATAACAATAATAGCAAGGTACACTTCGCGATTAGAGGCGAAGGGTACCCTGCTCGTTTTATTCTCAAGCTTCCATATCCACCGACACACCGGACTTAAATTCCACTTTGAAATTATCCTCATAGACAGTGACTTTTTCAATCAGCCGACGGACAAGCTGCTCGTCATATTCGGTAATGACAATGGGCTGTTCCCGTAAGAATGCACTCATATCGGCTATTCGGTTGCGCAGTTCATCATGCCCGACGTTTTCCAGTCCCAGATATTTCGATCATAATGGCCTACCTACCCTTCTACTTCACTTGATAGCGGACCGTAATGGGCTGTTTTTGTTGTATGTTATAATCAAAAAATGGCTGACCAAAACGAAATCACTCCAGTCGGCGAAGACTCCGGCAAGAATACGAAGAAAAAGTCCAACAAAGCCCTGTATATCTGGCTATTTGTGGGAGCGGGCATAATTCTTCTGGCACTTCTAGCAGCGGCGATATACTTTCTTTTTTCAGCGCCGGCAGCAGTGACGACGCAAATCAGGGATATATTCATCATCTTCATGGCTTTGGAGTTCATGCTTTTAGGCGTCGCTCTGATCATCTTTATCGTGCAACTGGCTAAAATGGTCAATTTGTTACAGAACGAGGTCAAGCCCATTCTGGAAGCGACCAACGAAACGATCAATACGCTCAAAGGGACAACTGAATTCTTAAGCGAGAACCTTGTTGAACCGGTCATCAAGCTTAATGGTTATGTCGCTGGGTTAAAGAAAATTCTCGATCTTTTGAAGATTTTCCGAAATTAAACGTGGTATTCTATCATTTGGAAGGAGTATGAAAATGGCTGAACAGGATAATGGTTTTGGTACTTTCTTAGTCGGTTTTATCATTGGCGGAATTACTGGCGCCGTGGTATCTCTACTTTATGCACCTCAATCAGGTGAAAAGACCCGCGCTGTAATCAAAGAGAAAGCCATCGAATTACGCGATAAAACTACTGACACTTTTGAAGAAACATACAAAAAAGCCGAAGATGCTGCCACCGATGCAGTCGAAAAAGCACAGGACTTGATCCGTATGGCTGAAAAGAAAGCCACTGACGTTGCCCAACAGGGCCAGGTCGTCATCGAAGATGCAGTAACCAAAGTTAAACCTAAAAAGGCTCCGCAAGGTTAACCAAAATCAGACACCATCGTGAGGATGGTGTCTTTTTTATTATTCATCCATTATCGTTTTTGCAATCTGGAAATCACCCCTGGTATTCCAGCGATTATCTCTCTCGCCAATAAGGAAGCCTCATTACCCATTTCCTGCGCAGCAAGTAACCCAGCCTGAGCATGGAGCCAGGCCGCCAAGGTAGCAGATTCAAAGAGGGGTAACCCCTGCCCGATCAAGCTCGCAATCATTCCGCTGAGGACATCCCCGCTGCCAGCCTTGGCCAGGGCAGAAGTTGCAACCGGGATGACATTGATCCGCCCATCCGGGCCAGCAACGACGGTCAAAGCCCCTTTCAATACCACCACCTGCTGCCATTTTTGAGCAAAAGTAGTGGCACAATTTATTCTGTCATTTTGTACTTCGGCTATGGACAGGTCCGTCAATGCAGCCATTTCTCCAGGATGAGGTGTAAGAACCATTTGGGTATGAATGGTTTTTTCCCAATTTTTCTGTGCCGCCAACCAACGCAAAGCCTCCGCATCCAAGACCAAAGGTGGAAGATTGTTAGCTGTGGTATTAATCGGTGCACCCTCCAAGAATCCCACTTTACGGTGATTATTGATCTCAGGTGGAATCAGCAACCGCTGCAAGAAACGCCGCGTCGTCTCTTCCTGCCCCATGCCTGGCCCCAGCACCAGACAATCAAAACCCTTTAAACTACGTATGAAAAGCTCTTCTGCAGTCTCGGCGATCACCCCATCTTCCTCATCCAAAATCACCCAGGTGATCTCAGGATTGCCGCCTGCCATCATCCCTGCCACTGAATGCGGGACCGCCAAGGTGACCAGCCCGCTACCCATCCGATATGCCGCCAATCCTGAAAGGACCACCGAGCCCGGATAATTGACCGAACCACCTGAAATCATTACTTTGCCAAATGTGCCTTTATGACTAAAAACAGACCGTTGCGGAAATTGCACCGCTGCCCACTGCCAATCAATCACCGATCTCTTCTCAAATTTGTTGACCAGCGACCTGGGCAAGCCCAAGGGCACAACCACGATCTCACCGCAGGATAAAAAAGCTGGTTCTTTTACCAGCCCTATTTTAACTGCTTCCATGCAGACTGTCAGGTCAGCGGGTAGAGTCTCGGACGAGACCTCTCCACTTTCACAATCGACTCCCGAAGGACAATCGACAGCAATCATGAACTGCCGACTAAGGTATTTTTTAATGCTTTTCAAAAACTGGCTGACATCAGCTTTTATCGGCGATTTGAATCCCGTCCCCAATACACCATCCAGCACAAGAGCATCCGGAATCAGTACTTCCTTGAGTTGACGGTCAAAATCCTGACTGCCATACAGGACAGCGCGACCTCCCTGACCGATAAAAGTTGTGAACAAGGGATCAGTAGACCGTTGAGCGAGGAATATGGCCATACATTGCCAGCCATCCTTGAGCAACTCGTTCAATGCGACCAGGGTGTCCCCGCCATTATTTCCTTTTCCGATCAGCCCGATCACTTGAATGTGACCCGAGGCAGAAAATCGGTCAATAATCAATTTTGCCAGTTCTTTACCGGCATGAGCCATCATCAGGTCATTGTGAATGTTTGCCGCATTCGCTGCCTGTTCAATTTCATACATTTCTACGACCGAAACCAGTTTCATTATATGAGCCCTTTCTTAAACTATTATAGACCCTGAAAAGTGATTTTCTTAGCAGATTATGATACAATTTCACCCTAAACTTTTTAAGAAAGAGGGTTCAATTTGAACGCACAATCCGAATTAACAAAAGTCGCCAAGGATCTGGTGGTAAGCCTTGAATATACTCTGACTGTGGATGGAGAAGTGATCGATTCCTCGGAAGAAAATGGCCCGATCGATTATATTCAGGGACACGAAAATATCATTGCCGGTCTTGAGAGCGCTCTGGATGGAATGAAAGTTGGCGAGGCCAAAAAGGTCAATGTCAAAGCCAAAGATGCTTATGGCGAGTATGATCCCGAAGCCGTGGAGGAAGTTCCCCTATCTGAATTCCCCAACGATATTCCGTTGGAAGTCGGCGTCGAATTAGCCGTCGAAGATGAAGACGAAGGGCCAATTTCGGCTGTCATCGAAGAAGTGGGTAAGGATAGCGTTACCCTCAATTTCAATCATCCATTGGCCGGTAAAGACCTCAATTTCGATGTAAAAATCTTGAGCATCCGTGCTGCGACCGCTGAAGAATTAGAACACGGTCACATTCACGATGAAGATGAAGAATGTGACGGCGACTGCGATTGCGAAGATGGTGACTGCGATTGCGGTAAAAACAACTAAAGTTAAAGAAAACCGGTGCAGTTTCAGTTCACACAAAAGCGCCGGTTTTCTTTTTATTTTAAGTAAAAATATTTTTCTCCCGGCTGCAGCCAGTGAACTTTTTGCCGCGGCGCTCGACGATCCAACAAGTCAGCGAGGATCGCCGGATTGACATGGTTCACCTTGAAAAGGTCATTATGCATAGGGAAAAGAACCTCGGCATTTAATTTCTGAGCCAGTTCAAGCGCCTCCGCGCCATCGAGATTGCCAGTCATCCCCATTCTTTCACGCCACCCATCACGTCCGTTGACGGGTAGACAAGCCAAGTCAATTTTTTCAGTATGGCGCAAGACCTCTTCTATCATTCCGTCGTATAGAATAGTATCCCCAGCATGATAGAGCCATCTAGTGCCCACTTTGATGACGAAGCCAAAATAGGTATAGGCCCCATCTTTCTCATCGCGCTCAAATTGATAATGAGCAGCCGGAACAGCGTAATAAACCAGTCCGTTTTGTTCATACAGAGTACCGATCTCCGGAACGGTAATCCGGTTTGGGTCGACCCCGAGTGAGACCAGATGAGTGAATGCCGGTTTGGGGCAAATAAAGTGTATCTGCGGATTCGCCTGGTAGAGTGGAATCAGCGTGAGAGGGTCGAGGTGATCTCCGTGGTCATGGGTCACGAACACAGTATCCACATCCAGCAAATCCTCCACCTGCAAAGGGGCCTGGAATTGACGGGAAAACGACTCTGCCGAACCAATCCCGCTTTCGACGACGTATTCTGACAGGTACGGATCTATCAGGAAACAGTGGCCTTCGACCCTGATGCGAAAACCAGCCTGACCCAGAAATGTAAATTCAATCAAAGAATCGGCATCATTCTTCATTTTTTTTGTTTTTCTTCCCCTTTTCGTGAACTTTTTTCAAGAGCTTATTGCCGTCATTCAAGGCGGGTGCCAGAGCAATATCAATCACCTCGTCCATATGGTGCACAAAGATTATATGCAGATCTTCACGAACCTTTTTGGGGACTTCCACCAAATCTTTGGCGTTCTTCTCTGGTAACAGGATCGTTTTCAATCCAGCCCGATGCGCGGCCAGAATCTTTTCACGGACGCCCCCAATCGGCAAGATATTTCCGCGCAGGGTGATTTCCCCAGTCATGCTCACTTCTTTACGCACAGGCCGCTCGGTAAAAGCCGAGATCAAAGCAGTCGCAATAGTAATCCCAGCGCTGGGCCCATCTTTGGGAATGGCACCCTCCGGAATATGAATGTGTATATCGATCTGTTCAAAGATATCCGGGTCTATGTCAAAGGTATCTACGCGCGACTTTAGATAAGAGAGAGCCGCCTGGGCAGATTCCTGCATCACCTCGCCAATCTGACCGGTAATTTGCAAATTC
>Ga0182027_10008475_pt1 | contig 14956 bp, 10 predicted proteins | sample 712E1DmetaG_FD_121300 | JGI IMG/M metagenome (GOLD analysis project Ga0182027, IMG submission 121300) | Permafrost microbial communities from Stordalen Mire, Sweden - 712E1D metaG (Illumina Assembly) | ecosystem: Environmental > Terrestrial > Soil > Wetlands > Permafrost | place: Sweden... | reverse complement strand
TGGCGATCACCGCCTTGAGCAGTTCCAGGCAGCGGTCGAATTTGCCTTTCTGATAGCTCAAAATGCCGCCGCCCAGAAGCGCGCCTTCGGGACATGAAGCAAGATCTTCCTTTAAAAACGTGTCAACTTCCCTGGATTTTTTATTGAACTCCTCGCCTGCAAGCATAAAAGGCCGGTACTCAAGGGGAACGGCGATCTCATTTTTATTCGGGGCCACCTCATGCTCGAACCATTTCCGCACTTCTTTAGGCAGGATTTTGTATCCTTTATACTCCGAGGTCATCCAGGTTATATAATCTTTTATCAATTCATTTTTCAGGCTGAAGATTGACCGAACATTCTTATGTTGCGGCAGTTCGTTATAAGAGGTCAGAAGGTGTTTTTCTTCGTCGACGTCAAGCCGGTACTCAATCGTGCCGAAGGCGATTGAAGCCATAAAATTCGCCGCCGGAGGAACAAGCGGCACGATGATCATGTTGTTTTTCCAGTCAAAGAGGGCGTTGCCGTTGCACGGGACCAACAGCACGATCGGGAGACCGAAAATAGAAACCCGCGCGTTGTCAAAAATCGCCGGGTCGAACTCCACGACGCGGTTAACGCAGGCCGTCAACTCCTCGACCGTAAAATATTTGTCCTCGGGCCGGAGAATGGAGCTGCTTTCGTTATGCAGGCGTTTGGCGGAAAGCTTCGCCAGATCCCGGACATATTCGATTTCCTTCCGGAGAGCGGCCTCAATTTCCAGGGGTGAAATCCGTTCCTGTTTTTTGGCGACCTCCGATATTTCCTGGCTTATTCTAGCGATGGCATCTTCACAATCGATTATTTTCGCGAAATTATCGTTGATCTGGCTGGTGCTGTGTTTTACAGCCGCGACAGTTTCGCGGAACTCCATCGTCGACAGAAAACCCTCGATCTGCTCAAGGAGCGCCGCATGGTCTTTTTCCTGTTCACAGTAGCGGCGTTTTTCATTGACTGAAAGAAAGGCCCCCTTGGAAATCGTTTTTTTGGTCCTTGAATTCTGCCGGTACAGCTTGTCGGCCAGCTGTATCCTATTAATATTGGCCTGAAGCGCCGCGGGAAGAAGATTCGGGATGCAGTCGTTAAAAAGGCCGCTGAGGATGCTGTCTTTCCGATGTTGCTCCATGGCGCTGATTTCATTTTCCAACCGTTTGATATATGCTTCGGTTTGCCTAATTTCCTTCTCCAGGGATTCCCTTTTATCACCAGACACAGTCTTTGTATAGACGTCTAACAACCAATCGGCCACCAGGCAAACTTTAAGCGGCCCAACCGGGGCAGTCATGGTGCGAAAGGCCTTGGCAATCTCCAATGCATTGTCCAGAAGCTCAGCGGTAATCCCATAGTTAATAAAAGCGTATTCTTTTAGCAAAAAGGCGGGCAAATCCAGCTTTTCATGGACATGGCTGGCCACTTCCTCTTCAAGGATGTTCCAATAAAGTATCCCTGCGTCCCGTAAATACGTCGGATCATCGGGATTTTCCCGCAGGCCAATTAATATTTTTTGTGCCGGGTCCTTAAATTTCATTTCTTTTTTTTCGCACAATCCATTTTATTTGTCGGCAATGCCCAGCTCGTAGTCGCCCTCCGAGCCCTTGATGCGGCACACGACGAAGATATAAACCGGCCGGACGATGCTGTCGGGAAATACAATGGTATCAATCGGATTAATCTGATGGTCGAGACTGAAAACATGCGAAAGACTATCGACGATATAAAACGAATCCTGTGAATTAATGGATTGCAAAAAAACACCGCGCGCTTTATTGTCAGTACACAAAAAAACGTCGACGTCCGATGCGTCCGACACGGTCCCGAATATTTCTGAAGCACAGTTGTCGGCAAGGTCTTTTGTGTTGTTCGGTTCCTGTTCGCGCGGATAGGTCACAAAAGCCAATGAATCCTGAGACGGATCAAGGACAACTCCATCCCTGGAGGTCACGGGGTTTTTCAATCTCACCACGTATCGGGTGTTCCCATCAAGCATTTCCATAACATCAAGAGACAAAGTATCGTGCGTAGCATTTAGATAAACGCCGTATCGGGCGCTTATCGGCGGAGAAAAATCCAAGGCTACCAAAGAATCGGCCAGAGGAGCCGAAAAAACGAATTGTAATTGTGGAAAGACGGACACGGTGTCGGTATTTGCATCAATACAGGTCATGGTCAAGGGCCCGCTGTTTACCCTAGTATCAAAAATGCACGATGCCCATAAACACAGTAAAAAACTAGAAACAGTTTTAATACGTGCGTATTTCACTTAAGCGGTGTCCTTTTTTTAAATCCTGCATTATTCGCTTTTCTTAGTGCTGCCTCATAAATCAAATTATATGTAATCTTAGCAAAATAAAACAAGAGAATTTTAATACAGGAGTCATTTCAATGTACGATCTTATTATTTTAGGCGCCGGTCCGGCGGGCTACTATGCGGCGGAAAAAGCTTCGGAAGCGGGAATGAGCGTCGTTCTCATTGAAAAAAGTTTTTTAGGCGGCGTCTGCCTCAATGAAGGATGCATTCCGTCCAAAACCCTGTTGTTCAGTTCAAAACTCCTTAAACAGGCAAAAAATTCGGAAAATTTCGGCGTTATCGCGTCCGATGTTTCTTTTAACATGTCCATGGTGATTTCCCGCAAGGAAAAAATCGTTTCCACCCTGCGAAACGGCATTGCCTTCACCTTGAAAAAAAACAGCGTCGTCGTAGAATCCGGAAGCGGATTTATTCTTCCTAAACAAAACGATGTATTCAATATACGGGTGGGGGAAAGAATAATTGAAGCGCAACGCCTGTTGATATGTACCGGTTCTGAACCGTTAGTTCCTCCAATCCCTGGCGCTCAGCAACCTTTTGTGGTTACGAACAAGGAAATCCTCAATTCCCGAAGCATACCAAAGAACCTTGTTGTCATTGGAGGCGGCGCCATAGGGCTTGAAATGGCGTGCTTTTTTGCGGAGACGGGAAGCACCGTGACCGTTGTCGAATTGTTGCCGTCAATCGCCGGAAATATCGACAATGAAATAAGTCAATTACTGAAAAAAGAACTTGAAAAGACCGGAATCCGGTTTCTTCTCACGGCGCGGGTAATGGAAATCGGCGATAAATCCGTGGTCGTTGAATCCGACGGGGCGCGAAGCGCCGTCCCCGCGGACATTGTTCTCATGAGCGTAGGCCGCAGACCGATGACCCAGGGATTCGGGCTTGAAAATCTCGGCGTGATTCTTGAAAAAAATGCAGTCAAGACGGATGAAAAGGGCCGGACAAATATCAGCGGCGTTTGGGCCGCGGGAGATGTGAACGGGGTATCGATGCTCGCCCATACCGCCTACCGTGAAGCCCAGGTATGCATCGATGACATGGCAGGCAAGAACAGCGCCGTGAACTACGACGCGATTCCCCTCGTCATTTATACGCACCCCGAGGTCGCCTGCGTAGGCTTGACTGAGGAAGAAGCGGGGCGCCGCGGCCTCTCGGTCGTGGCGTCCAAACTGCCGCTTTCATATAACGGCCGCTTTTGCGCCGAAAACGAAAGCGGCAAAGGCATCTGCAAGGCAGTAATTGACAAATCGACCAAAACCCTCGTCGGCCTGCACATGATCGGGGGAAATTGCTCTGAAATGATTTTTGGCGCGGCGGCAATGGTCGAAAACAAGCAAACCGTCGAAGACATACGTAAAATCGTTTTCCCGCATCCAACGGTATCCGAAATCATCAAGGATACGGTGATGCAGGCCCGTTTCTAGGTATATACCGCCTGTAAAATTGTTTTGATACATTTTTGTGCCATCATGTAATTTAATGACTATTATGACTCCACCGGAAATCGGATCCAAGCTCAGCTTCAACGGACTTTCCGCGTTATACAGCATAGCCCGGATATTGGGCACGGGCGGAAGCATCGACGATGTCATGATGAATGTCCTGGAAATCCTTGAATCATACGCGGGCATGAAGCGGGGCATGATTTCCATTGTCAATAAAGACAATTCTGAGCTGACGGTCGACGTGGCAAAAGGGATTTCGGAAAGCAGCAAACAGCGCGGAAAGTACCGCATCGGCGAAGGCATAACCGGCAAGGTGGTGGCGACCGGAAGGCCCATTGCCATACCGAAATTGCGCAACGAACCGACGTTTCTCGATAAAACGGGCGCGCGCAAGAATTTGCAGGACAGCGACCTTGCCTTTCTCTGCGTTCCCGTCAAGGCCGGAAATGAAGTGGTCGGGGCGCTTTCGGTTGACAAGGTCTCCGTCGAGGACGCGGTAACGCTCGAAGGCGAACTGCGGTTCTTAGAGGCCGTTGCCGACCTCATCGCCCAGGTGGTTTCCGTGCGCCGCAGGGAGCAGGAACGAATTTCGGCCCTCGAACGCGAAAATCTTGAGCTGAGAAAAACCCTCGAGGAAAAGGGCAAACCCGACGAAATGATCGGCAACAGCGGCTCCATGAGAGAGGTCTACCGCCAGATCGCCCAGGTGGCGCCATCGTCAACCACGGTGCTTTTAAGGGGCGAGACCGGCACGGGCAAAGAGCTCGTTGCCCGCGCCATCCACCAGAAAAGCACGTTCGCCGCGGGCCCGTTCGTGCCCGTAAATTGCGCCGCGCTGCCTGAATCACTGCTTGAAAGCGAGCTCTTCGGCCATGAAAAAGGCTCCTTTACAGGTGCGATGTCAAAACACATCGGCCGCTTCGAATCGGCGAATAACGGCACGTTGTTTCTTGATGAAATCGGCGAAATGAGCCTCTCCGCCCAGGGCCGGCTTTTGCGCGCCATCCAGGCAAAGGAGATCCAGCGCGTGGGCGGCACCGACTCCATCCATGTCATTGTCAGACTCATCTGCGCCTCCAACCGCAACCTTGAGCAGGACGTCAAAGAGGGCCGCTTCAGGGAAGACCTGTACTACCGCATCAACGTGTTCAATATCGCTTTGCCCCCTCTGCGCGAACGGGGGGCCGACGTGCTTCTCCTGGCGGATTATTTCGTAAAGAAATATGCCCGCAACCATAAAAAAACCATAAATCGCATTTCTACTCCGGCCATCGACATGCTTTCGGCGTATCATTGGCCGGGCAATGTCCGCGAACTGGAAAACGTCATGGAACGGGCCGTGATCGTGTCCGCGGGCAAGGCAATTGAGGGCCACGACCTTCCGCCCACGCTCCAGATGAAGGATGTTGACAAACAAGGAATCAGAAAAGACACGTTCGACAATCTCGTGGCATCCTTCGAACGCGAGCTCATCGTGGACGCTTTGAAGGACGCGCGCGGCAATCAGACCAAGGCCGCCCAGATTCTCGGGGCCACAAAACGCATTATCCAATATAAGGTAATGAAGTACGGCATCGATTTCCGCCGGCTGCGGGGGACGAAGTAAAGAAGGTGATGGGGTAAAGAAATAAAAGATGATCAAAGTATTTTTGAAATATTCAGCGGTCCTGTTGATTATGTTGGTGGGCTGAAAACGCATTGAAGCGCAAGCCCGGCATTACAATCATAAAAAATTGTATCGATCTGGGACTTGCGCAAAACAGGGGAATGATTTTCGGCATCTTTTATCCCTTTAAATATGGTTATGTAGTCGATTTCATCCATATCAGGGCCGGAAAAATCCTAAATTGGCCATTTTATTTCAACATGGCGGACGCCTATATTACCATGGGAATATTTTTGGTTTTATTCAAGGAAATAGCGCGAACATTTCGATCGAGGAAACCTTCAAAGGCGCCTATCTTCGACGCCATTAAATAGTCGGGCCCCCAACTACGGACCCATGGCTCCGACGGCATTCTCCCCAAGCGCCGTCTTTAACTCCTCAATCAAACGCCTGGTTTTTTCCTCATCGTCAATTTTGCCCCCGCCCGCGTCGGTCACGTAAAACACGTCGACCGCCTGGTCAACCCGTGTCGATAACCGGGCCGAGGAAATATTGACGTTGTTTTTGTTCAGGCACTGGACGATGCGGTGAAGGAGCCCGAAATTATCGGCGGTTTTTATTTCGACAATCGTCAGGCAAAGCGAGGACCCGTTGTCGATGCTTACGTGCACGTCGGCCTTGTCCATGACGGCGCGCAGGCGCTTGAGCGGATACTGCCTGAGACGCTCGACGATCAGCGAGTCGGCCGTGGCGGTCCCGCCGGTGATCAATTCCCATTTTTTCTGGATGTTCAACAGCCGTTTATCGCTTGACACAACAGGATACTGCGGGGGTTCGACGTAAAAAACGTCAAGTACTTTCCCTTCGCGCATCGAAAAGATATGGGCGCCGAGAATGTTATAGCCTTCCGAAGACATGCAGCCGATAATGTCCCGCAAAAATCCCATCCGGTCCCACCCGCAGACGGTGATCCGTTCAAACCCGTCGAACCTGTCGCAATGGAGCTGCAATTCCCCCCGCGCCAGCGCTGCCAGCCATTCCATGTGCCGTTGGCGGTCCTCGGGTAGCGTATCGCGTTCGTATGAAACCGACCAATCTTCGTCTCTGCAGGTGCCGCCCTGAGGCAAAGGGGGCCTGTCTAATGTAACTATATCGACGACGCTTTTATATAGCTGTTCCATCTGAAACGCCTTCCAGGCGGTCCACGTGTTACGGCCAACGGAGCGGATGTCCAGGACGGTAAGAATGTAGAGCATATCAAGATTTTTCACATCGCCCACGATGGCCGCGAATTCTTCCAGGACGTGCCGCTCGGGCTCCCGTCTGAAGCACAGCTCCGACATGGTAAGGTGCTGGTATACCAGAAACCGCACGCGGCGGCTTTCATCGTCGTCAAGCCCCAGCCTCTCGCACACCGTTTCGGCGATGATCGCGCCATTGACGACATGATCGCCCGGCATGGCCTTGCCCAGGTCGTGAAGCAGCAGCCCGAGCCGAAGGACCACCTTGCTATCGCACTGTGCATAGAGCTGTGCAAGCACCGGCTCGCGGCTGCGGGACAGATCATCCGCGGCAACCAGGGTCAACAGGATGTGCTGGTCAACGGTAAATTCATGGTATGAGTCGTACTCAACTTTACAAACCACGTCTTCAAACTGCGGAATGATCCGGGAAAGCGTTCCGGTCTCATGCATCAGCTGAAATATATGGCCTACGGGCCCATTAAAGGAACAGATCTCCCGGAAAAGCGCCCCCACGCGTTGTGATTTGAAATCTTCCTGAGACAACCTCTCCACCGCGCCGCGGATGGCATTTCGAAGGGCGACCGAAAGGGTCGCGCGATACCGCATTGCCTGCCTGAAAATAGTCAAAATCCATGCGGGATCGATTGCAGACTCAACGTACTTGTCGGTGGTAAAAAATATTCCTTCGCACATCGCTATCCCCGGCGAGGCCTCAACGGCGCTTACGCGTTTGCGGAGGTTTGTCCACAAATTCGCGCCGGTCGGGCCCTTTTCAAGGTACGACAGCAGCAGGAGCCTGATTTCGCGGACTGTTTTGAAGAACCGTTCCATGAGCTTGCCCGCGCCTTCAGGGCCGAACCCGCAGAGCTTCGCGATGTCGGGCTGCACCGATGTTTCCAATATGTCAATGCGCCGCCCGTATACCCGGTGAAGACGGCTCCTCAGCCCGATAAGAAACTCATAATCGGCGCAAAACTGTTCGGTCTGGGCCTCCGTGAAATAGGACCGGGCGTGCAGGTCGTTCATTGACGAAAGGCCCACGCGGACGCGTTCGGCCCACAGGAGACGATGGCAATCGCGGAGCGTACAGATGCCGTTTTTAATGTCTGGCTCGATGCGGTACACGGCTGTTTCAGGGGAATAGAGTTCGTCGTGGAGGATGCGCCGCATTTCCTTGACAAAGGATTTCTTCTTTTTTGCGAAATACGGTTCGATGAAACTGTGAAAGAGACGCAGATACAGTTCTTTATTGCCGCACAGAAACCTGTTCTCCAGATACGCGGTATCGGTTGCGAGGTCTTGACCAACGATCGAAGAGCATTCATCGATGGTCCGCACGACGCACCCCATGGTAAGGCCGATGTCCCAGAAAAACCGTATCGCGGGCGCTATTTCCGGCGCGACTTTTTTTTCATCATGGAGAATGAGAAGGTCAATGTCGGAATACGGGCACAGCTCTCCGCGTCCATAACCCCCGAGCGCAACAAGGCACATCGGGGCGCCGCCGCCCGGCGGACCGACAAAAGTATTGAATATTTCAATCAGGACGGCATCGACATCATGCGTATATGAGTGGACTTCGTGCAAAGCGGAAAGGCCGCTCTCCTCAGAGAAAAACCATTGATCCCTGCTTTTTTGCAAAACCGTTTTATACCGGTCAATGGATTGGTGCATGCATGGCCGACTAACCCACAAGGTGGAATAAGTCTCACTAAGCTTTCCGAACGACAAAAAATTGTCGTTCAAAAAGCTAAGAAAGACTAAAGCGCCTCGGCGCCCCGTTCGCGTGTCCGTATGCGTATCGCGTCGTCAAGCGGAAGAACGAAAATCTTGCCGTCGCCGATTTTCCCTTCTTCCCCGGACCGTGCCGCATTGACAATGGCCTCGATTGTAGGCTCAACGTATTTATCGTCCACCGCGATTTCAAGCTTTACCTTGCGTACGAAGTTGATCTGGTACTCATGGCCGCGGTATACCTCGGTGTGGCCTTTCTGGCGGCCGATCCCCTGCACGTCCGAAATCGTGCACCTGAACACTTCGATATGGCTCAGCGCTTCCTTGACCGCCTCAATCCGCGTCGGCTGAATAATGGCAATTAAATATTTCATGGATTACTCCTTGTTTGTTAACGAAGATCGGCCTCCGGGTTTGCGTTGATATTATGAATGCTCAGGTCCGCGCCGCGCAGCTCCTGTTCTTCCGTCAATCGCAAACCAACGGTATTTTTTATCAGACTGTATACGACGCTGCCGCAGATGAGTGCAAATATAATTGCTGCGAACGTGCCCGCGCACTGGGCTTTTAACGATACGCCTCCCAAACCTCCGGCAAAGGACTGGCCGAAAATACCCGTCGCTATCCCGCCCCATGATCCCGCGATCCCGTGCAGAGGCCATACGCCGAGCACGTCATCGATTTTCAGCTTTTCCGTTTCCCACTTGAACCCGTATATAAAAATAACCGAGGCCAGCGCGCCAATAATAAACGCGCCGAACGGATGGACGACGTCCGACCCCGAACAAATGGCGATGAGCCCGGCAAGCGCCCCGTTATGGATAAAACCGGGGTCGTTTTTGGAAAACACCAGCGCCGCGAGTATGCCCCCCACCATGGCGAACAGGGAATTGACGGCAACCAGACCGCTGATACCGGCAAGGTCCTGCGCGCTCATCACGTTGAAACCGAACCAGCCGATGGCCAGTATCCAGCTCCCCAGAGAAAGGAACGGGATGCTTGACACCGGGATGCCCTGGCTTTTTCCGTTTGTCCAGCGGCCGATACGCTGCCCGAGTATGATGACCGCGGGCAGGGCGAGCCATCCGCCCATGGAGTGCACGACAACGCTCCCCGAGTAGTCATGGAACCGGGCGCCCGCTTCACGGACAAGCCAGGTTTGAAAAAACGCATTATGTCCCCAAATCACGGATTCAAAAAGCGGATAACACACGCCGGCAAAAAGCGCGCCGGCTAAAAGCTGCGGCCAGAATTTGGCGCGCTCGGCAATGCCGCCGGAAATGATGGCCGGCACGCACCCGGCAAACGTTGTCAGGAAAAAGCAGTGGACCAGGTCGAAGCCCCGCGCGCCCGGAACAACGGCGCCATTAAGCAAATTTGAAAGATCACCGGCGTTCATCCAGAAATTAATGCCGTAGGCGATGGGAAATCCCACGAGAAAGTAAACGACCGTGGACATCGCCCAGTCGGTCATTATTTTTACCGCGGCGTTCACCTGGTTTTTTTGCCGCACCGTCCCGATTTCCAAAAAGGCAAAACCCGCATGCATCGCGAATATCATGACCGCACCGAGCATAAGAAACAACGTATTGCCTGAAAATTGCAGGTTTTTCAGTCCCTCTTGAAGCTGGGGCATTCCAAGGGCTTCGTTCATGGTTTGTCCTCCTGTGCCGATTAAATAAATAGAAGAAATGATTTTCACATGGGGAAAAAATTCGGCGAAAGTTCGCCATACGCTTTAATGCAAAATATGTACCAATAAAAAATCGGAGGAGGGACGATTTTTGTCGGTAATATTCGATACGTTTTTGTATCGAATTGAAAAGCGCCTTGATGTTAATTATTTTTAAGTACCAATGAAAAAAGAAAAAAACAGCCTTATTAAATCAAACCTCCGGTTTTCAGTTGTGTACAGGATAACCGTTACCGACGGCCGCACGATAGAAGAACACGCCGGGGACATTGCCCTTGAGCAGACCGTTGAAGTGCCGCCCGATTGCGTGCCTGATAAAATTATCCGCGGCGGAATCCCCGGCAGGGTTGAAAACATTTCCCCGGCATCGGACCTTGGCCGGGCTGTTGCAAAAAACATGTTCGACGTTTCCATAAGCTTTCGGTGCGACGCAACCGATTATGCCGTCCCGCAATTCCTCAACACCATATTCGGCAACATTTCCCTTAAAAACAATATAAAAATAATCGGGTTCGATTTTCCGGAAAGGTTTTTGGCTTATTTTCCGGGCCCGGCGCACGGAATTGACGGAATAAGAAACGTCCTTGGTGTGTACGACCGGCCTTTGGCATGCACGGCCCTCAAACCGATGGGGCTTTCGGTCAGGGAGCTCGCATCCATGGCAAAGGCCATGGCCCTTGGAGGGGCGGACATTATAAAAGACGACCATGGGATAAGCGACCAGCCTTTTCATCCATTCAGCGAACGCGTGCCGCGCTGCGCCGGGGCGATAGCCGCGGCAAATGCCCGTACCGGACGTAAAACCATCTATTGCCCGATGGTATCCGGAAGGTTCGATGAAATCGAACGGCAGGTCCAGTTGGCCGCAAGTGAAGGTGTAACGGGCATCCTCGTCGCGCCCATGCTCGTGGGTTTTGATACGGTGCGTTATATCTCCGAAACCTATAAAATCGTCATGATCGGGCACCCGGCCTTGACCGGCACATTTTTCCATTCCCCTACGCATGGCATGACCCCGGCGGTCCTGCTGGGCACGCTTTTCAGGCTCATCGGCGCTGATATTTTGGTGTTTCCCAACGCCGGGGGAAGGTTCTTCTTTACAGAAAAAGAATGCTCCGACCTTGCGTCAGCGCTAAAAATAAAACTCGGACCCATAAAGCCGTCTTTCCCCTGCCCGGCCGGCGGCATGTCTTTTGAAAAAATCAAGGACCTTTCAAAAGAGTATGGTAAAGACTCCGTAATGCTTATCGGCGGCGCGCTCATGCGGCATTCACCCGACCGGGCCCAAGGCGTTGCCGCGTTTATGGACCGGATCAGGTCCCAATTTTCGGAGCGGCTCGAACCTCCTTCGGCGGGATTTGCATCCTCCTGCGAACTCACAAGGACCTCTTCGGGCAAGTTTACGACAATCGACAGGCTTACCTGTAACAAATACCGATGGACCGAGGGCTCGCGGCGTGTTGAACCATATAAAGCTGACGGTGACTTTGATTTTAAAGGCATCACCCGCCAGGAACTTATCGGAAAATCCGGAGAGAATACATCATTCGACCTGAGATATTTCGAAATAATGCCGGGAGGGTATTCAAGTCTTGAAAAGCACGTCCACGAACACGTCATTATCGGCGTTCGCGGGAAAGGATTGTGCATTAAAAAGCGCGGAAAAATCATCGTGCGGCCGCACGACATCGCCTATGTTGGCCCAATGGAAGAACATCAGATGCGGAATACCGGCCGTCGGCCTTTCGGGTTTTTCTGTATTGTGGATCACAAAAGGGACAAGGCGATGAGAGCTTGAGAAACGCTCACTGAGCGAAGCCGAAGTGAGCACGTGTAACAAGCACCCTCAGTTCCCTTCGACACTTCGGCACTGCTCAGTGCAGCGCTTCGCTCAGGGAACAACGAATGGTTTGCTTGAACATTCTCACAGGGCCTCGGGGCCTTCTTCACCGGTTCGGATCCTGAAACACTGCTGAATATCCGACACGATAATGACCCCATCGCCGCTGTTTCCGGTAGAGGCGGCATGGCACACGACATCGATGATGGACTGGACCGTATCGTCATTGCAGGCCACTTCGATGCGGACTTTTCCAACCAGATTGGCCTCGGCGCTGTTGCCGCCGTAATTCCCGGAGCTTTTTTCCCATTTCTCGCTGCCACTCACATTGAAAACCGTCATCCGGCTGAAATGCGCCTTAAGCAGGGCATCTTTAACATCAGGGAATTTTGAGGGGCGAATGGTTGCGGCAATCATTTTCATATGGTTTCTCTCATCGTGAAGAAATACTCAAGTACTGCGGTGCGTCGGTGACAAATATCTTTCCGTCGCCTATAGCGCCGCTTCTGCTCCGTTTGATAATGGCGTCAACCACCTGTTTCACCTGCTCATCGGCCACGATTATTTCGATCCTCATTTTTTTTATCAGATTGACCTCACCGGAGGACTTTGAGTGGCTTTCAGTATACCCTTCCTGTCTGCCGCACCCCATTACGTTAATAACAGTCATCATTTCAACCCCTATATCGAGCAGGGCCTCCTTAACATCAGGAAATTTTCCCGGTCGAATTACGGCTGTTACTGTTTTCATGCGAATTCCGAGGTCGCTTTAAAAAAAGCCCTTCTCTTCCCGTCTTCAATATCGCAACCGTCATGCCAAAAACGGGTAAGGTTTAGAAATCCTACGCTGCCTCATAATAACAATTTTGTTACACAAATTAAGAAATGATACCTTTTTGTATCAATTGGGGCCGCATTTTGACGGCCAGACGCGTTTACTTGGAAAAAAGAGTTATTTTGGCGATCATTTTTCGCGAAATAGGAATTTCCATTCCCTCAACGTTCAACCGGACAATATCAGGGCCCACGGTCACGAGCGCGCCTTTAAAAAGAGATCCGTTGCTGATAGTAATTTCGAGTATTTTGCCTCTCATGGAATCTGCGAACAGATCATTGTAAGAAAGCGCGGCCGGTTCACCGGACGAGACCGGACCATTAGCAGCCGACTGCTCTGAGGATTGCATTGGTAAAGAAACGACCTCGTATTTTTTAATAAGCACCGTCCGAAAGGTGTAGGGATGATGTCCATCCGCGTCAAAAATGACCGATGTATCGTCCATGGCAGTCACCGTGCCGGAGAGCGAGTCGCCGGTCAGCAGGTAAATCCTGTATTTGCCGCCAACGGCGATATCGTGGAATTTACCTGACATTGAGGAAGGTGCGGCGGTCGCCGGGAACGCGGCCTGATACAACAGACCCCCGTTCTGCTGCCACCACCGCCTCCATTCTTCCCGCGTGTTGCCCGCGTCATACCCGGTGATCCGACCAAGGGCGCAGGCCCCCGCGTTGACGCGCAGGATAATGTAAATGTCGGCGACCGCGTCGATGATCCTTCCGCCCGACCCGAGGCGCTTTGAAAGCATCGTGGTCACCGGCGTGGCCTCCATCCAGTTTTCACACTTGGAAATGGACGCATACTCCAAGAAGGGCGAGGAAAAGGAGAACTTGTTTTTCTCCGTGACCAGAAATGTCTGCACCCAATCTTCCATGGTGCCGTTCCCGGTTGTGTAGTGGACGCTCCTTTTAGTGACCACATCCTCAATCTGCGGGAATATGTCGATCAACGCGGGTATCACGGCTTTCGCGTTGCTTCCCATGTCCCCGAGGCGTATTGCCGCCCTGAGACTTTTGATCGCGGCTTCACGCTGCTGCGTGTCCGCCCCACTACCCGAGGGTTGCGTCCGGGAAAAATAGTCCACCGCCTCCGGCGTGCGATAGAGCATGGGGCCGCTTTTAATGACATCGATGAGCTGCTGCACGGAATCGCCCTGGTCCTGGCCGAAGCAACAGTTTGGCATGACAATAACGCTTAGAATAAATGCCAGCATGCCGCACGCTTTTCTTAAATTTAATATTCCCACTTTCCACGCTCCTTCATTTTTAACCTAATACCCATAGCCAATTACATAGTACCTATTGCCTTTTTTTCCGCGTACATGACCATTTCTTTCCTGACCTGAGGCACCAGGCGGGGACTTACACTGAGCGAATGAATTCCGATATCAAGCAACTTGCCGGCCACGCCTTCCCGCCCCGCCATTTCTCCGCAAATCGACAGGCCCTTTTTCGTATCGCGAGCCGCGGTCACCAGGTCTTTCAGCATGTCCCAGAGAATAGGATGGTCTGGATTATAATCCACCGATACCTGTTCATTATTCCGGTCAACCGCGAAAAGATATTGTATCAAATCGTTGGAACCGATGCTGCCGAAGTCGATCAGCTTGAATATTTCCCTGGCCTGCAGGCATGCGCTGGGCACTTCGAACATGGCCCCGAGCTCTATGTTCCGGGCCGCCCCGCCGGCGGTGATGATGGTTTCCTTGACGGCTCTGGAAAGTTCCCGCTGCTGCGCGGCGTCCACGACCATGGGAAAGAGTATCCGTATCTTTTCCTTTTTCGTCAGCCGGATCAGCGCCCTGAGCTGCGCGCTGAAAATATCGGGGCTGCCCAGGAGAAAGCGCGCGCCCCGCCACCCAAGGTAGGGATTGGTTTCCTTCTTGATGCGTAAAAACGGCAGCGGTTTGTCGCCGCCCACGTCGAGGAGCCTGAACGTGACGGTTTTCCCCTGCATCGCGGCGATCACCTGCGAGTAATACGCGAACTGTTCTTCTTCGTCAAGAAGCCGGTCCGCCTTTAAGAAGAGGATCTCGGTGCGGAACAGGCCGATGCCGTCGGCGCGGACCTGGAAAGCCTGCTTGACGTCTTCTATGCTGCTCGCATTGGCGCACAGTTCCATGCCCGAAGGCGTTGCCAGCAACTCCGCGTCGTCGGATTCCTTCTTGGATACCGGCGGGACAATCCGCCGGACGAGGTCGTGCGGCGGGTTGAGATACACGACGCCC
>Ga0182027_10008474_pt1 | contig 14958 bp, 11 predicted proteins | sample 712E1DmetaG_FD_121300 | JGI IMG/M metagenome (GOLD analysis project Ga0182027, IMG submission 121300) | Permafrost microbial communities from Stordalen Mire, Sweden - 712E1D metaG (Illumina Assembly) | ecosystem: Environmental > Terrestrial > Soil > Wetlands > Permafrost | place: Sweden... | reverse complement strand
CGCCGAGAGGTAGCTCGCGCTCTTGCCGTGGAGGATGCCGGTCAGCGTCGCCAGGATGAAGCGGTCGGTTCGGTCGTCCGGGTTCAGGCCCGCTCTCAGGTAGAGGATCTGGGCGAGCGTGCGTGGGTGGAAAGCGAGCGCGACCTCGGTGGGGACCGAGGAATCGGGGCGGATAGCAGTCGAGGAGCTGCGCCCATCCGACCGTTCGGATGAACCGAAACTCAGACCCGATGGGGCGGCGATCGGTCGACTGTTCGGACCGGGGATCATGATCTCGGCCGAACCCGGATCGGCCACGATCGCGTCGGCGAGCGCGTTCCACTCACCGGCGGAGGCCGCCCACGCCAGGCGCAGCGAGGTGAGACGGGTCTTGATGCCGGCTTTCGTCGGCGGATCGACCTTCGCTGCCGTCAGGATCTGAGCAAACGGGTTGAGGTCATTGCCGGCGCCGATGCGGCCCTCGGCGCATGCCTGAAGTGGCGTCGTTCCGCGACCGCTGAACGGGTCGAGCACCACGTCTCCGGGCCGGGTGTACCGAGCGACGAAGGCGTGGACCAGGCCTGCGGGAAAGCTCGCCAGGTACGAGCACATGGGGTGGAAGCTGTGGCCCCAGAGGCGCTGCTGGTCCTTCCACTCGGGCTCTATGGCCAGACACGGCAGGTCGCTCGGGAGCTGGAGGGCCAGCTGCCCGTCGGACGAGGGTAGGGGACCGCGCGCTCGAGCTGCCGTCGGTCGCAGATCGGGCGACATGGGCAGGCCAGCCCGATCGAACTCGAGCGAGGGCGATGCCACGATTGCGACCTCCGAAGAGCACGTCCGGTTGCCGGCGGGTGACGGAAGAGTACCGGAGTCTAGCACCGGCCGAATGTCAAAACGATGGGACAACCGGACGATGTCCAGGCTTCGCGGCCGACCTGACGCGCTCCCTCGCCTTGAGCACTCCGGAAAGCGACCTGATCGTCCTCGTCAACCGCCCGAGGGAGCTGAGTTCTCGTCGGAGGTGAGCCGCACCGCTGTGGCCGGCGGGGTGCGGAAGCCCTGGCGACGACGGTCGGCCTTCATTCGGTCATCGGCAAGGCGCAGCGCGTCGGCAAGACTTCCTCCGGCGATCGGCTGCGCCCAGCCCAGAGCCAGGCGGACGGCGAGTCCCTCCGCTTCCAGCCACATGTCGCACTCGGATCGCACCCGCTCGACGTAGTTGATCGCGGCAACCTCGTCCGTCTCGGGCAGCATCGCGACGAAACGCGTATGCCCTGTGCGCGCGGATACATCTGTTGCGCGGGCGTTCCGCCGTATGGCCGCCTCGACTGGCGGGATGAGCCGGTCCGCGGCGCCCTGGCCGAGCCGCGCGGCCACCGAGTCCAGTCCGTCTATCTCCGCGACCACGAGTGTCACCGGGCAGCCATACCGGGCGAGACGTTGCTCCTCACGGCGGAGGGCCTCGTTCCAGGCCCGGCGCGTGGCAAAACCGGTCGTCGGAGCGACCGGTGTCTCCTCATCGTCGGCTTCTTCTGTCTCGCGTCCACCGCCGCGAACGAATGCCCGCATCGCCGACTCAGCCCTCGGGTCGTCGTGGGGTGGAAGCTTCCAACGCCTTGAGCGCCTGGACGGGACTCGCGCGTCGGAGGGAGCGTCGTCAATCACGGCTACAGCCTGAAGCGCAGTGGGAACGGCCGAAACGGGCGTGCCAGAGGCAACGGAAGGTGTGGCCTCCGCCCCGACGGAGTCCAGGGCCACCGTCGAGGGCTGCGCTGGTAGGGATGCGGGCATGAAAGCAAGCATACTGACCCGGGCCGGAACGCGTCCCGCCTCGGCGCCTGTCCCGCCGCGGGCGACCGACATGTCGGGTGCGACTGGTGCCGGATGGGCCCGGGTCCCGGTCCGCGTCGCCATGGCATCTAGCTGGGTGATAGGGCGATCGAGGGAGGCCAGGCAGATGCGGTCCTTCTTCGGAGAGCCCTCTGTTGCTGGAAGTAGCTCGAACGAGTCGCGTAGACTGGATCGCGCATCGGGCGCCCGAGTCGAGGTCTGGATGATGGTCTAGGGCTCCCTGCTGTCGGTGGCTCAGTCGTACGACGTGCTGCCAGCAGAGGGGGACCGCCGGCCAGTCAAGACGAGGCTTTCACGCCCAGTGCGAGCAACCGCCTAACGTCCCCGTAGCTCAGTGGATAGAGCGGCCGCCTTCTAAGCGGCGGGTCGTGGGTTCAAATCCCGCCGGGGACGCCAAACCTTCACTTTGCTCGTGGCTAGACCCTACAACTGTCTCCTTGTGCGCTCCAGCGGGCGAGCTATACTTAGCATGCCGCTCGTTAGAGCACACAACTACCCAGTCCAGGAGACAGGACCACGACCTCTCAGAGCCTTCCCGCGGACGATCTTTCGGTGCTCCGGGACTCCTTCGGGCGCCATTTGGCGGCCAGCAAGGCCAAACGAACACAGCAGATTTACCTCGACGCGGTCGACCACTTGATCAGGTTTCTGCGGGCATCGGGACGACCCACGCGGGTCGGCGAGGTCAAGCGCCAGCATGTCGAGGCTTACCTTTTGGAGCGGCGGGAGGTCGACCACGTAAAGCCTGCCACCCTGTCTGTGGAGTTCCGGGCCCTCCAGCAATTCTGGAAGTGGGCCGTCGATGAGGATGAGGTGGCGGCCTCCCCCATGGCCCGCATGGATGCGGTCACCGTCCCCGAGGTCCCGGTGCCGGTCGTCTCCGACGAAGACGTGCGCAAGCTCCTCAAGGCGGCCGCGGGATCAGGGTTCGTCGAGCGGCGCGACACCGCCATCATCCTGATGCTCTACGACACGGGGCTCCGGCGTGGCGAGCTAGCAGGGCTGCGTCTGGAGGACGTGGACTTCGACAACAACGTGGCTTTCGTGATGGGGAAGGGGAGCCGCCCGAGATCCGCGCCCTTTGGAAAGGCGACCGCGGTCGGGCTCGACCGCTATCTACGAGCGAGGCGGAAGCACCGCCTCGCGGAGCGCCCCGAACTTTGGCTCGGTCGGGCTGGCCCCATGACGGGGTCAGGGATCGCGCAGGTCTTGGCCGACCGCTGCGTCCAGGCTGGCCTGCCGCGGCTCCATGCCCACCAGATGCGGCACACGTTTGCCCACCTGTTCTTGGCCGAGGGCGGTCAGGAGGGGGACCTCATGCGCCTTCTGGGCTGGCGTTCCCCCCAGATGGTCAGGCGTTACGGGGCCAGCGTCGCCGACGAGCGAGCCCGGGCGGCTTACCGAAAACTCAGCCCAGGTGATCGCTTGTGAGGCATCGAGGTCATAGGCGTTTGGGCTAACGAGCGCCGTGCTACGATATCGGGGTCTGGAGGTCAACCAACGAAAGGTTGACCTCTATGGCTTTAACGGCCAAGCAGCGCACGTTGCGGGCTCGCGTGGCTGCCCATCAGCTCCACGCCTCCGGCCAGGGGAACACGGCCCCGGGCACGAAGGCGTTCCTTGATCGCTTCGAGCGCGAGGTCGACCCGGGCGGGGTGCTCGATCCGGGTGAGCGGGCGAAGCGGGCGGAGCATGCGCGGAAAGCCTACTTCCTCGCGCTCGCCCTGAAGTCCTCGCGTAAGCGTTCTAGGCTCCTGGGCTCGTCCCGGGCTCAGACGAGGCATGTCGCCCCGGCCCACACCGAGAACGTGGACCCCAGCGGGGATGCCTCGAAAGGACTCGGGCAATGATCCCCGGTGAGCCGAGGCCCGACCGCGCCCCTTCGAAGGCCGCAGCGCGGTACATCGACCTCTTTGCGGGCCGTAATGATGACTTCTTCTTCTATTCCACCTTCGATAGGCACGATACCCCTGCCCGCCGCCCGCTGACATGTGGCGACATTGTGCGGGGGCTCCACGGCACGGGCCCGACGGTCTCGGTTCTCTTCCTTCGCAACGACAACACCGCGCAGGTGGCCGCCGTCGACGCGGACGGCGAAGACGGCTGGGAGGTGATCGTCGACCTCGCCCACTCCCTCACCGCGAACGGCATCGCCTGCGCCATCGAGCGCAGCCGCCGGGGTGGGCATCTCTGGGTCGTGGTAGATGCGCCGCTTCCCGCCGTAATGATCCGGCACGCCCTCCACGTCGCTATTGCGCTGGCAGGCCACGATCCTGCTGACCCTGAGATCGAAGTGCGCCCCGAGACCGACCAGAAGCGGTCTCCCTACGGTGGCGGCCACCTGCGTGGTCCGATGATGCCGCATCGGACCACTGGCGAAACGTGGCCGCTGCTCGATCCCTTCACCCTCAAGCCGCTCGGAGCCGACTGGCTTGAGGCGGTCGAAACGTTCCCGATCACCAACAACGGGGCTGTCGTCAGCCTCGCCTCGGCCTGGCAGGCGCCGGTCGTTGAAACCAGGCCCAAGCGCGAGCCGTACCGCGGCACGAGCAAGGTGGCGGCCTTCAACGCCGAGGTAACGATCTGGGACGTTCTTGAACGGTGGTATCCGGGTCTTCTGCGCGGCACGGCCGCCCGTCAGGCCCGGTGTCCGTTCCACGATGATCGGCGGGCCTCGGTCTCGATCTACGCCGGTGGCACCAAGATCAAGTGCCATGCGGCGGGCTGCATTCTCGCGGGCCGTGGCCCCGAGACGGCCTACGGCCTCGACCTCCTCTGTCGGGAGGTGCGGTCATGAGTGCCTTCAAGAAGCCGCCTATCCGCGAGCAGTACGCGGATTACGGCAAGGAGCCGCCTGCGTCGCCCGCCAAGCCCCTCTCGGTAGCCTCGCTGGGTGCCTATCGGGCGAGGTCGGTCAAGTGGCTGTGGAAGGATTGGCTGCCGATTGGCGAGGTCGTCGTTGGCGAAGGGATGGGCGGCGTGAGTAAGTCCACCTTCCTGACGGACATCATCGCCCGGCTTACCACTCTCCGCGAGATGCCTGACGGCCAGCCCCATCCCACCGGGGAGCCCATCGAGGCTCTTTGGATCACAAACGAGGATGACCCGGACACGCAGTTGAAGCCGCGATTGGTGGCCGCGCACGGCGACCCCGAGAAGACGTTCTTCGTGTCCGAAGACTTCACCCTCCCTGATGACGGTGACCGTCTGAGCGAGTACCTGCGCGGCCATCCCACCGTTGGCATCGTGGTAATCGACCCTCTCTTCAGCCACATGGACGACGCGATCAACACCGGCTCCGATACGGAGATGCGGCAGCGGGTGATGAAGCCGCTGAAGAACATCGCGCGCGAATGCGGCGTCGTGATTGTGGTCGTACGGCACTTCAACAAGAACACCGGACAGGAGGTGGCCCTGCGCGGCTCTGGCTCCTACGGAGGGATATCGGGCGCGGCGCGGGTGGTCATCACGGTGCTTACCGACCCGGATGACGACACGAAGCAGAGGAGGCTGATCGGCCCTACGAAGAGCAACTACGCTCGCTTGCCCATGCCCCTTGCGTTCACGGTCAACAGCGTCCGCGTGAGCATCCCCGGTGATGCCTACGAGGACGACCTGCCCGTCGTCGAGTGGCACGGCGTCTCCGAGATCGACCTCGATGAGGCGATGAGCCGCTGGCAGGCCAGTGGTAGGGGCGGCAAGGCGCGGAAGGAACGGGAGAACGCGGCAGATGTAGACCTCCGCGACACTCTTCATGGCGGCCCGGTTCCCGCGAAAGATGTCTTCGGTCAGATGGGGAGGCGGGGGTATGGCAAGGATGCCACCAACGACGCCGCTGGCCGCCTCGGCGTGATCAAGAAGAAGAAGGGCATGGAAGGCGGGTGGTGGTGGTGGCTTCCGGGTGACGGACCGAAGGATGGGCCTTCCTATAGGCCCGCCAGTTCTTCCGATCCTTCCGCTTCTTCGGCGATCTCTCCGTTGTTGGTCTTTGCCGAAGGAGCGGAAGAAGCGGAAGACGGGTTTCCCTATATGGAAAGCATTTCTTCGGCGGTGGATGAAGCAGGAGGGCGGATTACCGGCACCGACGGCCTGAGGCTGCTGGCACCTCCGCCCCAGCCGAACGACACGAACCAAATCTACTGCTCGGACTACCACGCCCACCAGTTCAGCCACAGGTTCATGAATGGTCGGTGGGTCTGCACCATCTGCACCGCCGCCATGAGCGGATGGGGTGGGGTGGCTGACCGTGCCTGATTGAGGTCCGCCCCGTCGGGGACCGATTGCTGGCCGTCGAGTCAGAACCTCACATCAGCGCCGTCGATGGTGTACCGAGTTATGTCGATGCCCCCAAGACCGTCGAACTGGAGGCATAGAGGTACTTCTGGAAGCCGATGAACAAGCCCCGGATCTGCGCCGGGTCGCCGAGGTCGGCAGGACATCACCGACGGGGATCTAGCCGGTCGCTTCTCTTACCGCGACGTTCTGGGACCTGCGAAGTACTACGTCCATCGTGAGGTCAACGAGCGGCTCCGGGGACACGTCAGCCCGGCCGTTCCGGCCTTCCTTAGCCACCCTGTCATACGCCTGTTTCCCGACAGCCTATTTGCGGCCATCTACTTTCGGTTCGCGCTTGACCTGGTCAGCCCGAGCGCCCGGGAGTCGGTTTGCGACTACTGCCATCAGCCGTTCGCCCAAAATCGCCGCGATCAGGTCTTCTGTAGCAAGGCATGCAAAGAGAACGCCCGCTACCACAGGGTCTCAGGGCAAGAGCGCTGAACAGCTCAACACGATGCCGGGCGTGACGATGAGGTCAAAGGACCAAGTAGTCGATGCCGATTTCGTAACTGTGTGCTCGCGATCAACCAGGAACGCTTCGCGCGTTGCCGCCGCGCTCACACCGCGTACACCTTCATGACCTCGTCCCCGTAGTGACTGATCACCTTCACGGCAATCCGGCCGGTCTTTGGGCGCGGGAAGGGGCGGCTGACCGTCGAGTACAGCGACGACCAGGCGGCCTCGTCGATCTCGGCCCGGAGGGCCCGCTGGAGCTTCTCGTATGGCTCGTCACCGCCGCAAAAGTAGGCGTGGCGGACGAAGAACGACTCGGCGTTGTAGTCCGTGTCGATGAACCAGCAGGCGATGTCGGCGGTGCTGTCGGAGCGGACCGCGCCGGTGGTGGGGTCGTAGACATCCAGGCCCCTGATCTCCACCACGATGTTGCCGTCCCCCACCTCTCGTACCGACACGTCGGGCTCGCCGAAGACGGTGAACAGGTTGCCCGACCGGGTCTTCTTGAGTAGGTCGTCGGCCATCCGCAGGTCGGGGTTCATGTTGGCCCGCAGGATCGTGAGGCGCCCCATGGAGCGGGCCTGCTCATCCACGATTGCCTCGAAAGCGAACCCGCAGATGACGAGCATGTCGAACCCGGCCCGAGCCGCCTCCTTGGCAGCCTCGCGGACCAGTTCAGCGCCAACCGTCCCGAACTCGGGTCCCAGGGCCACGGCCGCTCGCTTGGGGACATCGGCCTCCATGTAAGTCCCTTCAGCCTGGAGCCAGGTGCCGGGGTAGGGCTCCAGAGTCTCGAAGCGGAGGCGCTCTCCCTTGATGCGGTTGTCCACGCCGGAGGCCCGCAGGTTGTCGAGGATCGTTGCCACGAACCGACCGCCCTCCTCAATGGGGGCAGTCGTCACGGCCGCATCCTCGGGGCCGTCGGCTACAACCCTGTGAGGCGACAGGCTCTCGACTGTGAAGGGACCGGCAACCCGAATGACCTTGGCATCTTCGTACGGGTGGTCGTAGAGGATTTCGCTATCGGCGTGCCGAGCGATAGAGGCGTCGGCATCCTCGCGGCTCATGCCCTCGTGGATATCGGGGTTCTGGACTATGGACTTCAGGGTTACGTGAGGGACCCGTGCGTACACGAAACCCTGTCTAATGTCACCCTCCGTGGGACCACCTGTGGGCGTATGACCCGTCAGACTGGCCTCTCTGAGGCGGCCTTCGAAAGAGTCAGCCAACACGTAGTAGGGGTAGCGGCTGGCCATCAGACGGGTACGGGCGAGCGCCAGGGCCACGCGGCTCGTGTCTACGGTGATCCAGCGCCGCCCCCACTGCTCTGCTACGAAGGCGGTGGTGCCGCTGCCGCAGGTTGGATCAACAACTAGATCACCTGGGTCCGTGGTCATCAGGAGGCAACGCTGGATGACCTTTGTATTTGTCTGAACGACGTACAACTTGTCCTCACCGAAGCCCGACCACATCGTGTCCGTCCAGAGGTTCGTGAACGGGTAGACGGGATAGTCGTTCAGGAACATGACGTAAGCCAGTGTGTTGCCGACTTCCGCTAGACGCCGGGCAGAGGCCAGTTTCGCCATGCCAGCCCGATCACTTTTGAATGTTCCGCCGCCCGGGGTATAGCGTCGGCCGTTGAAGTCGAAGGCCTGGAGATCGTTCTGCTGCGCCGGTCGCTGGGAGGTAATAGGCACAGGTCGCCACAGCTTTCCGACGCCCTCCGAGAGCTCTCCTTCGGTCGCCCGTCTTCTGGAGCCGTCCGGAAGCTCGATCCACGAATATTGCTCCCGGGCAGAGTCGCCCTCAGATTTGTCCGCGTAAAGCTGATGGTATTTCACGGCGCGCTGGTCACGGGCATACCACAGGATGTAGTCGCCCACCGACGACAGCAGCTTCGAACTCGCCGCTCCGGTCCTCTTGAACGCGATCTGGGCACAGAAGTTGCTGGCGTGAAACACCTCGTCCATGACACTCCGGACGAGGTGCACGTTCTGGTCGCCGATCTGAACAAAGATCGAGCCCGACTCGGTCAAGAGGTCGCGGGCCACCGTGAAACGGTCTCGTAGGTAAGCGAGGTAGGAGTCGACCCCGAGTTCCCAGGTATCTCGAAACGCCCGAACCTGTTCTGGCTGGCGACTAGTGTCTTCAGCCTTCCCATCCTTCACGTCGCGCTTCCGCGTCGAGACCTGCCAGTTCGAGCCGAACTTGATGCCGTAGGGTGGGTCTACGTAGATGCACTGCACCTGGCCTTTTAGCCCTTCTTTCTCGGCCAGCGAGGTCATGACCAGGAGCGAGTCACCAAGGATCATGCGGTTGGTCCAGTGCAGGGGGTGCTGGTAGAACTCCACACGCTGGTCGAGCGGGATGCCGTTGAAGTCCGAGAAAAGGTTTAGCTGTTCGTCCCGACGGGTCGCCGCGTGGGCACGAAGGTCCTCGATGATGGCCCGGGGCTCGATCTGCTCCTGGATGTAGACCGGCACCGCTGGAACGGTCAGATCGGAGCGGTCTTGCTCGTCCTTGCCCTTCCAGACCAGTTGCGGGTCGAGTGAGGGGTCACGCGGATAGAGGATCATCTTGGGCGAGCGTTCCTCGTCTCGGCTGAACGACTCAAGCTCGGCCGTGGGGATGTTCACGCGGTGGTCCTTGGGGTGGCGGTTCGCGGTGACCGGCGTCGGAGTGGCGGGCTTGTCTAGCTTGCGCGGCATCGCTTCACTCCCCCTTGTCGCCCATTACCGCGAAATGCGGCGTATCTGCAACCGCCGCGATCTCGGCCCGGATGAGGTTCTCGGCATCCCACGGGTCGGTCACTTCGGTGAAGAACCAACGCCCGAAACGGCCATCGTTGTTGAGGGCCGGGACCCAGAGTCTTCGGGCCGTGTCCACCTTGGCCGCCTTCTCCTTCTTGCGCTCGCCGGTGACCTCGATGACCAGCGTGTTGGGCACCTCGGGGCCGAGTCCCCGATCCACTCGAACAAGGAAGTCGGGCAGGTAGTTGTGAGCCATGCCCTCGAACGTGTACGGGATCTTGAAGTTGAGGCCCTGGTTCTTGACGTAGGACACGACCTCCGGCATCGAGTCGAGGACCTGGCCCAACTTGGCCTCCCAGCCGGAGTCCTGGACCAGGTAGTTGAGATGGCTCTTTTCGGTGGCGTAGACGGGCTTGGTCGTGTTGAAGTCCACGTAGCGCGTCGAGCCGATGGGGTCGTAGGCCCGCAGGATCGGGAGCAGCCGCTTCTCGCCCCGGGTGGCATCGCAGACGGCGCGGTAGATGCGGTCGGCCGCGTCGTGGCTGTGCTGGGCGAACAGGAGCATCTGTGGGAACGTAGGGCCATGGCAGACGACGCACTCGTCGAGCCAGCGCCGGGTGATCCGTAGCAGGTCCGGGTAGAGCCACGGCTTTTCGTTGCGATCCGTGTCCGTGAAGTACTTCTCCAGCGTCCGCTTAGCCAGCACGAAGGCGACGGTCTGGAGCCGCTCGGCCTTGAGGGCGTCCAGGGTCGTGAACGTGGACTTGCCGACGATGGGGTCCAGGCGGGTGTCGTTGGGGACCTCGTCGGTAGCCAGGACCTTGACCGACTCGGGCCCGAAGTTGGCGTCCAGTCGCTCGGGCGGAAGCTCGAAGCGGTACCCGACGACGTGGGGGAAGGTCAACTCAAGGTCTGCCCGCTCCGGCAGGGCATGGACGCGGCGGAGGTCACGCCTGATCGGGATGTGGGTCGTGATCGTCGTGGGGATGAAGCTGAACGGCACGCCGTACACCTCGGCGTACTCAGGCTCGAACTTGCCGTCGGCATTGGCTTCGTAGCTGGTGCGACGAAGCCCACGGCCAACAACCTGCTCGCAGAGAAGCTGCGTCCCGAAGGCCCGGACACCGAGGATGTGGGTGACGGTGTTGGCATCCCACCCTTCGGTCAGCATCGAGACGGATACGACGCAACGGATTTGCTCGCCGAGGCGCCCGCGCTTGCCGATGGTGTTCATTACCTCGCGCAGCAACTCCTGATCAGTCACCTCGTCGGAAGAGCGGCCCGGGTAGCGGATGGTGTACTCGCGTTTGAACTCCTCGATCTCGGCCTCGGCCACCTTCTTGAAGGCGGCATCCATCGGCTCGTCGGACTCAAGCTGGGCGGAGTCGATGAGCAGGCTGTTGGGCCGGTCGAGCCAGGTGCCGTCGTCGGCGACGTTGGAGAAGATCGGTAAGGCCCCCGGGACGAGGACCGTCTGACCGCCGGGCATCGTCTTCTCCCAGCCCGCGAGAAAGTCGAACACGAGCTTGGAGACGTTGGTGTTCGAGCAGACGACGATGAAGACCGGGGGCGTGCCCGCGTCCTCGGCGAGCCAGGCTTCATAGGAACGACGGTAGTGGTCGTAGAGGCTGCGGAGAGCCCCTTCTAGCTCCTTGGGCAGGACACGCTGGTCGCCGCCGATCTCGTCGGTGGCACGCCCCTTGCGCGGCAACTCGTCACGGATGCGGACCCAGAGGTCTCGATACGTCGGCGAGTTGCCGGTCATCGAGTCGTCCGACACCGGCACTCGGGGTACCTTCACGATGCCCGACTCGATGGCGTCGATCAGGCTGAAGTCAGACACCACCCAGGGAAAGAGCGTGCCCTCTGGATAGCCGGAGCCCCGCAGGAAGAACGGCGTCGCCGAGAGGTCGTGGATGGCCCGGATGCCGATCTTGCGGTTGACCGCCCGCAGGCCATTGAGCCACACACGCGCCGCCTCCTCGGCCTTCTTCACCTCGGCCCGCTCGTCGGCGCTGAGCTTCTCGGCTTCGGCTTCGGGTGCCGACTGATAGCAGTGGTGCGCCTCGTCGTTGATCACCAAGATGTTCTTCTTGTTGCCCAGCGAGCGGCAGACCCGCCGGACCATCTCGTCCGGGGTCTCCTTGAACTGGTCGGTGTTGCCGTTGGGCCCGGCCAGTACCTTCTTGGTCAGCGACGCCGCCTCGAAGCGGTCCCGGCGGATGAAGGCGTGGAAGTTGGTGATGAGGATGCGGGCCTGCTGGAGGCGCTGGAGTTGGTCGGCGCTGACCAGGTCGCGCTCGACGTAGTAGTTGCCCGGCTGGTTGGGCATCAGGACCTGAAGCCGGTCTTTGATCGTGATGCCCGGCGTGACGATCAAGAACGTATCGGCGAAACGCCGGTCCTGAGGGTTGGCGAACTTGTTGAGCGCGTGCCAGGCGATGATCATCGCCATGACGACCGTCTTGCCGGAGCCTGTCGCCATCTTGTGACCGATGCGATACAGCCCGGGGTTCTTGCCCTCGTTCTCCTCGCGCAGCCGGTTCTGTATCCAGGGCTGGGTGCGACCGGCGACCTCGGTCAGGAAGATCGCCGTCTCCAGAGCCTCGACCTGACAGAAGAACAGCGGGTTCGCCCGGTCGGGCGCCGCCCAGGCTTCGAGCAACTCGCGGGTGACGGGCGTGATGCCGGGGTAGTGGGAGCCGCGCCAGACCGCGACGAGTTCGCGAACCTGGTTGATGAACTCGTTCTCAACCATCCTCTCAGCGGTCCAGCCCTCCCCGGGGAGTTGAAGCTGGCCGAGAGTCGCCCCCTTAGCTTTGGGCTGGGCGATGGGGATGAAGAAGCTGCTCGGGCGACGGCCGGGGTCGATCTGGCTCGTGATGCCGTCGTCGTCGAAATGGAAGTACCGAGTGGGCTCGCGGTATGGCGAGTTGAGGATCGGGTTCTCGATGACGACCGGCGACACACTGCTCTCCCTTACGCCAGCAGCCCCTGCCGACTGACTGTAGTCAGGGTAGCGACCGCGCAGTCGGCCGGAAAGGTCGGGGCGTCAAAGAGCAGTCGACAGACCGAACGTCGACCATGGTCGCCATGCCCCCCGGGCGACCTTCGCTCCGGCCGCGATGGAATGTCGGCCCTACGGGCTTCGCAGACGGCCTGCGGGCAACCAGGGCCGATCCCCTGCGACAGGCTACAAGTCGACGAGTACGCGGCTCGCAGCCTCCGTGAAGACGGAGCCAGCCCGGATGTAGCGCCTGACCATCGCCTCAGACCGATGGCCGGTGGTGCGCATGATCATCCGCTCCGACGCCCCCGCGGCCGCCGCTGATGTCGCCAGGCCGCTGCGTAGGGAGTGGCCGCTAAGGCCCGATGGATCGAGCCCGACGCGAGCGGCAGCCGCCTTCACGATCCGGGCCACAGCCCGATCACTGAGACGCCCCGCGCCAACACGATCCCCACGGTCGACCTCACGGAAGAGCGGACCAATCGCAATCTGGGCAGCATCCCGCCAGTCATGGAGCGCTGCCACGGCATCAGTGAGTGGATGACGGCCCCGGACGATGCCGATCTCGCGTCCTGCCCCCTCCTGATCGGTCTTGCTGTGTTTGAGGTTGATCCGCAGCCCCTCGGCTTCCTCGCTGACGTCCTCGACATCCAGGCCCACCAGCTCGGAACGACGAAGGCCGCCGGTGAACCCTACGAGAAGGAGAGCGCGGTCGCGCTGGCCCCGCAGGTTGTCGGGCATGGCCTCCACCATGGCCCGCAGGTCGGCCACCAGTATCGGACGGGCTTGGTGGGGTGCGGTACCCAGCGTTCGCCGGATACCTGCTGCCGTCATGCGAACCAGCTGGGTCTGGGTCGGGCTCTCGGACCCGGCCATTTTGTGAGCCTGGCTGATCGCCGAGAGTCGTCGGGTGATGGTGGCCGCCGTCATGCCCTCGGAGGCTAGGGCAGCAATGTAGTCGGCGACAGTCTCGGGAGCCGCGGGCAGGCTTGGACGTTGGTACCCCTCGCACCAGCTCTCGAAGTGGCGCAAGTCCGAGCGATAAGCGCGGACCGTGGCCGGGGCCTTCGACGCGGCCACGTAGGACCGCGCCTGATCGCCGATGGATGCGGTGATCGCGATGGCGGGAAGGGTCTCCACGTCTAGCCTCTCATGTCCGATACGGTCCACTTATCGGACCCTTCTGGAGGTCGATTTGAGGGTCGCCGGAGCACCTCCGACGACGCCGTCGCGCCCCAGGATCTGCCAGTCCTCGGCCTCCACGACCGGCGCAATGCCCGCAGACAGGGCGTCAACGATGGGCTGGGCCATGCGATGGTCAACGCCAACCGCGACAGGCGCGAGGCCTTCGGGCGCGTACAGGAGGCCGCCGAAGAGAACGACCGTGCCCTCGTCGGCGACGATGGACACAAGCTCAACAAGGGCGCTCATGACGGATCTCCCGCGGCCAGCACGTCGCGGATCTCGCCCAGGTCTGCCCAGGTATCCCCGTATCCATGCTCGACCCGGATGGAAGGCCGACCGACCGGCAGACCCTCTTCGGGATCGAGTCGCGCCGCGCAATCGACGATGTAGCGGTACTCGATATCAGCGGGGTCCGAGAGGCATACCCCAACCGAGATGAAGTCGAGCCGGTTCGTCCGCGGCGCGATCTTGAACTCGTCGGCGGTCCACTCGTAGTCCACCGCGAACAGCTCGGCGAGGAAGACGACGTACTTGGCCGCGAGGTAGCTCGGGTCGCCGAAGCGGGTGTCCCGCGTCTGGGCCTGGACGGCCCGCAGGAATTCGAGGAGATCGGCTCCCGCGCCGCTCGGGTAGCCGTCGGCGTGGCGATAGACGATGGCCCGCAGCTTTTCGCCCATGGTGAAGTGAGTGCTGCTGCGCGTGCTCATGGCGCGACTCCCGTCCGAGCCCCGACCACGAGCAGGCACGCGCAGAGGCGTGCCGGGCAGTGGATCAGAGCCCTTCCACATCGCACAGCAGGGGCACCGTTGCCGTCCCGGGTGGACCGGCTGGTTGCCGCGCCTTCACAGAGCTGTGTCTCTCCGGCGCTCTAGATGTATCGCTTTCGCGACTCGTACATCTTATCAGTGGCAGCTGCCAATGGCTAACGCAGGCCAGGTCGGAGGAGACTTGTCGGCAGTCGGACAGCGTCCGACGGCAAGGGCTCCACCGGGGATACAATCAACTCAGACACCGCGACGGTGTCTCGCCTATCTAGAGCGGCTGAGAGTTCCGGCTCCGTGACGCCGCAGCAACTGACCGACCTCCTCGGGTCGGCACGGTGCTCCTGCCGGAAGCGATAGGAGATGAGGAACCCATGATCGCGTTGTTTTTGGCGGGCGTTGGGTTGTGGATCATCGGCGACATCATGGAGCGCCACGAGCTGGCGGAGCGCCGCAAGCGGCTCCCGCCGCCCTGGCCGCCGAAGGATCGCCGCTAACGCCGGACACGGCATCGACTTTCCTGGGCGGTGGATTAGCGATCCGGCCCGCACCGGGTGAGCGCCACCGATCAGGAATGCCCGAGAGCCCCGGCTCGATGACGGCACGGCAACCGGCCCGCCCTTCGGCGGGCACGGTG
>Ga0182027_10008473_pt1 | contig 14958 bp, 14 predicted proteins | sample 712E1DmetaG_FD_121300 | JGI IMG/M metagenome (GOLD analysis project Ga0182027, IMG submission 121300) | Permafrost microbial communities from Stordalen Mire, Sweden - 712E1D metaG (Illumina Assembly) | ecosystem: Environmental > Terrestrial > Soil > Wetlands > Permafrost | place: Sweden... | reverse complement strand
GGTGATCGGCTCCGCGTCGGATGCGGATTTGGTCCGGCGGGGGAGTGCGGCTGGCTCCGGTCGACTCTGGGCCGAAACCAGCGCCGTGATCACGGCAGGCAGCTTCGTCTCGATGACGGCATTGAGTTGCATCGGCGACTTTCGGGAGGACTTCTTCATCGACTACGTCGATATCGAATTCTGCCTGCGCGCTCGCGCCAGCGGGTTTCGTGTCATCGAGTCGGGTGTTGTCGCGATGACTCATCGGATCGGACGGCCGACCGTCCGGCAGATTGGGCCGCGTGCCGTAACACCAACCAATCACTCGGTGATGCGGCGCTACTACATAACGCGGAACCGGTTCCTCGTCTGGCGTCGATACTGGCGATCCGATGCGAGATTCGTGGCAGCCGACGCCATCGAATCTCAGAAGGAGCTCGCCAAGTTGCTGCTGTTCGAAGAGCATCGGCCGGCCAAGGTCCGGGCTACGCTGGCCGGGCTGAGAGACGGAATTCGAAACGTCACCGGAGAGAAGAGGGCGCCACGACATTGAAGGCTTCGCGCATCGTCGCCGTGGTCCACGAGCTATCGCTCAGCGGCGCGCCCCGGTTGACGCTCGACATCCTCGAGGGCATCCAGGGCGAGAGGTCTGTGCGGGTAGTGTCGTGGGCCGGCGGGCCGCTCGCCGACGCGGCGCGGCGCCTCGGCCCTACGGTCGTGCTGCGCGACGCTCGGATCGCGCGAGCGCTGCCACGCGGGCTGGCAACCGAGCACGTCGTAGAAGCGCTCGCCGGCGGTAGCGCCCGGGTCCGAGCCAGACGGCAGGGGTTGGCGCTCCGTCGCTGGAATCCAGATCTCCTCTACGTATCTAGTGTCACTTCCTTGCCAATGGTTCGGATGCTCCGGCTCACCGACGTGCCCGTTGTGCTGCATGTACACGAAGTCGGATCGGCCATGGCCTGGTTCGAGCGGGGAAACCCGGGCCTGATCCGATCCACCCCGCGTCGGTACGTTGCGGTCTCCCGAGCTGTGGCGCACGACCTCATCGCCAACTACCAAGTCCCGGAGGAGGCCGTCAGCGTCGTCCGGCCTTACGTCATCCCACCGCTGCCGACGCCGCGCGTCGCGACCGACGCCCGCGATGGGCAGCCGCTGATCGTCGGCGGCGCGGGCAACCCGAGCTGGACCAAGGGGGTCGACCTCTGGCTGCTGGCTGCTCGCGACGCCGTCGACCGGCTCGGCATGGACCGGCTTCGATTCGTGTGGGTGGGCTCGAGGGACAACGAGGCCGGCCTCCAGTTTCGAACCATGATCGAGAAGCTGGGGCTCGAGAGCGTGGTCGAGCTGGTGCCGGAGACGGATCGGCCCTACGACCAGTTCGCCCGCTTCGACATCTTCGCCCTGTCGTCATGGGAGGAGTCGGCGTCTCTGGTCGTCCTCGAGGCGATGGCGATGCGGATCCCGGTCATCTGCTTCGCGCCGACGGGCGGCCCATCGGAGGAAGTTGGCGAAGCCGGGATCGTGATCCCGAAGATCTCGCTACATCTGTTGGCCGACGCGATCGTCGACCTTGCCCAATCCTCTGAGAAGCGCGGGGCATTGGGCCTCGCCGGCGCGGTGCGGGCTCGCGAGCACTTCGACCGGAGTGCTTCCCTGGCCGCAATCGTCCAGGTCTTCGACGATGCCCTTGGGTCGAGAAGTGTCTAGCGATGTGGAGGCTCGATGAAAGTCACGGTCGTGACCCCGGTGCTCAACGGCATGCCATGGCTGCCGGATAGCATCCGCTCGGTGGCCGAGCAGCGAGCCGATGTTGAAGTGGAGCATCTCGTCTACGACGGCGGCTCCACGGACGGCAGCGTCGAGTGGCTGCATGATCATGTATCGCTCGGCTATGAAGCCATCGTCGGCCCCGACGAAGGCCAGACGGACGCCCTCGCAAAGGGGTTCAGCAGGGCCACCGGCGACATACTCGCCTGGCTCAACGCCGATGACGTGCTGGAGCCGGGTTCGCTCCGGCGCGTCCTCGAGGTGTTCTCGGCCAATCCTGATGCCGCCATAGTCACGGGCTCTTGCCTGGCCATCGACGCCGGGGGCGCGATCATCGGGGCAATGCCCGTACCGCCGGTGCCGACTTTCAGCGGCCTGCTGCGCCTTCAGGCATTCTTGCCTCAGCCGGCGACCTTCTTCTCGGCGGAGGCGTATCGCCGCACCGATGGCCTCGACCGGCGCTACGACTTGGCCATGGACCTGGACCTGTGGCTGAAGCTGGCGAAGGTCGGCCCAATCCGAACCCTTCCCACAGAGGTTCTGGCTCGGTTCCGCGTCCATCCGGCGGCCAAGACGTCCATGGCGCAGGCCGCGTCCGCACGCCAGGACTTGAGGATACGGCGGCGGCACGGGATGCCTCTGCGGAGTCACGCCGCCATCGCGACGATTCGAGCCGGCTACCTTGCGCCGCTGCTCACCCCGTGGACGCGTCCGTTCCGGACACTTGCCCGGCGCGTGGCCCTGGGTTCGCAGAAGAGTGATGCGGCCGCCCCGTCCTAGTCGCGCAGCGTCGCCCGAAGCGAGCCGGCCGACCTCGGGCCGATCGACAGGGGCCGCGAGCCGAGGTTGAATACTAGTAGATCGTTCCGGACCAATCGTTACGCATCAAACGAGTCCCAGGTCGAACTTGTTCCAGCGGAACACGACGGGCGCGTCGTTGAACTCCGCGATGCCCGCCAGGATGCGGGCCTTGAGCTCGTCGACCGAATCGACCCGGATGTGACGCAGGAAGGTCCTCGCCATCTTCGAGAAGGCGCACTCGATCAGGTTGAGCCAGGAACCGTGCTTGGGCGTGTGGACGTACTCGAAGCGGCCCGGCCGAGTGGCGAGATAGGCGCGGGTCTCCTTGCTGATGTGGGCCGAGTGGTTGTCGAGCACGACCCGGATAACCGCCTCGGGCCGGTAGTACGCATCGAGCCGCGCCAGCAGCCCGATGAACTCGAGGCTCCGGTGACGGTCCTCCACGGCCGCGAAGATGTGGCCCGAGTGCAGGTCGATCCCGGCCAGGATCGACACCGTGCCATGGCGGACGTACTCATAGTCGCGCCCGACGGCGGACGCCACCCCCGGAACCGGCGGCAGGTCGGGCGCGGTCAGTCCGAGGGCCCCGACCCCCGGCTTCTCATCGACGCTGACGGTGTAGATGGGATCGGGCCGGTCGGGATCAACGGCCCCCTCGGCCCCGATCGAGACGTCCCGATACACCATCAGGACCTCGTGCATCTTGCGATCGAAGTCCGGATCGCGGCGCTCCAGGTAGTACGCGATCTTGTGGGGCTTGATGTCGACCTCATCAAGGATGCGCCAGACGGTGCTCTTGCCCGCGTGGGCCAGACGCGGAAAGCCCGCCGCCTCGGCATGGCTGGCCACGAACCGCGCGAGGCCGGAGATCGACCACAGTTCAGCGGCCAGTCCATGCTCAACGGGCTTGGTGCAGGCGATGGCGACGACCCAGGCCCTGGCTTGGTCGCTTATCTCCGGCTCGTGCGGACGGTGGTAGGCGTCCCGCAGGCCGGCCGCCACGCCTGCCGCGAGGGCCTTGTCGATGCAGGCGTAGATCGCCGGCCGACTGACCCCGATCCGCCGCGCGAGATCGGTGATCGAGATGCCCTGCGCATAGCCGAGCAGCACTCTGGCCCGTTCGACCTCGCGCACCGGCGCCGTTCTCGATCCGGCCAGTCGCCGCAGCATCGCCTCCTGATCCTGGGTCAGCACCAGTCCGGCACGCTTCGTTCTTCCCGCCATGCTCGCCTCCGTTGGGAGTGGGGCAGATCATCATGGCGAGTATAGATGAAGGCCGTAAGTGTATTGGTGGAACGCTCTACTAGGCGAGCAACGGGACACTAGGCTCCCGCGCCGGTCTCGAACTGGAGGCGCGGCTCGATCGCTGGAGCGGAGGCCGCCCTGGACCAGGGGGCCTGCGAGAACGGCGCCACGACGGCGTTGGAGAGCATCTGCAGCACCCGGGGAGCCACCTCGAAAACGGCCGTATCCGTGCCGGCAGCGGCCCAGATCCACTGGTACTGGCACAGGTCCGGGTCCATCAGGATCCGCACGTCGCGGCCGTATCCGAGCGGCGGAATGCCGCCGATGCTGAACCCGGTGAGCTCCCGGGCCTCGCGAGCGGTGGCCCGGCGGATGGCGACTTCTCCGGTCACGGCGTTGAGCAGGTCTATGTCCGCCTGGTTGCGTCCGGAGACCAGGCAGATGATCATCGCCAGCCGGCCCTCGGGACGCGGCGCCACGAAGACGAGCGACTTCACGATCTGACCCAGGTCCGCTTCGACGGCCGCGGCGGCTTCCGCTGCGGTGTGGGTGCTTTCGGGCATCAGGTGTATATCGAGCGTGATGCCCTTCCGGGCAGCCGCATCCACGACCCTCTTGATCGCCGGGTGCGAGAGCTCGGCCACGACTGAGGACCTACCCATCCCTACGACTGACTACGCTTGCTGAAGATATCGGCCCGACTGCCGCCCACAACAGTGGCAGTTAGCGGTCCCTCAACCAGACGACCACTAACCGGGCTTGGTTCCTTCTCTATTGTCTATTCGAACGAGATCATCCGTTGGATGAATGGCCGTCAGACGATTTTCAGGTTCCGCCCGGTGATACACAGAGTGGGACGGCAGGCCCAGGGTCACGGCACGAGGCCGGACCGGCACGACGACCGCTCAACTGGCGCGAGTCGGCCGGATGGGTGTAAAGTCGATCCACAACAGAAGAAGGACAGGGGAGCGCCACCGAGGCGCTGAGAGTGCGGAGCAGATCCGCAGACCCTTGGAACCTGATCCGGGTCATGCCGGCGCAGGGAGTCCAGATCGGTGCACCTCTGTCGAATCGATGGAGGTGCTTTTTGGTCAATCGAGCCGGTTCATCGCGGGGAGCCATCGTGGTCGCCGACGGCGACGTACCGCGCCGCGCGGCTCTCGATGAGGCCTGGCCAGGCTGGGCCGACGAGGTATCTTTCGTCGTCGCCGCGGACGGGGGCTGGGAGAAAGCCGCCGCAATGGGGATCCTGCCGGACCTGCTCGTCGGAGACGCAGATTCACTGCCCGAGGAGCGCTTCGCCGAGCTTGCCGCGGCCGGAGTCCCGATCGAACGCTCGCCGGTCGCCAAGGACGAGTCGGATGCGGAGTTGGCCGTAATGGCTGCGCTCCGGCAGGACGCCGGGCACGTGACCATCCTCGGCGCCCTGGGCGGGAAGCGCTTCGACCACGCCCTCGCCAACGTCGGCCTGCTGGGCCTGCCCGGGATCGGCGAAGTCGAGGTCGAGTTGCTGGATGCCACGACGCGAGTGCGCCTGCTTCGGGCCCCGGCCGCGGAGGGCGACCCATCGACCTGCGACCTCAGCGGCGAGGTCGGCGACATCGTCTCGCTGCTGCCCCTGGGCGTGCCCGCGTCCGGCATCACCACTGAAGGGCTTCTCTACCCGCTCCGCGGCGAGACGCTGCTGCCGGGTCCGGCGCGCGGCCTGTCCAACGTTCGAATCGCTGCCGGCGCGAGCGTGAAGCTCCGCCAGGGCAGCCTGCTCGTAGTCGAAACGAGGGCCCGTCCCTCGGCACAAGAGGAGTAGCAGGTGAGCGCATTGGCTGGCACGCGCGGAGCGGCCGAGTCGGCCCGCTGGCGGACAGTCGACATCATCGTCGCAGCGATCCTTGCCGTCGCATTCGGTGTCGTCTTCTGGGCGTGGAACGCCTACGTCTGGGTCTGGCTCGGCTGGCTCGGCACGCCCTGGGAATACACCATCAGCGGCATGTGGCTGATGCCCGCCGTCGTCGCGCCCCTGATCGTCCGCAAGCCCGGCGCCGCTCTATTCGCCGAGATGGTGGCGGCCATCGTTTCGGTCCTTCTGGGCAGCCAGTGGGGCCTGGACACGCTGCTCTCCGGCTTCGTCCAAGGTGCCGGAGCGGAACTGGTCTTCGGCTTCGTCATGTACCGCAACTTCGGGGTGGTCGTGGCCATGATCGCCGGCGCGGGAGCGGGCATCGGCGAGGCTCTGCACGACATTCCCGTCTACTACGCCGCGTCCAGGCCGGAAATCCAGTTCGGGATCGCGACCCTGGACCTCCTGTCTGCCGCGGCCATCGCCGGGGTCGGCGGTTGGCTGCTCGTTCGATCGCTGCGGCGGACCGGGGCTCTGCAGGCGTTCCCGCAGGGCCAGTGACGCTCCCGGAACTCGGCGCCGCCGGCTACGGCGCGCCATCGCACGTAGCGCCGTCGATCGAGGCCGTCGGGCTGGGCTGGCGATATGCCGGCCGGCCGGCGCCGGCCCTGATCGACCTCCACTTCAAGCTCGAGCCGGGGCGGGTCCTGCTCGTTCTCGGTCCTTCGGGATCGGGCAAGAGCACGCTCGCCCGGGCCCTGGCCGGCCTTGTGCCCCATACGCTGGCGGGCGACTGGCAGGGCAGCCTGCGCGTCGGCGACCTGGACGTTGCCTCCACGCCGGCGCGGTTCCTCGGAGAGAAAGTCGGGCTGGTGTTTCAGGATCCGGACTGCCAGCTCGTGATGGCCCGCGTCGACGACGAAGTCGCCTTCGGGCTCGAGAACCGCGGCCGGCCGGCGGCCGAAATGCGCGCGGCCGTCCCCGACGCGCTGCGCCAGGTCGGGCTGGCCGATTTCGGGCAGCGATCCACCGCCACTCTCTCGGGCGGCGAGAAGCAGCGGCTGGCCATCGCCGACGTCCTGGTCTCGCGGCCGTCGCTCCTCGTCTTCGACGAACCCACCGCCAACCTCGACCCGCCCGGCATGTTCGAGACGCTGGAACGGATCGCCGAACTGGCCCGGCTCCGGCGTCACACCATCGTCCTGATCGAGCATCGGCTGGAGGCGGCGCTGCCCCTCGCCGACGACGTGCTGCTCCTCGACGACACGGGGCGGCAACTCGCCTTTGCGCCGGCCGGCTCCGTGGGTCGTTCGGATGCGGCCCTCCTCGAGGCCAGCGGAGCGTGGGTGCCGCGAACCTGGCTGGGCGCGGACCTGCCCGCCAGTGCAGGGCCGGGCCGGCGCCGTATGCCCGCCACTGGTGAGGGCCAACTCCTCCTCCGCATCGCCGACCTGACCGTGGACTACCCCGCCGATCTCTCCGGCACCCGCCGCGCGCTCGAGGGCGTATCGCTGGAGGTTCGATCGGGAGAGCGGATCGCGATCGTCGGCCCAAATGGGGCCGGCAAATCGACCCTGCTGTTTGTCCTCGCCGGGCTTCGGCGGCCGACGAGCGGGTCGGTCGGGCTGCGGGCGGTCGTGTCCGAAGGCGAGCCGGCCGAAGCGCTGCGCGATCCCTCGCGGCTGCCCGCGGAAGAGATAGCCGGCCGCGTCGGGCTGGTCTTCCAGGACCCGGAACTGGGCTTCGTCGCCCGCACCGCCCGCGACGAAGTGGCGGCGACGGACCGCGCCATCCGCTCCCGCCTTCGCGGTGACGATCACCGGCCGCCGGACTCGGACGGCGTGCTGGCGAGGTTTGGGCTGGGTCAGCTGGCCGCCCAGGATCCGTTCCGCTTGAGCCAGGGAGAGCAGCGACGGTTGAGCCTGGCGGCGCTCGTGCTTCGACCACCGGCCATCCTGCTCCTCGACGAGCCGACGTTCGGGCTGGACCGACGCGGCACCGAATCCGTCGTGGAAATGCTGGACGAGCTGAAGGCAACCGGCCAGGCCCAGCTGCTGGCCACGCACGACCCGCGCCTGCTGCCCGACTGCGATCGCGTCGTGGCCATGGATCACGGCCGCATCGTCTTCGACGGGTCGCCCGACGAGTTCCTGGCCGCGCCGCCGTATTCGCCGCCGGATCCGTGGCGCGCCGGGGTCGCGGCCGTGGCCGCCGGCGCTCTCGAAGCGGTTGGAGCGGTTGGAGCGGCAAGATGAGCCTCGCGGCGCCGCTGACCTCCGTCCGGCCGGATTTCCTGACGCGTGTTACTCCTGCGGCGCGGCTGGCTGCCGGAATGACGTGGTTGATCGCCGCGATCGTCACTCTGGATCCCGTCGTGCCGACCAGGCTGGCCGTCGCCGCAACGGTGGCCCTGGTCCTCTGGTCAGGGCTGCCGCTCCGCCGCGTGCCCGGTCGGCTGGCACCGCTCGGCTTCGCAATCGTGAGCCTCACCGTCTTCTCGATCCTGTTGTCGGGCGCCAACGCGGACCGATCGCTGGCCGCCGTCGCGGCATTCGGGCCGATCCGGATCACCGCGCCGGCAATCTCGGCCGGGCTCGCCATCGGGCTGAGGGTGGTCGTGATCGGCCTGACGACGCTGCTCGTGTTCGGCCCATCGGATCCAACGCGCATGGCCGACTCGCTCGTGCAGCAGTGGCATATCCCCGACCGCTTCGCCTACGGCACCCTCGGCGCGCTGCGGGTGGCGCCGTTCATGGCCGACGACTGGACGCTGATCTCCGCCTCGCGGCGTCTTCGCGGTATCCAGCCCCGTGGCGTGGCCGGCCGGATCCGCGACGCCGGCGATCGCCTCGTGGTCATGCTCGTGGCCGCGATCCGCCGGGCAGAGCGGCTGGCCCTGGCCATGGACGCCCGCGGTTTCGACAGCGGGATCAAGCGCAGCCATTTCCGCGAGCTGCGGGTCGGGTGGCGCGACTGGCTCACGATTGCCGTCGCTGGCGCGGTCGCAGTCGGTTCCGTGGCCCTGCCGCGCTGACGGTTCCTCCCGGATCTCATTCCGCGTGGCGGGCGGACCCGCCCACGGAGCGCGCCTCGACCGGTGTCGAGTTAGCCTGTGGGCATGAGTGACATGCCAAAGGTGGGCGAGCTCGCCCCCGATTTCGAGCTCCGCGACGACGAAGAAAAGGCTCACCGCCTCTCCGATCGGCGCGGCCACCACACCGTTATCTACTTCTACCCTGCGGACGACACGCCGGGCTGCACAAAGGAAGCCTGCTCGTTCCGCGACAACGACGCCGCGTTCAAGGAGGCCGACACGGAGGTCTGGGGCCTGAGCCCGCAGGGCCCGGCCAGCAAGGCGGCGTTCAGGGCCAAGTACGGCCTCCCATTTACGCTCCTGGCCGATGAAGACCGCTCGGTTGCCGAAGCCTACGGCGCCTGGGGCGAGAAGATGAACTACGGCAAGTCGTACATGGGCATCATCCGATCGAGTTTCCTCGTGGGGCCCGACGGCCGGGTCGAGCGCGTATGGGCCAAGGTGAAGGCAGAGGGCCACGCTGTCGAAGTCCTGGCCGCACTCCACGAAGCTCGAGCGATGCCGGCCTGACATTCGCCGAGCCGCGAACGCAGCCGCGGCTCGCGGGTCCGGCGGCCGGCTGCCGCGCCCGACCGGGCGGGGCCGTGTAGAGTCGCGGACAAACAGAGAGGCCTCGCCCGTGGGGGGAGACGAGCGAAGCCTCGGGCGGCATGATAACTCCACTAGACAACTTCGGAAGTGGCAATTCGGAGCGGTCGACGAAGGGCTGCTTCGCAGACGGTGTCAGCCGACAACGACGAATCGCGACAGGAGCCTGGACGGGGAGATGACAGAAGAGAAAGCGGCAGCTCACAGCTGGAGACCAGGTCGATTCATGGTCATCGTCGGGCACCCCGACGATGCCGATTTCGGGCCGGCCGGGGCCGCATCGGCCTGGATCGAGGCCGGATCGAAGGGCTGGCTGGTCTGCTGCACGTCCGGCGACGCCGGCGGCGAGGACCCCAACCTCGACCCGCTCGAACTGGCTCGCGCCCGTGAGCAAGAGCAGCGGCGCGCGGCCGAGGTGGTCGGCTACGAAGGCGTGACGTTCCTCCATCAGCCCGACGGCGCCCTCGTGAACGACCTGCCACTGCGGGAGATGCTCGTTCGCGAGATCCGGACCTTCAAGCCCGACGCCGTGATGTGCGGCGACCCAGAGGTCGTGCTCCACAGTGGCGGCGGCATCAACCACACCGATCACCGCGCCGCGGCCATGGCGGCCGTCGACGCCGTCTACCCCGCCGCCCGCAACCCGATGGCGTTTCCGTGGCTGGCCAGGAACGGACTGCCGGCCCACCGCGTGCGACGGCTCTACCTGATGTGGTCGAACCAGCCTGATGCGTGGATCGACGTGTCCGCGACCGCCGACCGCAAGATCGAGGCCCTCCGCGCCCACGCCAGCCAGCTCCACGACCCCGAAGCGGTCTTCACCCGCGTCCGCGGCCGCATGGCAGAGCAGGGCGAGAAGATCGGCGTCGCCGCCGCCGAGGGTTACCGCCTCGTGGTCCTCGACCAGGATCCGGACCAGAACGTGGAGATCGCCGAGATCGTCGCGGCCCAGAAACCAGCGTAGACGCAGGCCGAGGCCCGCGCAGTTGGCCGAAGGTTCAGAGTCCTGTAGAAAACATCAGAGGGCGGCAGCGGGGCCAGTCGTTCCAGAGGTCCGGGAGGTACTCGGCGCGCCGGCCCAGCATCCGGACGAGCTCGCCGAGTGTCAGGGCGGGCGCCCGGGCGGCGATGAAGGTGTCCGCGGAGACGTGGACGCCCTGGAGCAAGTTTGCTGCCTCTTCTGCCGACGGCCAGTGGCGAATCTTGACCGGGAGCAGCCCGGCCTGACCCACGGCCATCGCCAGGTCCCGGTTTGTCGGGACGCGACCGTCGACGAAGCCGCCCATGCCGTCGTAGCGGAAGCCCAGGGCCGCGAGACCGCGTGCGATCTCGCGCGATTCGGCTGCCGTGAACTGGTCCCAGAACGCGTTGCCCGGGCCGAACTCGAAGCACACCTCGTCTATTGCGGCGGCCACGACCGAGTCGACGAAGGTCGACAGGTTGAGCTGCCAGCGAGCTCTGTCCGTCGGGTCCGAACCGGCAAGCTTGTCGGCGAGCGCGCCCATGATCTGATCGTCCCGGCGAACCAGCCGAACGATTACCTGGGGATGCAGCGAGCCAAGGTCGATGGCGAGCCAGGCGGGCGATAGAACGGGGGTCGCGTCCTGTCCGGCCCCGTCAGGCGCAACCGGGGCAGTCACAGCCTCTCCGGCCGCTGCCATCTCCGGCTCGGGTACCGTCGTCCCGGCGAGCGCTTCGGCTGTCTTCCGTTCTGCCGCGGCCTCGGCCAGCCTGGCCACTTCCGGCGTCCATGCTCCGTCAACCGGCGGCGCCGGCGGGAGAAGGCCCGATGTCGCCAGCTCGGCCCGGGCCGCACGGCACGCATCCATCGCCGCGACTGCCATCCGGGCCGTGGACTCGGCCAAGTCCGAGAGCCGGGCGAGCCGTTCCTGGAGTGCGCTGGCCTCGGCATAGGCGGACGCGATGCGGGTGAGCGCGGTCCGGCTGTGGGTGTTGATGCGGTTGATGTCGGCCAGCCAGGCGACGGCGGCGAACTCGACCTGGCCACGGGAGCTGGCCGCGGCGACCGCCTTTCGGAAAGCGGCGTGGGCCGCCTCCTTGGCCGCGTGGGTGAGGCCGGGATCCATGTCCTCCTGGGCTGCGGCCAGGGCTGCGGCCTGTTCCTCCCACAGCCGCCTGACTTCGGCGACGCGCGCGACGGCCGCGTCGGCTTCGCGCTGCGCCAGTTCGGCGAAACTGCAGCGAATCTCGACCTGCCGCTCCAGGCCATCGATCGGTTCGTCTCTTTGGGACATCGAGTCAGGCGCCCCGATTTCCTCGTTCATCCCCACCTCAAGTTGCCGCCATCTTATCCGGCAGAGTGGAGACGATATGGTCTCGGGAGCGACAGGTGGTTCGGCCGGCCCTACGCCGGCACACCCGGACTCCAATCGGCGGATGGTGACCCTCTGGAATTCAGGCGCCGGCGCTGCCGCTGCCCTGTCGCCGGCCCCTGTTCGTGCGTCGCTCAGGTGTGAGCAGACCGACCAGAAAGCCCTCGCCGTGCTTGCGAACCGCGATCTCGACGTTCTCTTCCGCGGCTACACGCAGTAGTCGCTGCCGGATCGTAATCGGCTTCTCGGCGGGATCGAGTCTGACTTCGAATACCTGCTCGGGTCCCTTGAGCTGGCCGATGAGCCTCTTGAATTGACGCTGCTGCTGTTCGCGCTCCCTGGCCGCCGGACTCAACTCGCGCGGCTTCTGGCTTCCTTTGTCCATTAGCGCCGGGTCAGCCTTCCGAACTGTGACCATGTCGTTCTTCTCCCAGTTTCAGGACCGGAACGATATTGATCGCCGAATCTATGGGCGATAGCACATCGACTATACGCCCCCGGCGTCAGATGGCCAGACGTCTTGTTGATTTGGCCTCGTCGGCGGGGCCGCCGAAGTGTGAGAAAGGCGCTCGCGTCGCACCGCGTCCCTTATCGAGGCCGGGTAGCGTCGTGTCGTCGCGGGCGGCGGGCCATGCCGCCGAGTCAACGCGGTCGAGTCGCGGCCGGCCGGCGGCGCGCCGGCGGCCGGCACAGCCGAGTTGCGTGCTGCGATCCACGACCCTTCCGGGTGGGTCGGCCCTCCGTTCGGAAGCCGTCGCGCGCGACACGCCCCGCCCCGCCCGGCTAGACTGCGCAAGCGTCCTTACTTAGCGGGCGCCTGGCCTCGCCCCGATGCCCGGCGTTGCTGGACGCTCTCGCCCCGAACGGGCCGATCCATTGATGCGTACAGCAGGTGATATCGCAATGAGAGTTGGCGTCGCCAAGGAGACCGCACCGGGAGAGCGCCGTGTCGCGCTGGTACCCGAAGCGGTCGAGAAGCTGCGAGCCACCGATATAGGCGTGCTCGTCGAGCGCGGCGCCGGCGTTGAGGCCTGGTTCCCGGACACCGACTACGCCGAAGCCGGGGCAGAGATCGTGACGGCCTCGGACCTATACTCGCAGTCCGATGTGATCGTCCGGATCCACCGACCCACGCCGGCCGAAATGAAGAAACTACGACCGAACCAGGTCGTAATCGGCATGCTGGCGCCGCTGCTGGATCCGGCGGCCATGGCAGAACTGGCCCGCATGGAAGTAACGGCGATCAGCCTCGATGCAATACCGCGGACGCTATCGCGCTCCCAGGGAATGGATGCGCTTTCCTCGCAGGCAAACGTCGCCGGCTACAAAGCCGTCCTGGTCGCCGCCGAAGCGTACGGGCGCTATTTCCCGCTGCTGACGACGGCCGCCGGCACCGCCCGGCCGGCTAACGTTCTCGTCCTGGGAGTCGGCGTGGCCGGCCTCCAGGCGATCGCCACCGCTCGCCGCCTCGGCGCCCAGATCAAGGCGTATGACGTGCGCCCGGAAACCCGCGAGCAGGCCGAGTCGCTCGGCGCGCAATTCGTCACCCTGCACTCGGCCATCGACGGCGCCGGCCAGGGCGGCTACGCCCGTGCCCTCACGCCCGAAGAGCAGGCCGCCCAGCAGGACGAACTGAACGACATCATCGCCTCGCACGACATCGTCATCACCACGGCCCAGGTGCCGGGACGCCGGCCGCCGGTACTCGTCACCGCGGCAGCCGTGGAATGCATGCGCGCGGGATCGATCATCGTGGACATGGCCGCGAGCGATCTCGGCGGCAACTGCGAGCTGTCGCGGCCGGGCGAAGTTGTCGTAACACCCAACGGCGTCGCCATCCACGCCCCGCTCAACCTGCCGGCCTCGATGCCCACCGGCGCGAGCGCCTTCTACTCGCGCAACATGCTCAACCTGCTGCTCAACTTCGCCAAGGGCGGCCAGATGGTGTTGGACTTCTCGGACGAAGTCACGGCCGCAACGGTCATCACCCACGGAGGCAGGGTGGTCCAGGAGGCCGCCCGCAAGCTTCTGCAGCCCGCACCGCGTGGAGGCGCCAAGGCATGAACGTCGGAACCCTTCTCGACTACCTGACGGTCTTCGTCCTGGCCATCCTGCTCGGGTTCGAAGTCATCAGCCGGGTTCCGGCCACGCTTCATACCCCGCTCATGTCCGGCACCAACTCGATCCACGGCATCGTGCTCGTGGGTGCGATCTACCTGGCAGCGACCGCCGACACGCCACTGGCCGCGGGGCTGGCCTTCGTCGCGATGGCTTTTGCGGGCGCGAACGTCGTGGGCGGCTACGTGGTCACGGACCGGATGCTCCAGATGTTCAAACGGCGTCCGGCCGCACCCACCGACAAGGCCGCCAGGTGACGAGGGGAACGCTATGAACGCCACCAACATCGGCTACCTGGTACAGCTCGCCTTCATTGCCGGCGCGGCGCTCTTCGTCGTCGGCCTGCACCTGATGAACTCGCCGGCCACAGCCCGGACGGGTAACCGCGTCTCGGCCACGGGGATGGTCATCGCCGTCGTGGCCGAAGTCGTCTCCGTCGCGCAGGGCTCGGTCGGCATCTGGAACTGGGTCATCATCGCCGGCGGTCTAGCCGTGGGCGGCGGCCTGGGCCTGAGAATGGCCCGCACCGTGGCGATGACCTCCATGCCCCAGCTCGTGTCGCTCTTCAACGCCGTGGGCGGCGGTGCGGCCGCGATGCTGGCCCTGAGCGATTTCCTTACCCTCGATGGCCACCGCGTTTTGCTCGGCGGCGCCCCGGGCCTGGACGGCTGGCGCACCTTCTTCATCCTGGCGGACGTACTCGTCGGCTGCGTGACATTCACGGGCTCGCTCGTCGCCTCGGCCAAACTGATGGGTCTCATCCGCGGCCAGCCGATCATGATCCCCGGCGGCCGAATCCTCTCGTGGCTCACGGTTGTCGCCGGCCTGAGCGTGTCGATCGTCCTGATCCTCGCCGGCACCGGCGCCGTGACCTACGAGCCGAACGTTCTCTACATCCTCCTCGGCGTGGCCCTGGTCTGCGCCCTGGTCTTCGGCCTGCTGATGGTGCTGCCGATCGGTGGCGCGGACATGCCGGTCGTCATCTCGCTCCTCAACGCCTTCACCGGCACAGCCGTCTCGATGGCCGGCTTCGTAGTCGGCAACGTGATGCTGGTCGTGGCTGGAGCCCTCGTCGGGGCCTCCGGCGCGATCCTGACCAGGCTCATGGCCAGCGCCATGAACCGGTCCATTGCCAACATCATCGTCGGCGGCTTCGGCGGCGAGGAAGGCACGCAGTCCTCGCTCAGCACGGCCGG